>ENA-OQAR01000275-OQAR01000275.1-human-gut-metagenome-genome-assembly--contig:-NODE-275-length-14992-cov-2.856912_pt1 | contig 14992 bp, 14 predicted proteins | sample MGYA00242738_ERZ504533 | MGnify/ENA primary metagenome ERZ504533 (study PRJEB26092, sample SAMD00036276) | human gut metagenome | host: Homo sapiens | study: EMG produced TPA metagenomics assembly of... | reverse complement strand
CCGCACTGAATCTGGCCGATGTCGATACCGTGCTGCTGGGCGGTTGGTGGACCGATTTCGGGCCGTTCTCTACGAACGCTCGAAACCGTTTGGAATCGCAGGTCTTGGGGGCGTCGGACATGCAGGTGAGCGTGTCCATCCCGTTGGTGGCCGACCATCCGGCGTTGTACGGTGCCGCGGAAGTCGGCTTGCGCAAATTCATCGACAATCCGCTGACGTTCATCACCGACAAAGCATGATTCCTGAGCGCCGCCGCAACGTCACTCGTGCGCATTGACATATTGCGGATTCTCCACTTTGCCCGTTCCGCCATACCGTTTGAAGCCCCACAGCAGAATGAGGGATTTCGCATACGCCACCCAGCGATGCCGAAGAGGATGGCGAGAACGCGTATGAACGGTACGAAATATGACAGGCCGGCCGCGAGTACGTCGATGATGACGAGGACGAGCGAGCAGGGGAAGGCTCGCCAGGGGAACATCGCCGATAGCGAGAAGAGCCTGCCGGTGGTGTTGGCGAAGCGTGCCTGCAACGGTGCGGCGTATTCGGCGAACAGCGCCACGACCACGGCGGCGATGACCAGAAGGATCAGCGGTATGTAGGGGGGCGTTGGTATCCCACGCCTTCCAGAACGACAGGCCGAAGAGGATGGCGGTGGCGAGGATGGCGACGAGCACCCAGGCCGCAAGTCCCTGTTTGAACTCGCGTTTGAAGCGGGTGAGATATTCCTTGACGAGGCGGATGTCGTCATGCTCGTCATAGGCGAACATTGTGGAATACAATGCCGCGCGTGCCGGGCCGATGGTGACGTTTGGGATCAGCGTGATGAGGTAGACCAGATTAAGCCCGACGAAACGCAGCAGGGTGTCCATGAAACGCCAGAAGGGCGCGTTGATGTTGAACCGCATGAATCCTCCTCGATGATGTGTTCGGCTATTGCCGATAGTACTGTGCGTATTGTGCGACACGCCTATTTATAAGATTATAAATAGCTCTCCAAGAGCACTTAGTGTGTTGGAATAACAATACTTTAGCGCCGATGCGGCAAGGGTTTTGCGGCCACTGCCGTCGCTGCAGGAAGCCGCTGAAATGGACGGCGCCGGCACGCTGACCGTGTTCACCCGCATCATCCTGCCGATGTGCACGCCGATTCTGGCGACCGTGGGCATCTTCTCGGCCGTGAACCAGTGGAACTCTTTCCAGGACACCCTGATCTACATGACCGATTCGAAGCTCTACTCGCTGCAGTACCTGCTGTACACCTACATCAACCAGCGTCCCGCACTGGCGAATGCGGCCAAGGCGAATTCGGCGAATGTCGCCGCTCTGGCAAGCGCCGCGACGCGACCTCGATCCGTATGACGGTTTCCGTCATCGTGGTGCTGCCGATCATGTTCACCTACCCGTTCTTCCAGCGCTTCTTCGTCAAGGGCATGATGCTGGGCGCGGTTAAAGGCTGATTAACAACACAACGATTCTTTTCCCCATAACTGAATATCAGAAGAAGGAATACAAGGAGGTTTCCGCATAGAACTGAAGAAAATCACCACCCGCGCGATTGCGGCTGGCGTTGCGGCTGCTACGCTGCTGTCGCTCGCGGCCTGCGGCAGCGGCAGCAACAGTGCCGACACCAAGGACGACGGTTCCGAAATGACCGTCGAGGTCTTCGACTCGCTGGCCAGCAGCCAGGGTCTGCAAAAGAGCGGCTGGTTCGCCAAGATCGTCAAAGACAAGTTCAACATCAAGCTGAACATCATCGCGCCGAACGTGTCCGGCGGCGATACCGTGTTCGATACTCGCTCCGCTTCCGGCAACCTTGGCGATCTGGTGATTGTCGGTACCGGCAACGGGCGTCTGAACAAGCTGGTCAAGGCCAAGCTCATCGAAGACATGACCCCGTACTACTCCAGCATGAAGAATGTCAAGAAGTACGATTCCGCGGTCAAGTCCATCGCCAAGCAGGCCGGCAAGGATGGCGTGTGGGGTGTTCCTCAGGGTGTCTCCTCCCAGTCTCCGACCGACCCGAGCGAAGGCAACGAGTCGGCTGCCGCACCGTACATCCGCTGGGATATCTACAAGGAGATCGGCTACCCGCAGATCAAGGATCTCGACGGTCTGCTCAATGTGCTTAAGCAGATGCAGGACAGGGCTCGCCAGGATACCGGCAAGGACGACATCTACGCCATGTCACTGTTCAAGGATCGGGACGGCGATGTGATGCAGAACGCCGCATCCATCTGCAGCTGGTTCGGCTACACCAACCAGGGTTCCGTGTTCATCTCCGCCGACGGTAAGGACGTGCAGCCCGCCACCAAGGAGGGCGGCATCTACCAGCAGGCCCTGGAGTTCCTGAACAAGGCCGAATCCATGGGGCTGGTCGATCCTGATTCCACCACCCAGGACTGGGATACCATGCGGACCAAGGTCACCAACGGCAAGACCATGCTGTCCATCTGGAGCTGGCTGGGCAAGCCGCGTATGAACTCCGATGAGAACAAGGCCAAAGCGTCGGCTTCATGCTGGCTCCGCTTGAGAACATGAAGGTCTATTCCGACGGCTTCCAGCCTGACGGTGATGGCGCCACCATCGTGGCCATCGGCTCCAAGGCCAAGAACAAGGCCCGTCTGGCCAAGTTCATCGACTGGATGTATTCTCCGGAAGGCATCTACGCCTCTTCCTCCAACTCCGGTGGCGCCGCCTGTCCGAAGGATCTGGGCTGCTTCACCACCGACAAGGACGGCAAGAACCCGACCCTGACCAAGTTCGGCCAGCAGGCCATGACCGGCGACCACGCCAACCTGAAGGTCTCCGCCAAGCTTGGCGGCTCCAGCTACGATGACGGCTACTCTAAGCTGAACTTCAAGGCCGTGTCTCAGAACGACATCGACCCGAACACCGGCGAGGCCTACAACCCGCTGCTGTGGAAGTCCAACCAGGATGAGACCGAGCTGTTCAAGGATTGGTCCGCCCACATGGAGAACGCCACCAACGACATCGACTATCTGCAGAAGGCAGGCAAGCTCTCCATCGCAGCCGGTGCGTCCTACACCACTCCACAGGAGGATTCCACGGTTTCCGCCACCCGCAGCTCCGTCAAGTCCGAAACGGTGAACGCCTCCTGGCAGGCCATCACCGCTGCGGGCAAGTTCGAGAAGACCCTTGACGAAGCCCGCACCAAGATCGACAACCTCGCTACAAGGAAGTCCTCAAGGTCGACCAGCAGAACGCCAAGGACCTGATCCAGGCCCGCAAGGACATCGTCAAGCAGGCCAAGTAATTCCTGGCGTTCCGGCTGGAGCGTTTTCGCTTCGGCCGGAACGCCTCGCCTAATCACATAACCAACAAGGGGCGTCGGACTCTTCGAACCGGGCCGACGCCCCGCAACTCTTCCGGTTCCGCATATTCCGACGGACGTCGTCGTCTCCTTCTTGCCTGTCGGAACTTTTCCGCTTTTTCCATGTCCACTTTCCTCCATGCTTTCGTGAGGAGCGCGTTCGATGATGAATCTCCACACCGTCGAATCGCAATGAAACGAAAGAAAAACGCATGACCGTAATTACTGAAGCCAACAAAACCAAAGCCAGGGAACTGACGGCGCAACTCACGCTGGACGAGAAAATCGCCATTGTGCACGCCGCAGGCCTGTTCCGCAACGGCAACGCCGAACGACTGGGCATTCCGCCGCTCAGGATGGATGATGGTCCGATGGGCGTGCGCGCCGAACTGCATAACGACAATTGGGCGCCGCTGTACAACACCCGTGACTATGTGACCTACCTGCCGTCCGGCTCGGCGGTCGCTCCACATGGAACCCCGACCTGGCCCGCATGACCGGTGAAGTATTGGGGGAGGAAGCCCGAGGCCGAGGCAAGGACGTGATTCTCGGCCCTTCCATCAACATCAAACGCAGTCCGTTGTGCGGACGCAATTTCGAATACATGAGCGAGGATCCGGTCCTGACCGCCGCGCAAGGTGTGGCCTACATCCAAGGCGTGCAGGAATCCGACGTGGCCGCCTGCGCGAAACATTACGCGGTCAACAGCCAGGAAACCGACCGATTGGACGTTGACGAGACCGTAAGCGAGCGGGCATTACGCGAAATCTACCTGCCGGCCTCGAAGCGGCGGTACAAGACGGCGGCGTGCTCTCCGTCATGGGCGCCTACAATCTCGTCAACGGCACCAAATGCTGCGAACACAAGCAGCTGCTCGACGACATCCTGCGCGACGAATACGGTTTCGACGGTTTCGTCGTTTCCGACTGGAGCGCGGTGCGCGACACCAAAGCCAGCGCCGAAGTCGGCATGGATATCGAACTGTCCGTCACGCCGAATTTCGACGATTACTACTTCGCCAACCCGCTGAAGAAAGCCGTGGAAGACGGCGACGTCAAGGAAAGCGACGTCGACGGGAAAGTCGAACGCGTGATCGCCGTCATGGACGCGCTGCACATGCTCGGCGACGCGCACGCAAGCCGCAAACCAGGCCGTTACGCGACGCTCGACCACGCGGCGAAGGCATTGGACATCGCCCGCGAATCCATCGTGCTGCTGAAAAAAACGACGCGCACCTGCTGCCGCTCGACGAACGCAACATGACCCGTCTGCTGGTCATCGGTGCCAACGCCGACCGCATCCACTCCAACGGCGGCGGCTCGGCCGTCATCAAAGCGCTGCACGAAGTATCCCCGCTGCTCGGCCTCAACGGCGAGCTCGGCGGCAACGTCGAAAATCGAATACGCGCTCGCTACGACGCCAAAACAGACCAACCAGGACGAAAAGCTGGCAGGAGGAAAGCCTTGAGAATTCCAAGGGTTCCGATGCCAAAAGACGTGAATCGCGCGCGCGAACTGCGTGACGAGGCCGTGGCAAAAGCCCGCGCGTACGCGGCCGCCGGAGATCCGGTGTCTTCATCGGTGGACTCGACCACGAACATGATCTGGAAGGCCGCGACCGCACCGACATGCGCCTGCCGTAGGGCCAGGACGAGCTCATCGAAGCGCTCAACAAGGCGTGGTGCGCCAATTTCTGGAGCCACACCATCTACGATTGGGGCGACGTGGTGCCCGCCCGTCGCTACGGCGACGGCATCAGCGACGCCAAATGCGTGGTGTCCGGGCTGCAGATGGACTATCGCCGCTTCCAAAGCCAGGCGCAGTTGGCCTGCTATACGAACGAGCGCGACGCGATCCGCGAATACGACGCGACCACGCCGATCACCACGAACCTCATGGGCACGTTCAAGGATCTCGACTACTTCGAGTGGGCCAAGGAGATGGACGTGGTCAGCTGGGACAACTATCCGGGCATGGACACCCCGCCGAGCTTCACCGCCATGTGCCACGACCTGATGCGCGGCATCGGCGGCAACAAGCCGTTCATGCTGATGGAGCAGACCCCGAACCAGCAGAACTGGTTCCCGTTCTGCAAGGTCAAGCAGCCGGGGGAAGTGCGTAAGCTCAGCTGGCAGGCCGTGGCCCATGGCGCCGACACCGTGCGGTTCTTCCAGATGAAGCAGTCCCTTGGCGGCTGCGAGCGATTCCATGGCGCGGTCATCGCGCATGACGGCACCGAGGAGTCCCGCGTGTTCAAGGAGACCGCGGCCTTGGGTGAGGAACTGGACCGCATCGGCAGGCGGATCATGGGCTCGCGCATCGAATCCCGTGTAGCCATCATGTTCGACTGGCAGAGCTACTGGTCGCTTGAAGGCTGTGTCGGCCCGACCACCGGCTTCAACTATCCCAATGAGGTTCATCGCTTCTACCGTGCGTTGTGGCGTCGCAATGTGCCGGTGGATATGATCGCCAGCACCACGCCTCTTGCGCGGCTCAGCCAGTATGATCTGGCCATCGCCCCGGCGCTGATCACCGTGTTGCCTGGTGTGGCTGAAACGTTGGAAGCCTATGTGGCGGATGGTGGCACCTTCATCACCGGCTATATGGCCGGCATCCATGATGAGCATGATCTGGTGGTGCCAGGCGGCTACCCGGGCAAGCTGCGCAGGCTTATGGGCGTATGGGTCGAAGAGATCGATGCGCTTGCGCCGGGCGAAACCATCGAAGTGCATGGCGGCACGGTTGATGCCAAGGGCGAGATCGTGGCGAGCATTATTCATCGCGAAGGTGCCGAGCGTCTTGCTACGTACGGCGGCGACGAATTCTATGCTGGGCATTCCGCGCTCACCGTCAATGCGTATGGCAAGGGCAAAGCCTATTTGTGGGCACTCCGTTGGACGAGACCGGCATGAGCGCGTTCATGGCTCCGATCATCAAGGAGCTGGATCTGAAGTCGCTTGATACCCCGGAGGATGTCAGCCTGTCCGTGCGCTATGGCGATGGCGGCACCCGCTACGCGTTCCTCATCAACAACAGCGCCGCCGACAAGCGTCTGTGCCTCAGCGAACTCAACGGTGGCACGGAGCTGCTGACCGGCACCGTCATCAACGATCTGATCGAGCTTAAGCCGTATGGCGTGGATGTGATTGCGTTGCGGTGATCGCAATGCTGTAGACCACGTTAGACGGAGCGAAACGACTCCACTCGACGAAGCCGAATATGAAGAAGGCCGATGCCCTTGATGGACATCGGCCTTCTTCGTCAGGAACCGGTGGTATGGCGCCGTTCCGCGTTCATCGGGTGGCTGCGATCACACCGCCGGTCATCATCACGCCTGCTTCTTCTTCAGCAGAATCGCGGCGCCTGCAATCAGTGCCACAGCCGCGGCGACCGCCATGCCGAGCACGGAGGAGCCGGTCGAAGGGGTGGACGTGACACCGGTCGGTGTTGTGGATGGCTTCGTGTCTGTGGCAGGCTTTGCCGGGGTCGTTGGCGTCGTCGGTTCAACAGCGTCCTTTTCGAACACAGCCTGGATGGAGACGCTGCCGTCAGGCATCTCGAAGGCGTTGTTCTCGATGGAGACGTTGCCCTTCAGCACGTTCCACTCTTTGAAGTGGTAGCCCTTGTTCGCGGTGGCCGTCAGCGTGACCTTGCTGCCCTTGGCCGCGCGCTCGACATCCGCGGAGGCGGAGCCGCCTTCGGTCGCGGAGACGTTCACGGCGTACTGCGTATTGCGCACGCGCCACAGCTGGGTACCGTAGAACGGGTTCGCGGTGCCGACCACCATGTAGTCGTCGGTGTCGCAGAAGATGCGCAGACCGTGGTTGAACGGGTCGCCGAAGCGTTGTCGGTAACGGTGCCGACGGTCACGCCCTCATTCGCGGCGGAACGGTCGGTGATCTCGAACAGGTTGAAGCCGCGCTTGGACTTGGCCAGGTACGGCAGGGACTTGGCGTAGGCCTTGAGGTTGGCCTTGCTGGTCAGCTTGACCAGCATCTCGTACAGGCCCTTGAACTTGTCGGGAATGATGTCGGCGATGCTGAAGAACGCGTCCGTGACTTCGCCGTAGTTGTTGGCGAAATCGGCGGAGCCCTTGTCGGACAGCTGGGAGCCGAGGTTGTCCAGCTCGTTGTTGATGTCGAAGAGCTGCGAGGCCTCATCGGAGGAGCCGGAGGCTGCCAGGCTGCCCGGAACGATGCTGCCGTCCTTGATGCCGTCGACCAGTTCCTTGGTCTGGGCGGCGGTCAGGCTGATCGGCTTGGCGGACGAGACGGACTTGGCGTCGGTGGTCTGCGGCTGCGCGGCGGAGGCGTCCTTGCCGGCCTGGATGCGGGCCCAGTCGACCAGCGCCTCCGGATTGTCGGTGGACGGCATGGTCTGGGTGGTCACCTTGGCGTTCTGATCGTTGCTCTGCGTGGCGATGGCGGAAGCCGGGTCGGTCGGGCCCATGCCCCACAGCAGGCGCAGGAACACGCGCAGGTAGTGGACGGTGTTGTTCCAATCCTTCTCGTTCATGTTGAGAATGTCACCGTTGGTGAACTGTGCGATCGGTTCCAGCAAGGTGGTGGTGTTCATGGTGGACAGGTACATCTTGCCCTCGTGAACGGTGGTCTGCCAGGTGTATTGGTTCATGTGGTTGTCGTAGCCGCTGCCCAGACCGGTGGAACCGCCCTTCGGGAAGGTGTCGTTCTTGTCGCCCACGAGCATCTCGACGTTCTCGTTCTTGTCCATGCGGTATAGGTTGACGGACTGTTCGAGGTTGGTGGCTTGGGTTACGAAGTTGCTTTTGGTGACGAAGCCCTGCAGTGCGCTGGACACGTCGTTGTAGTCGCCGATGTACAAGTGGTCGCCGTAGACCTGCAGGGTGCAGGCGCCGGCGCTCACACGGCTTTTGTCAAGACCGTAGTAGTACTTGGCGCCCTTGGCGGTGTCGCCTACGAGCGGACGCCAGGTCCAATCGGCCTTGTTGGTGGAATCGCCCTTGTTCTCGCCCACGTAAATGGCGAAGGAGCGCATGGTTCCGGTCTCTTCGTTCAGGGTGCTGGTGTCGCCGGTGCAGACCACGACGTACAGCTTGCCGTTGAACTCCTGCACCTGATAGATACCGCCGCCGCCGTTGACATCCTGTCGGTGGATGGCGGGCAGGTTGTCGAAGCTCGCCATGTCGGCGATCACTTTGTAGGAGTTCGGATCGGACGGGGTCTTGGATGCCACAAGCAGCGCCTTGCCCTTGCCGTCCGCGGTCGGCTTGAGGTCGCCGGCGATCAGCGTATTGCCGAAGGAGCCGATGGCACGGGTGGAGGTGAACACGTTGCCCTTGACCAGGGAACGGAAGCCATCCACGTCGACGCTGTCATACACCTTGGTGAGCTTGTCGTTGTTGGCCGGGTCGACTTCGTAGATGCACGGGAATCCGTTTTGATAGGCCATGGCGGTCTGGATCTCCTGCTGGGTGAGATCCTTGTTGTTGGTGTCCATGACCATGCCCTCGAAGTACAGCTTGCCGTTCATCTTGAAGGCGCTGCGGAAGGTCGGGATCACGCCCTTGCCTCCGTCGATGCCGGTGCTCTTGGACATGAGGATCTTGGTCTTGCCGGTCTTCACATTGAACTTGAACAGCATGCCGCCGGCGCTCTTGCCGTCGGGTTCGCCAAGGTACATGTTGCCCGCGTACATGGTCTGGATGAGTGCGGTGGCCTGCTTGGAGGTCAGGCCGAGGCTTGTCATATCGCGGTTCAGAATGGCCTGCACGCCGAGGCCGCCGTACATGGTGCCGATGTAGACCCAGTCGCCGGAGGATGCTGCCGCATAGCTGTAGGACTGGCCGCGGTCGCGTTGCCGGTGGTGCTCAGGCCGGCGGTATAGGGGGCGATGGTGCCGTCGCCGGTGTAATCGACCACGCCATCGGCCTGGCTCAGGCCCTGATCGGCGTGGCTGACCTTTTCGAAGGTCATGCCGTTATCGTTCTGGGAATTGTAGGTGTATTGGGGAGTCAGGCCGGCGGAGTCGTCCGCCATGGCGGTGGCCGGGATTCCGGCGAGAGCCGTTGCGCAAGCGACGATTGCGCCAAGGCATGCGATTGCCTTGTTTCTCATCTATTTCTCCTGTCTTCGCGCGACGTGGAAAAACGTCATTGATGGGGGCATCTAGGGGGCTGCCCGCCGTAAGCGGCGGGAGTCATAAAAGCGTGTATTGCAAGAGCCTCCAATAGGCAACCGTATCGATAAATATTGACAAGTTGTTATGGCATATGTTGCACAATGGCAGACGAATATGCTATGACGCACTTCGATTCCGCCATTGCATTGGTGGTACGCAAAGGGGTGTTGGCTGAGCGTATCGGGGGATGGGGCGGAAGCGCTTAAGTATGGGCGGGAACGCTATACTGTACCAAGGCAGGATTTTTATTAAAGATGGGTTAGATAACGATATGACTGCAAAGAAGCGCATCCTTGCGTTCGAAATCGGAACGTTCTTCACCCGATACGTGGTGTTCGAGGACGGGCGCATGGGCATTCCGGGTACTATCGCGACTCCGGTCGACGGCGAGGAGCCCTTCTACCAGGCGCTCGCGCATATTGTTTCCAAGCAGCGTGCCCCTCTTGACGGCATCGCCATAAGCGTGCCCGGCTTCATCGACACGGAGAAGCAGGTCGCCGTTACCGCCGGCGCGCTAAGCATACTGTACGGCCATGAAATCGGCAGAAAACTGCAGGGCTATCTTGACGACCCGATCCCCACATGGATGGAGAACGACGCCAACTGCGCGGCAATGGCGGAGAAGCTGAGCGGCAACGCCGTCAAACTCGACGATTTTGCGCTGATCACCATCGACAGCGGTGTGGGCGGTGCGTTGTTCCTGGACGGCAGGATCCGCCGAGGCAAGGATTGGCGTGCAGGCGAGCTGGGCATGATGATCCCGAACTATGAGACCGGTGGATTCCACACCATGCAGGATTACCTGTCGACCATCGTGCTGGCGGAGGAGTACGCCAAGGAATTCGACGTGCCGACAGGCTCCATCGTGCCGGCCACCCTGTTCCATCGTCTCGATGAGCCGCGTGTGCGCAAGATCGTGGACCGGTGGATCGACTATCTTGCCATCGGCATTTTCAACATCGTCGCCGTGGCCGACCCCGAATGCGTGCTGCTGGGCGGTGGCATCTGCCGTGAACAGCAATTGCTGCCGCTGGTCAATGCGGCGCTCGACAAGATCCCGCAGTGGAGCGATTTCCACACGGTTGTCAAGCGCTGCCGGCACACCGAACAACGCCGGTCTGATCGGAGCCTACTACGCCTTCGAAACCGAGGTCGAAGGCATGGAGAAGGTGCCGATCCGCTAGTCGCGGATGCTTCCGATACGAAAATCGGCGGGTCCGCTTCCCGTGAACGGCCCCGCCGATGGCGAATATGCACAAGAGCGGTGGGCGGTCGATATCGATCTTCCGCTGTAATGCTCTGCTGATCTTCGGGGTCAGAGCTACTGCCGTGCCGACAAGGTAAGCGGCAGCAGGCAGGATTCGTTCTTCGGGTCGTGCTCCGAGGGTCGCGGAAGCCCTGCCATTCGCTATCGGGGAAGATGATGTCGGAGATGCTCATCCATTGCTCCAGCAGATTCATCGAATTGTCACCCAGCCAACGGTACTGCAGACCGTCCATGGCGCTCATCGCCAGGGTGTACAGGTCGTAGAACCGTTCCTCGTCCACGTCCGGCGGCAGCAGCCAGTTCATCGAGCAAATCATCTCCCATTGGCGCCAATGCGGCCGATGAAGAAATCGTGGGCCGGGTGCGAGGGGGTTCAGCGCCTCGCCGTTCAGCACCGAATACAGCTGCACGAGCTCGGGGCGCTGCAGATTGTACAGCACGATGTTCAGGCAATAGCGCGGGTAGTAGTAGACGCGGTGCCCGTCGCGTCGACGATGGCGGCCGTCACCGCGTTGTATTCGTCGGCATCATGGTGTCGTAGCATTCCGACAGCACCATGTTGAGCAGATCGTCCTTCGAGGAGATGTAATGGTACAACGCCGCCTCGGTGATGCCCAGCTCGTCGGAGATGTTCTGCAACGACATGCCCCAGAACCCCTTGGTGGCGATGATTTTGACGGCGGCCTGCAGGATTTGCAGGTGGCGTTCCTCCTGACTCATACGCTTGCGTTTGACGAAGGTCTTGTCGCCCAGCGTGTCCCTGGCGGTAGTGGCCCCCGTAGCGTTGCCGATGCGTGAGGCGGCCGGCCAGTTGCTCTGGTCATTCAGGAATCCATCCCATGCCGCGACGCTCATAGCCAGCTCCTTACACCCCTGCTCATCGTGTCCCTCATAAAACCATCCAATACTATTACGCCCTCTGGCCTCTAGGCGAAGAGTCGCCGTAGCCACGCGTTGGCCAACACCGGCCATTGCTGGACGCATGGCTCGATGCCATTAACCCCCTGCCACGCCGTTTCCGCAGTGCCAAGCGCCAGACCATGCCCGCCTTGGGGGAACAGATGCGCCTCGACCGGCACGCCGGCCTTCTTGCAGGCATCGACCAACATCAGCGTGTTCTCGACCGGTACGCAATCGTCGGTGATGGTATGCCATACGAATACGGGCGGCGTCTTCGCGTCGATATGCCGTTCGATGGACACCGCGTCCAACGCCACCTGATTATCGCTGTTGTCGCCAAGCAGACAGTCGAAGCTGCCACGATGCGCGAGCGGGCCTGAAGTGATCACCGGGTAGCCGAGCATCAATGCGTTCGGGCGCACCGCGTCAGGGTCATAGCCATGTGCCCGCATGGTGTCGTCACCCGCCGTGGTCGCAAGATTGGCCGCAAGATGACCGCCTGCGGAAAATCCGATTACCGCGATCTTATTGGGGTCGCAATGCCAGTCGTCCGCATGCGCGCGTATGCGCTGCACTGCTTCCGCGGCTTCCAGCAAAGCCGTGGGGAAGACGGATGGCGCGACGGAATAGCGCAGCACAAACGCGTTGCATCCGGCCGCGAGGAACTGCATGGCGATCGGTTCGGCCTCGCGGTCGGAGGTCATGGCATAGCCGCCGCCCGGAATCACCAGAACGCTGGGGCGTTGACGTTTGGGATCGATCTCCTCGCTGTTGTCGAGAACGTACCGGACGAACGTGGCCTCACTGCCATCGATGCCGGTGATGATGTCTTCACAATACTGCATATCGCTACCTTAGACGGATTGTGTGTGCGAATCCATGCGGCCTTCTATGCGGCACACGGATTCGCACTGTTCTGATCGGTTCCTGCCTTCCACAAGGTTGCAGGAAACCGATGGAGGATCGCCGGAACAACCTATATGCAAGATGCTCCGGCAATCCATGTTCATGTTGAGGAGAGTGTAGGCCCGCCCCGTTTGTGAGCACGTTCTGATGCTCACATCAGAACGTGACCTCGACATCGACGGATTTGGCATCGCTCAAAGCGGGAACCACATTACCGCCAATCTTCGCTCCGTCGACGCTCACCGTGCGCTCGCCGGTGCGCTTCATGGCGATGCGGTAGGTCACGCCGCGGAACACGCGCGTCACGGTCAGCTGGTCGAACCGTTCCGGCAGATGCGGTTCGATGGCCAGGCCGTCGAGCGTCGGTCGCACGCCCAGCAGATACTGCGACACGTCCACGAACGTCCACGCGGCGGTGCCGGTCAGCCAGGAGTTCTTGCCCTCGCCCGGGGTCGCTGCCTCGGGACCGGCCACCATCTGGCAGTAGACGTACGGTTCCACCTTGCGCACGTCGGACTTGTCCTCGACATACGCCGGCAGTTGCGCTGGTAGACGGCGAATGCCTCGTCGTCATTGCCGGCGATGGCGTTGGCGATGGAGATCCACGGGTTGTTGTGGCAGAAGATGCCGCCGTTTTCCTTGTATCCGCGCGGATAGGAGGAGATTTCGCCCAATTCGATGCGGTAGGTGGAGTAGGCGGGTGCGAGGATGGCGGTGCCCCAATCGCAGGTCAGGCGTTCCTTGACGGACTTCAGCGCCTGCTGCGCCTTGCCGTCATCGAGGCCGATGCCGGCCATCACGCACATGCCCTGCGGTTCGATGTAGATCTGGCCTTCGGTGTCCTCATGCGTGCCGACCTTGCGCGAGTAGGCGTCGTAGGCGCGCACGAACCATTCGCCGTCCCAGCCGGCGGTTTTGACGGCCTTGGAAACCTGGCCGATTTCGGCGCGCACGCTGGCCGCCTCGGACGCGATTTCGGCGTCGGACATGCCGGCCAGACGTCCATAATGCTTGAGGATGTCGGCATATTGGCTGCCGTACAGCACGAACATGCCGCCGATGAACACGGATTCGGCGACGCCGGTGTCGTTGTTCTCCACGGTCTGGAAGCTTTCGCCCGGAGTATCGGAGAAACAGTTGAGGTTCAGACAATCATTCCAGTCGGCGCGGCCGATGAGCGGAATGCCATGCGGAACCGTCCTCCATTTGGGTGGAGGCGATGTCGATGATGCGCTCGCGTGCGCGTTCCGGAATGAGATGCACGAAGCCAAGCAGGTCCTGGTTGGAATCGCGGAAGCCCATGCCGCGTCCCATGCCCGACTCGTAGTAGGAGGCGGAACGGGACATATTGAACGTGACCATGCACTGGTACTGGTGCCAGATGTTGACCATACGGTCGAGCTTTTCGTCGCCGGAATCGACGCTGTAGGTGGTCAGCAGTTCGGACCAGTAGGAGTTGAGCTCCTTCAAGGCGGCTTCGACCTGTTCGACGGTGGCGAAACGGCGGAACAGCTCATGGGCCGGCTTCTTGTTTATGATGCCGACCTTGGCCGGATCGTTCGGATCCTCCCATTTCTGGTCCTTGGCCACTTCGATATAGCCCAGCATGAACACGAGCGATGCGGTTTCGCCCGGCTGGAGTTCCAGACGCACGCGGTTGGCGGCGATCGGGAACCAGCCGTGCGCCACGGAATCGTGAGCCTTGCCTTCGGCGATGACCTGCGGGGTGTCCCAGCCGTTGAACTGGCCGAGGAACTCGTCGCGGCTGGTGTCGAAACCGACGACGGGCGCGTTGACGCCGTAGAACGCGTAATGGTTGCGGCGCTCCTTGAATTCGGTCTTGTGGTACAGCAGCGTGGCATCGGTTTCGCGTTCGATCTCCACCTCGCCGGTGGACAGGTTGCGCTGGAAGTTGGACGAGTCGTCCACGGCATTCCACAGGCACCATTCCACGGAGCCGGTCACGTCGATGACGGCCGCTCGTCGGTGGTGTTCGTCACGTCGAGCCGATTGATTTCCGCATTGGTGTGCAGCGGCACGAAGGCGGTGAGCTTGGATTCGATGCCTCGCTTGGAAGCTTCGAACACGGTGTAGCCGATGCCTTGACGGCACTTGTAGGAATCAAGCGGGGTCTTGCACGGAAGGAAGGTCGGCGACCAGGTTTCGACCGGCTTGGCATCGGCGGAATCGGAGTCCATCAGGCTCAGGTAATAGCAGCGGGAGCCGTTGTCTGCCGGCACGTTGTTATACCGGTAGCGGGTGACGCGGCGTAGTTTGGCGTCCTTGTAGAAGCTGTAGCCGCCGCCGGTGTTGGAAATCAGCGAGAAGAAGTCCTTGTTGCCAAGGTAGTTGATCCACGGCAGGGGGGGTCGCCGGGGTTTCAATCACGTATTCCTTTGCGGCATCATCGAAATGACCGTAGCGCAT
>ENA-OQAR01000274-OQAR01000274.1-human-gut-metagenome-genome-assembly--contig:-NODE-274-length-15016-cov-2.969844_pt1 | contig 15016 bp, 17 predicted proteins | sample MGYA00242738_ERZ504533 | MGnify/ENA primary metagenome ERZ504533 (study PRJEB26092, sample SAMD00036276) | human gut metagenome | host: Homo sapiens | study: EMG produced TPA metagenomics assembly of... | reverse complement strand
TTTTTAAGTGGGTAAATTTATTTAAAATAAAGCGCCCAATCATGCTGATAACCATAACTATAGAATATATCATATAAAAATTACTTTTTTTTGAGACGCCCCGTTTATCAGCATGTGGAAAATAAAAAAGAAAACTGCATAATCAGATAGACCGGTAGAATTTACAGATCGTATCTGATATGCAGTTTTTTTGTTTCCTTTTAATTTTTCTTCAGTATTCTTCGGACAGTTTATGAGCATTCATGTCATCGTTGTCTGTCATAAGATATTTGCGGATCGCAAACAGAACTGCGATACTGAGTACGCCAAGAAGAGTTTCTGCTGGCCCGAGGTGTTCGACTACCATCTGACGTGCTGTGGCAAACATCAGAACCTCAACAACTGTCTGTGCGGAATGCTGGCAGAGCATTTTTACAAATTCCACGCCTACTACCAGAGACAAAGCCTGGGAAAGGAAAGTGCTGAAAAATTCTGTATCCATGGACATAACAGAAGTATCTGCAACCTCCATGATCAGCCGGAAGCCTGCCAGTGCGATCACCAGCAGAATTACCATAGAAAGAGCAATTTCCGCGTAGCGTGAAATATTGTAAATGATTGTGTTAAAGTGTTTACGAATGTTATGGTTAACCTGTCGTTTGGGGCTCATAACTGTGAGTCCTTTCTGTTTTGTTGTATATAGTGAATGTAAAGAAGCGTAACTGTTTATAGTGTTACGAAAAAGATTAATATAAATAATCTTTATTTACATAACCATATTTGCAGAGTTTCTGGGAGTAAATATACCAGTACTGTGCATCAGTTGTATCCACAAGCTGAACTGTATCGCCGGAATATAACTGTCCGATCTCGTTGGAAGAGTCGTAAGCCTTCGCAGAGCGCAGAGCCAGATAACCGGTAGCAACACTGACTGTTCTGGTGGCATATGTGGTTGTTCCGCCAATCAGATAATCTTTATTTACATATCCGTTTTTTCCTAACTTCTGAGAGTAAACGTACCAGTACTGGGAATCGCTGGTGTCGATAAGCTGAACTGTATCGCCGGAATACAGCTGTCCGATCTCATTGGAGGAATCATAAGCTTTTGCGGAACGCAGAGCCAGATAACCCTTGGCAACACTGACAGTCCTTGAATCTCCGGAAGAACTCTGTGCACTGGCAGCAGTATCGCCACTGTAATATAAGTAATCTTTATTTACATAGCCGGATAAGTTCAGTTTCGGAGAATAGACATACCAGTACTGAGGATCACTGCTGTCAGAAACTGTTACTGTATCACCGGAGTATAACTGTCCGATCTCGTTAGAAGAGTCATAAGCCTTTGTAGAACGCAGAGCCAGATAACCTTTGGCAACACTGACAGTATAAGAACCGGACGAACTTGTCGGCTGTGATGAGAGGAAATACAGGTAATCGTTATTTACGTATCCGGATTTGTTCAGTTTTGGAGAATAGACGTACCAGTAATCACTGGTGGTATATTCTGTAACTTCAACAGTATCACCGGAATACAGCTCGCCGATCTCGTTGGAGGAATCATAAGCCATGGCAGAGCGCAGAGCCAGATACCCTTTACTTACACCTACCTGATAAGTGTCAGATGCCATAACGATCTGTGAGCTGCAGGGTACAGATACAGCAGCAATCGTAGCTGCAAGAATCATGGGAATTGCAATATTTTTTTTTCTTTTTTTCATAGTGAACCCCTCCTTTGGGTTATTATGTACTCTGAGAGTACATTATTTAATTATAGTAATCGTAAATCGTTCTGCTTAAGGTAGCGATCGTATTCTGTGCGGAACCGGCACTTGAGAGATTCTGGGACATAAAATACGATTACTACGTCATTTTTTGGAATCATAGATGATTCCCGGCATCATTTTCCACGTTGTCAAGTTCTCCGGTTTTATTTGCGGTTTTGACTCCTTCCGGAAGCTGTGCGGGAATTTTGTTACAGCGTGTCTGTGCCTTGAGCAGATTAAACATATCAGCGGCATGGGTGTAGCCGGATGTATCCTGTTTATAAATCTCCTGCAGGAGATGACCACAGTCTCCTACAGATGTGTAGTTATCATCATTCTCATTGCTGGCAAGGAGCATACGTCCCATGTGAGTCTGGTCATAGCCATGTGCCTGGCAGAAGCTGTTGACAGCCTGCATACCTGCTGTGGAATCACCGCCGCCAAGATAAGTTGTCAGGGTATTGGCTGCATCGTTATCGCTGACTGTGATCATGGAGTACAGATTGGAGTCTACAGAATCACTGCCGTATTGTCCGGTTATCTGATCATAATTCTCGTAGACAGCTCCCATGATATAGAGCTTGATCAGGCTTGCAGCCTGCATTTTCTGATCATTAAGACTGCCCTCGGTTCCATTTACAAGATCGGATATGAAAACAGCCCAGGTTCCGTTTTCAGCGGGAAGCTGACTCTGAACCTGTTTTAAAATTGTCTCCAGTTTCTCATCTGTGACCGGTTCTGAAGATGTGCCTGCCCCGGAACCGTTAAAGACGCTTTCAGAACTCTCTGAAGATGAAGAAGGGGAAAGCATTCCCTGACCTTCTACGGATGTTCCTGCGGCCTCTGCATTTTCAGCAGCATGACTGCTGTATGCAGGAGTAACAAGAAGGCTGAGCGATAGCAGAGGTATTAATAATTTTTTGAAAACATTGCGTTCACCACCTGTTAAATATTTACTGTAAAACATTCGAAATCTGTTGATCTGTTATATAAATCGTATTTCTTCATGTTTAGATAAATCAGGTTTAAAAGTCTTATTGTGCAGGCACAAATGATTTTTAAAATCTGATATCTGTATGTACAAAATTATACAGTGTTTAGAGTTGTGTTACAAGTGTATTTACGGTTGATTTTAATATTATATGGCTGCCGGTTACTGTTGGCACAATACTTGAGATGCATTCATACAATTTGTAGGAATGCGGGCGTGAAAAATCCGCATATCTGATTATATATTTTGGATTGTATAAATGCTACAATAAAATCATCAGAAACGAGATAAAGAACGACAAATTAAAACAAATAAATGTGGGAATGTGGGGGCATTTTCATATTGCATGAGGAGGTAGATTATATGTTAACACCGAAACAGAATATGCTGGAAGTTATAAAAGGCGGAAATCCTGACAGATTTGTTAATCAGTATGAAGCAGTACAGCTTCTTTTTCATCCGTTTATGTTTACAAACCCGCTGCTTCAGCCGGGACAGGAAAATGTAGTGAATGCATGGGGGGTAACCAATACTTTCCCGAAAGGAGTTCCGGGTTCTTTTTCCTGTACATACTCCTGACAAGATCGTGGTAAAGGATATTGAAGACTGGAAAGACTATGTACATGCACCGTCTTTGAAATTTACCCAGGATCAGTGGGATATGGTGAAGGCTCAGTATGATGCAGTTGACGGAGAACAGGCATTTAAAGCAGCTTTCGTTGCACCGGGATTATTTGAGCAGACTCATCATCTGTGTGAGATCAGTAATGCGTTGGTTTATTATATTACTAATCCGGATGAAATGCATGATCTGATCAAATATCTGACAGAGTGGGAACTGGAACTTGCTGAAGGTATCTGTTCCAACCTTCATCCTGATGCATTATTCCATCATGATGACTGGGGTGGACTGGACAGTACATTTATGAGTCCTGCAATGTTTGATGAATTTTTACTTGAGCCATATAAAGAAATTTACGGATATTATCACAGTCATGGCGTTGAGCTGGTTATCCATCATTCTGACAGTTACGCAGCAACACTGGTTCCTTCTATGATTGAGATGGGGATCGATGTATGGCAGGGATGTATGGAAACCAATAATCTTCCGGAACTGATCAGGAAATATGGCGGAAAGATCAGCTTCATGGGCGGTATCGAAAATCGTGCAGTTGATTTTGAGGGCTGGACAGATGAGAATTGTGATGCAGTGGTACGTCGTGTCTGCGAAGAATGTGGAAACAAATACTTTATTCCATGTATCGCTCAGGGTGGTCCTGGTTCTGTTTATCCGGGTGTTTATAAATCTCTCTGTGATTCCATTGACAAGCTGAATGAAGAGAAATTTGGCATTAAGGCATCTGAATCTACAAGGCTTCCATGCAGATTATGTTCTGATCTCAGGTATTTGTCAGTGGCAAAACGGAATACAAATATCTGTCCGACATTTAGATGAAATTTCAGGTGTTGCAGAGGATGATGCTATGGAGGTGTTTGAAAATGATTATTATTGGTGAGAAAATTAATGGTTCTATCCCGATCGTTGCAGAAGCGATCGCAAAAAGAGACTCTGAATTTATTAAAGAAAGAGCAAAGCTTCAGGCGGAAAGCGGAGCTACTTATATTGACTGTTGCGCTTCTGTTCCGGAAGCGGAAGAAGTGGAAACATTGAAATGGATGATCGACTGTATCCAGGAGGTTACAGATCTTCCAATCTCAATTGACAGCCCGAGTCCGGATGTTCTGGCACAGGCTTATAAGTTCTGTAAGAAACCTGGAATTTTTAATTCTGTATCAGGAGAGGGACATAAGATTGATACGATTTTCCCGATCATGGCTGAGCCGGGAAATGAGGGATGGCAGGTAATTGCGCTGCTGAGTGACAATACAGGTATTCCGAAATGTGCAGCAGATCGTCTGAAAGTTTTTGACAAGATCATGGCGAAAGCGAAAGAGTACGGAATTGCTCCGGACAGGATTCACATTGATCCGCTGGTTGAGATGCTTTGTACTTCTGAGGATGGTATTGCAACGAATATTGAGACGATCACAAGTGTACGTGAGCAGTATCCGACCATTCATATTACGGCAGCAATCAGTAATATTTCCTTTAATCTGCCGGTTCGTAAGCTGATTAATTACGGGTTCCTGGTACTGGCAATGAATGCAGGACTGGACAGTGGAATTATGGATCCGACAAATAAGGATATGCTTGGACTGGTTTATGCAACAGAAGCATTACTTGGTCTGGATGATTATTGTATGGAATATATAGGGGCTTACAGAGAAGGCTTAATTGGTACAACAAAGAAGAAGTAGGTTGAATCTGTAGAAACTGTGTAAATGAATTAAGTGGTTGGAATCTGAAATTGAGAAATAACAGGAGGATTTGATTATGTCTAAGATAAATGAAGTTGCGGAATTAGTTGAAAAAGGGAAAGCGAAATTAGTAGGACCGGCTGTACAGGAAGCCATTGATGAGGGTGATGATCCGGTTGCGATTCTGAATGATGGTATGATCAGTGCGATGTCTGTAGTTGGTGAGAAATTCAAAAATGGTGAGATCTTTGTTCCGGAGATGCTGGTTGCAGCTCGTGCTATGAAGAAAGGTGTTGAGGTTCTGAAACCGCATCTGGCATCTGGTTCTACAGGTGCACTTGGTAAGGTTATCATTGCTACGGTTTCCGGTGACCTTCATGATATTGGTAAGAATCTGGTTGCCATGATGATCGAGAGTGCCGGATTTGAGGTGATCGATCTTGGAGTCGATGTTCCGGCGGCTAAGATTATTGAGTGCTATAAAGAGAATCCGGATGTTAAGATCATTGCTCTTTCTGCGCTGCTGACTACTACTATGCCGGCTCTGAAGGAGACTGTTGAGGCGTTGAATGCGGCGGATTTCAGAGGTAATATTAAGGTTATGGTTGGCGGAGCGCCGATTACAGAGCTTTTGCTGAGGAAATTGGTGCTGACGGATATTCTGATGATGCGGCTAGTGCGGCGTCACTGGCTAAGAAGTTGGCAGCCTGATCTGATTGCTTGTGCGGGTTTAGTATAACATGAAAATATTATGAGGGGACTGCTCTGGGGAGTGGTCCTTTCGTGTATTTTGGGATTTTTTTGGAGTGTGTTATAATGGGAAAAAGGGGGACGCTCAGAAAAAATATTTTTATTTCATGTGCGGTTTCGGGGGTCTAAGATATTCTAAGTTCTCAGAAATCTGCTAAAGGCATGAGCAGCCTTCTCAAACTCGCTCCGTTGCAAACTTCGCTCAGACAGTGATACAGTCTGCTCATAACGCAGATTTCTGAGAGCTAAGAATATCTAAGACCCCTGCAAATGCACATGAAATAAAATATTTTTCTGAGCTGTTCGTTGGTTGTGGTAGTGTTTGGATTGGATATGTGGGAGGTTTTTATGGCTTGGGTTAAGTTTGTGCGCGAGGATGTTGAGATAGAGGTGGAGGATGGGATATCGGTACTGGAGGCGGAGATTCAGGCAGGACTGAGGCCGGATGCGCCTTGTGGCGGGCTGGGGAAATGTGGGAAGTGTCTGGTTAAGATTAATGGTGAAGTTGTTAAGGCGTGTCAGGTGCGGATTGGTGAAGGTGAGACTTGTGTAGTGGAGACATTGGACAGGGCTGGCAATGAGAAGATTTTAACGGATGGATTAACAGAGAAGTTGTGTTTGAACCGGGACTACGGATGGCTCAGGTTGAGTTGGAGAAGGCGAAAACAGGGGAGAAGCGGTCGGACTGGCAGAGGCTGCTGGATACGCTGGCGGAGACAGATGGTGAGGTTGAGCCGGGGCAGATGGAGGTGGATCTGAAGCTGGCGGGTGAATTGTATGGGATGCGCAGGGATTCTGATGAATGGTATGTGATTTACAGTAGACGGCGGATTCTGGAAATGAGGAAGGAAGCTGGTCGGAGGTGTCTGGCAGCGTTTGATATTGGGACGACTACCATTGCGGGGTATTTGCTGGATGGTGCGGATGGGAGGACTCTGGCAGTTGAGAGCAGGATGAATCCGCAGGTGCAGTATGGTGCGGATGTGATCATGCGGGCGAATTATGCGCTGGAGCATGGAACAGAAGCGTTAAGTATGTGTGTTCGGAAAGCAGTTAATGAGATGTTGGGAAGTCTGGCAGAGGATGCAGGGATAAGGAGAGAGGATGTTTTTCAGGTGTGTGTTGTGGGAATACCTGTATGCATCATCTGTTTCTGGGGATTTCTCCGGCTTCGCTGGTACATGCGCCCTATACTCCGGCTGTGAGTGAGAGGCTGGTGCTGAATGCGGGGGATTATGGTCTGGCTGTGCAGGAGCGTGCAGAGTTGATCATGCTTTCGGATATTGCAGGATATGTGGGAGCGGATACCTGTGGATGTCTGCTGGCTATCAGGCAGGATCAGCAGGAAGAGATTTCTCTGATGATCGATATTGGAACGAATGGTGAGATGGTTCTGGGAAACAGGGAGCGGCTGGTGACCTGTTCTACTGCGGCCGGGCCTGCTTTTGAGGGTGCGAAGATTGAGTGTGGAATGCGTGGCGCGGCCGGGGCTGTGGATCATGTGAAGTATGAGGAGGGGAAGTGGAACTATACAACTGTTGGGAATAAGCCGGCGGTTGGTTTGTGTGGTTCGGGATTGATCGATCTGGTGGCGGGTCTCTGGATGCTGGAATGCTGGATGAGAATGGTGTGCTGAGAAGCGGACAGGAGAAGCAAGGTGTGTTTATTCTGGTACCGCCAGAGCGGGGCGGTAATGAGAGAGGAGTTTATCTGACTCAGAAGGATCTCGGAGAGGTTCAGCTTGCGAAAGCTGCGATTGCAGCGGGAATTCAGATGCTTATGGAGCGGCTTGGGATTACAGAAGATGATATCTGTTCGGTATATATTGCAGGTGCTTTTGGCAACTATATGGATCCGGCCAGTGCCGGGAAGATTGGCTTGCTTCCGGCGACGCTTGTGAAGAAAGTGAAACCAGTGGGAAACGCTGCTGGTGAGGGTGCGAAGATCGCACTTGTGAATGAGAAGGAAATGCTGGAGATGGATGAGCTGGTGAGAAAGATTGAATTCGTTGAGCTGGCTGCTTCGGCTGATTTTCAGGATCATTTTATTGATGAACTGGGATTGAGACAGGTGAATGATTTTATCCGCCTGATTGAATTATTTGAGAAGTGTAGATTTCTTCTGATAAACTGCGGAGCAGTTATTCGGTGCAGAACTGAGGCGCGAAGAGGATAATTTTATCTGCCTGATGAGGTTGCTATAGATTATACAAGAGAGTAAGGGGTTAGATTATGGATATAAAAAAAATAGAGCAAATGGGAATGGAGCAGGGGTTTTCGCATGTGGTGTTGCTGGATTGTGATACGATTGAGCTGAAGCCGGAGGTTCGACAGATGTGTGCAGCGGATACCTGTCATAAGTATGATAAGTGCTGGAGCTGTCCTCCGGGATGTGGCTCTCTTGAGGAATGTGAAGCGAAAGTCCGGCAGTATAAGTATGGGATTATTGTTCAGACAGTTGGTGAATTGGAGGATATTTTTGATGGCGAGGGAATGATGGAAACGGAAGCCAGACATAAGGAGTATTTTGTGGAATTTGAGAAGAAACTTCGGGAGATTTATCCGGATATGCTGGCGATTGGTGCGGGATGCTGTACGAAATGTAAGGTCTGTACTTATCCGGATGCTCATGCAGGTTTCCGAAACAGGCTTTCTCATCGATGGAGGCTTACGGGATGCTGGTAACACAGGTCTGCCAGGCCAATGAGCTACAGTATTATTATGGGGATTGTACGATTGCTTATACGAGCTGTTACCTTCTGGAATAACATTTTAGCCGAATCAGGTAAGTCCCCTGTGGAGCAGTTATTTGGTGTAGCGAAGCGGATTACGAATATCTGCTTGATTTAAATCAAGTAAATTCTCTGGTTACTGTTCACTGGTAATATCCCGCGAGGTGTTTTTTGTGAGCGAAGGTCACAGAAAACCCGAGACATACCGCGCGAATTATGCGATTAGCATAAATTCTGTGCATCGCGAAGCGTGTTACTGAGAACGGAGTGAACAGTAACATTCTCTGTGGAGGTTGCGGAAGGGGAAGTCAGTTTTCGTTGTAAATAACAGTGAGATATGATAAAAATACAGATATTGAAAGCGCAGAGCGTGTTTGAAAAAACAAAAAATCCTTCGCCGCAGGGCGGGGGATTTTTGGCAGAAGGTATTAAGGGTGGCTTGAGGATATGACAGTACTGGAACAGTTAAGAAAAACAATTGAAGACGGACATCCGGGGGAGACAGAGAAGCTGGTGAGGGAGGCATTGAAGCAGCATATTCCTGCAGGGCGGATTGTGGAAGAGGCCATGACTCCGGCTATGCGAAACAGTGGGGGGAGAATTACAAATCCAATGGAGCGGATATTATTAAAAATTCTGGCAGCAGCCCGAAGTGTGCGCAAGGGTTTTGAATTGTTGGAGGAACAGGACTCGCAGTTTGGCAGGAGGAATATCGGAACTGTGATCCTTGGAACGGTGGAAGGTGATCTGCATGATGTAGGTAAGAATCTGGTTGCGATCATGTTTCGTAGTGCCGGATTTAAGGTGATCGATCTGGGAGTGGATATTTCTGAGAAGCAGTTTCTGCGTGCAGTGAAACAGAATCCGGATGTGTCGATCGTGTGTATCTCCTCGCTTCTGAGTACTTCAATCCCGGAGATGGAGCAGGTGGTAAAGTCTCTGAAACGAAGCAGCAGTAAGCATAAATTTAAGATTATGGTTGGTGGAGGTGCAGTAACGGAGCAGCTGGCGAAGAATATGGGAGCAGATGCCTATACAGAGAACTGTATTGAGGCTGTGGAAGTTGCGAAGACGTTTATTGTGTGAGAACCGGGCTGACAGGTGCGTATGAGAAAGACATAGTGTGAGTTAAATTGCTATAGAATTGACTGGTAAAATAGGTGCTTCAATTATGTGACAGGAGGATTGTAGACTTGCAGCTGTCATCAGTTTATTTATATGAAAAAATAAAAGAGAAATATGAAATTACGGAAAGGGGAACTTTATCCGGTTCAGACGGATATCTGCGCCCCTTTTTGTGTTATGAAAAAAAAGAAACATTTCGACATGGGCATGTTTATGTGGTACAGAGATATGACAAAGAGTGGGAATCGGCAGTTCTGACTGCTGAAAATATACTCTGGGTATTTTGTGGGAGAGAGAAAATTGATGCTGCATCAGAAGAGCTTCAGCAGATTCCGTATATTCATATTGCACTTGATAGTCTGAAAGAAATAGCAGAATTTATGAATGATGTGCAGGAGATTTTTGATGCGGCTGATGAATGGGAACGGAAGATTCATGATCTGATGTTAGAACATGCCGGAATGGACAGGCTTTTGCAGGTGACATCGGAATTTCTGCAGAATCCGATGACTGTAACAGGACTGGATTTTACCTTTGTGGCGGAAGCGGGAAGCGAGTATCTGCCGCCGAGGGCGCGGCTGTATACAGATGACGGGTTGAATATGGAATATGTAAATGCACTTTTTGCAGAATGAGACTTTATCGAGATATGGCAGATACGCATGAATATGTGATGTTTCCGGCTTACATCAGTGGATGTCGTTCGATGAACAGAAATCTGTTTGTGGATGGGAAAGCAACTCACAGGCTGGTTTTGACTGAGTGCAGATCAGAGATTACACTGAGAGTTATCTGTGTACTGGATATTCTGGTGGAGAAACTGGAGTATTTGCTTGCGCATGAAGCGGAGGAAGAAGATCCGGACAGGGATATGGAGCAGATTTTTGTCAGGATTTTGTCGGACAGAACTGCGGATTATATGCAGGTGAGTAGAGAACTGAGTGAACTGGGATGGAGTGGAAATCATGAATATATGTGCCTGATCCTGCAGATTACCTATCTGAATCAGCAGAATCTTTCCACAAAGGCAATCTGCCGATATATTAAGAAGAAATTTGAGGATTCTGTGAGTTTTCTTTATCAGGATGAAATTGTGGCATTTTTTTGACCTTACCAGACTTGGAAAAAGCCAGGAGGAAGTAGCCGGAAAACTGGTTTATTTTATCAGGGATACTTATCTGAAAGCCGGATACAGCAGGGTGATGGACAGGACATATGAATCTGAGACGGCAGTATGTGCAGGCGAAGACGCTTTGGATGTAGGAAGCCGTAAGAAGCCTTATCTGTGGATTCATTATTTCGGTCAGGTGGCATTGACTTATATTCTGGAACAGGCAACAAGAAGACTGCCGGGAACAATGATCTGTCATGAAGGGCTGCTGGAATTGAAGAAGCATGATGAGGAGAATCAGACTCAGTACATGGAGACATTGAGAGTGTATCTGGAGCAGCATCTCAGTGCAACCCAGGCGGCAAGGGAATTGTTTATCCACCGCAGTACGTTTCTTTACAGGCTGGACAGGATTAAGGAAATCCTGCAGTCGGAGCTGGATGATCCGGAGGAGATTTTTTATCTGGAATTGTCATTCAGGCTGCTGGAGCAGGAGCAAGAGAAAGAATAGTACGGGAACAGAATAGTGCAGATATCTGGAAAGGTCAATTATTTGTGGAGGGAGATGTTTTGATAAAAAAATTCAGGTACGCTTGAGCGTACCTGAATAAATGTTAAAAGAGATATTATGTTATTTAGCTTCTTCTTCGGCAGCAGCCTCTTCTTCAGCTTCCAGAGCCGGGTCTACGTGAACGGCGGCTACGGATACAACTGCAGCTTCAAGGTCTGTCTTTTAAGTCTACATCTTTGTCCTGGGCGATGGCGAGGTCTTTGACTTTGATTACGTCACCGACTTTCATGTCACCAACATCTACCATAATTTTGTCTACCAGTGCTGATGGGAGAGCTCTGAAGGAGATTTCTTCCAGATGCTGCTGTAATACACCGGCTTCCAGTTTGTCGTGGTTTACAAGTACGATCTCTGCTACGGAATGTACTTTCTCGTTGCTTACCAGTGCCTGGAAATCTATTTCATCCACCTGTCCTTTTAACGGATTGAACTGGATCTCTTTAATCAGTACGTCATATGACTGACCATCTACATCCAGCATAATCTGGCTTCCTTTGTTATTTGTCTTGAGAAGTTTCTCGACAGCAGATTTCTCGATTTTAACAGGAAGAGAACCTTCCATTTCTCTGCCAAATACGTTACCTGTAACGTAGCCTTCTCTTCTTAATCTTTTGGCCTTTGTGTCCATTGTTCTTTTTTCAGCTTTTAAAGTATTCATTTGACTTTTCCTCCATTTTACAGCTGAGGTGACACGCTTGACACTATCTTTAATTTATGAGCATCCGAAATGCTTCAGGTGGTGTTAAGTATTTTTGAGTATTCAGTTGTTTGTTCTTTATCTTTGTTACAACTGTATTATAACACGCTAAAAGTGAAATGCAAGAGGAAAAATGTGAAGAGTTTGTGAAATTTAAGTAAACACAAACAAAGCCCTCCGGAAGTGACCGCTTCCGGGGGGCTTTGCATTTAATCTAATTAATCATTAATTACAGAGTATCATTTCTTCTGATATAACCAGGCTGTTCAGCCGGGGAAACGATTTCTTTTTTATGAACGAGTTTCGCCCATTTGTCGACTACTTCATTCTCTACGTGAACACCCTCACCTACCGTGACTTCAGCGAGAACAACACTGTTTCTTACAACAGCACCTTTTTAATGACGCATCCACGACCGATTACGGAATTCTCAACAGTACCTTCAATCTGGCAGCCGTTGGAGATTACGGAATTCTTCACATCTGCAGTATTGAAATACTGAGTCGGGCAGGAATCATTGGTACGTGTATAGATTGGCCAGTTATCATGGAAAAAGTTCCTGAGCTGACTTGTAATTAAGGAGAGCCATGTTTGCAGCATAGTAACTTGGGAAGTCTGTAATGCTTGCAAAGAATCCCTTGTGTGCAACGCCGCGGATGTCCAGAGTTTCGCATTTATCATTCAGGATGTCTGCCAGTGTATACATGGAAGAAAGATTCTTGGCTTCTTTGATCAGGCTGATGAAAAGCTCTGTTTTCATAACACAGGTATCCATATAAACATACTGATTCTTCTTATTACCATGATTCGGTTCGATGGATTCCACACCTTTCTGGCGGTTCAGTCCAGAACATTACAGGTAAGATAAGCCTCTTTTGCATTATCAACAGCGTGATAAAGGAGAGTAACATCTGCACCGGACTCAATGTGTGTATGTAAAAACTGGTCAAAATCAATTGAATAAACCATATAGCTCGGGGCAATGACAACATACGGATGATTCATTCTGCTGAGGGATTCCATGTTGTCCAGATAGCAGGAGATATCAGTATTGTAAATATCATTGTCATTATTGTGCTCTGAGAAGAGAAGCTGAAGTTTGCCGCTCTTGGAGTTGATATTGTAATGACGTCCTGTTCCAAGATGTTCTACAACAGAACGGGGTTTATTATTGATATAGACCTGAATACGTTCAATGTTGCTGTTGGTCATATTGGAGATAGGGAAGTCAATGACTCTGTATCTGCCAAGGAAAGAAAACGCACCGATTGGGCGATAATCCTGCATACCATCTACATAAATATTTCTCCCGGAAGAGCTTACGATTCCAAATGCCTTATACATATTATTCTGCCCCCTTTACGCGTTTCGCTACAAGCTCAATGTGCTCACTGTCTGCGGCACCGACAACTGCACCTTTACCGATGCGGACACCGTCAGCTACAAGTGCACGCTGAACAACGGCACCTTCTTCTACAACAACACCCGGCATCAGTACACTGTCGATAATTCTGGCACCTGCACCAATCTTAACACCTGTAAAGAGAACGGAATGCTTAACTTCGCCCTGAACAACACAGCCCTGTGTGATATATGCATCTTTAATATCTGCTTCTGCGCTGATGTACTGTGGAAGTGCGGTAACATCTTCTGTATAAATCTTCCATGACGGATCACCCAGATCCAGTTCATTCTTGGAACTTAACAGATCCATGTTTGCTTCCCAGAGAGAGTCAATGGTACCAACATCTTTCCAGTATCCTTCAAATTTATATGCATAAAGAGTTCTGTTATCGTTAAGCATAGTAGGGATGATATCCTTACCGAAGTCATGGCTGGAATCCGGATTCTTGATATCAGCCATCAGCATCTTGCGGAGGAGTTTCCAGGTGAAGATATAGATACCCATGGATGCAAGGTTGCTCTTCGGATGCTCTGGTTTCTCTTCGAATTCTACGATACGTCCGGATTCATCAGTATTCATGATACCAAAACGGCTTGCCTCTTTCATCGGAACTCCGATAACTGCGATGGTTGCATCTGCCTTTGCTTCTTTGTGGGCTGCAAGCATCTTGTCATAGTTCATTTTATAAATATGGTCACCGGAAAGAACAAGAACGTATTCAGGATCAAATTTATCAATGAAATCAATATTCTGGGAGATTGCATCTGCAGTTCCGCGATATACATTCAGATTCTCATCTGCTTTCTCACGTGGAGGAAGAACGTAAACACCGCTGTTTTTAGCATCAAGACCCCAGCGTCCGCCGGCTGCCACATAACTGTTCAGCTGGATAGATTCATACTGTGTAAGTACACCTACAACATCAACGCCACTGTTGGCACAGTTGCTTAAAGGAAAGTCTACGATACGATATTTACCGCCGTATGAAACGGCCGGCTTTGCCACTTTATTGGTAAGATCATGCAGACGGCTGCCACGACCGCCGGCCAGGATCATGGCCAACATACTATTTTGTTTCATAATAGTGAACCCTCGCTTTCATTTGTTATATGATATTATACAATTTTTTTTGGCGTTTTTTCCATAGATTTTCTTTTAAAAAAAATATGTTAAAAATTTTTCGCTACAAGTCAAGTAAAAATCGACGAAAAAATTATACATTATATACAAATATCGAGCGGAATTGTAAGACGGGAGGCTGCAGTTATATGTAAATTATGCTGATATATGAATTCTTATTAATTCTACGGAGTACTGCAGACAATCCAATCCATCAGAGAGTAAAGGTCACAGTAACCTGGAATTAGTTACTGTCCACTCCGTTCACAGTAACGTAGCAAAAATTCATTCCAGATTGCCTGTGGCAATGGAATTTTTGGCCTGTATGTTTCGGGATTTTTGCATATTTCATGCCAAAAACACCTTTGCGGGATAGTGGTGTGTGAACAGTAACTGGAATTACTTTAGTTGTATAAAATTTAAGTGAAACAGGTGGACGTATAATAATTCTTACG
>ENA-OQAR01000273-OQAR01000273.1-human-gut-metagenome-genome-assembly--contig:-NODE-273-length-15018-cov-2.695185_pt1 | contig 15018 bp, 25 predicted proteins | sample MGYA00242738_ERZ504533 | MGnify/ENA primary metagenome ERZ504533 (study PRJEB26092, sample SAMD00036276) | human gut metagenome | host: Homo sapiens | study: EMG produced TPA metagenomics assembly of... | reverse complement strand
AAACAACATCAGGAGGTGTGACTTAGTGGCACAGGAAAACCGAACAAGGGAGCCAGTTCACAGAGGAGCTTGGCCCGGCGGGAAGCTGCCCTTGCGGCCCGGGAAGAACAGCTTGCACAGGAGCAGGCAGAGTTGGCCGCGCAGAAGGCGGATTTTGAGGAGGGCAAAAAGAGCCTGCTGAACAACGGTGACAAGAATTTTGTGAATGCGAAAGAAAAAATGTACGACATTTCCGCTGACCGTGCACCAGATGGATATTATCATCGGAGTGCTGTTTGCACTGATCGCACTGTTCCTTGTGCTGGGGGTGACCCATACCAGCTTCTTCGGGCTGTTCGGAGGGTAAGTGCATTCCTTTTCTGCAGCAGGTGATTGCATTTCATCCGCAATGTGCGTATAATTTAGGATAAAAGCTCTGCCGCACTGCGGCGGCAGGAAGAGGAGTGGTGATCTTGAAAAAGAAATGGCTCGCGGCGGTGCTGGCCGGAGCTTTGCTGGCAGCAGCACTGCTGAGCGGATGCTCGTCGGTGGAGACCGTTAAACGGCTACGCTTCGGCGTGGCTGGCGAGGGCGGCATCTACCGAGAGTTCGGTGAGCGGTTCGCAGCATTGGAAAATGAGACGGATAACGGGCAGGTGGAGCTGAAGGCTACCGCCGGTTCCGCAGCGAACCTGCGTCTGCTGGCCGGCGAATACCTGCAGCTGGCCATTGCACAGGCAGACCTTGTGCAGGATGCCTATGACCAGACCGGCATCTTTGCCGACGAGGAGGAAAGCCGGGGCTTTGGTGCCGTGGCGGCGCTGTACACCGAGACCTGTCAGGTGGTGGTGCGGGCGGATTCCGACATCCAGTCCATTGAGGACCTGCATGGCAGGACGGTGAGCATTGGCGCGGAGGAATCTGGTTCGGAGCAGAACGCGCGGCAGATCTTATCTGCCTATGGTCTGAACGACAAGATGGTGAGCATGGTAAACCTGAACTATGAGGATGCCGCTGCCCAGCTGAAGGCGGGCAGGGTGGATGCCATCTTTATGACAGTGGGCGCGCCCAGCCCGGTGCTGACCGCTCTGGCAGGCGAGTGCGGCATCCGGCTGCTGAACGTGGACGGTGCGGCAGCACAGCGCCTGCAGAGCGCTTACAGCGCCTACAGCAGCGTTACGCTGCCGGCAGGCACTATCCCGACAGACGGAAAAGGTGCAGACGGTGGGCGTGAAAGCCGTTCTGCTGGCCAGCAACGCGCTGCCTGCAAAGCAGGTGCGGCAGCTGACACAGCTTCTGTTCTCCAGCCGGGAAGGGCTGGAAGAGCAGCTGGGCATCCCGCTGGACCCGGAGGAAAACGCAGTAGAGGGCGTTGGCATCCCGTTCCATGCGGGGTGCGGCCGCATATTATAAGGCGGCAGGAATTACGGTCGATGAAGCGGCTGGGAACTGAGGGAAAGTAGAGCAATGAAGATCGAATTGGATATGTATCAGACACTGGCCGTTGCTGTGCTGGTGCTGATGCTGGGCAAATTTTTTGCGGGAAAGGGTGCAGGTGCTGGAACGTTTCTGCATTCCGGCTCCGGTCATTGGCGGCGTGCTGTTCGCCATTTTTACCTGTGTGTGCTATGTGACCGGCGTTGCCGAGTTTGCATTTGATGATATTCTAAAGGAAGTCCGCATGGTGATGTTTTTCACCTCGGTGGGTTTCCAGGCAAACCTCAAGGTGCTGAAAAGCGGCGGAAGAGCGATGATCGTGTTTCTGGGCGTGGTCATCGTGCTGATCGTCAGCCAGAACTTTGTAGCCGTGGGACTGGCAAAGCTGCTGGGCGTGGATGCGCTGGTGGGCCTTTGCACCGGCTCCATCCCCATGGTGGGCGGCCACGGCACCGCCGGTGCCTTTGGCCCGGTGCTGGAGGACTTTGGCATTCAGGGGGCCACCACCCTGTGTACGGTAGCGGCCACCTATGGCCTGATTGCAGGCAGCATGATGGGCGGCCCCATCGGCAAGATGCTCATTGAGCGGCACAACCTGCTGGCCACAGTGGTACCGGAGGATGACAGCCTGCTGGTGGAAGAAGAAATGAAGCACGAGCGCCACACCACCATGTACCCGGCGGCAAGCTTCCAGCTGATCGTCGCCATGGGCATCGGCACGGTGCTGTCCAGACTTCTGAGCCTGACGGGCATGACCTTCCCCATCTATATCGGTGCCATGATCGCGGCGGCCATCATCCGCAATGTGGGTGAGTATGGCGGCGGCTACACCGTGTATATGGGCGAGATCAATGACATTGGCGGCATCTGCCTTTCGTTGTTCCTGGGTATGGCCATGATCACCCTGAAGCTGTGGCAGCTGGCAGAGCTGGCCCTGCCGCTGATCGTGCTGCTGGCTGGGCAGACCCTGTTCATGATCCTGTATGTGGTGCTGGTAGTGTTCAACATCATGGGCCGCGATTACGACGCGGCGGTGATCGTATCCGGCACCTGCGGCTTTGGCATGGGCGCAACGCCCAACGCTATGGCCAACATGCAGGCCATCTGCGATAAATATTCGCCCTCGGTCAAGGCGTATCTGCTGATCCCGCTGGTGGGCAGTCTGTTTGCGGACTTTCTGAACAGTCTGGTCATTACGGTGTTCATCAATTTTATCTGAAGCTGATCTTTACAGTTCGGGCGGGCTTCCGCACCGGGAAAGGAGACGTGCAATGTCGCTTTATCACCATCTGAAAACGTGGCTCGGAAAAAAGCGGGAGCATTCCCATGAGGAAGAAACCGTGGCCGTGCCGGAAATCCATACCGGCAAGGTGGCACATCATACGGATGCGGACGGCACTCCGGCGGCAGATAAGCCGATCCACTATGATAACGTGGCTATCCCGGAAGTGCATATCCACCCGCGGCGCAAATAACCCCGATTGCTAAAAAAAGAATAGTTCCACGCCGGACAGCCCGGAGCGAATGCGCAGGCTGTTCCGGATCACAGGAAGCAGAAAAGCTCCCGTCCATCATCAGGACGGGAGCTTTTTTTGCTTGCGGTAAGATCAGCGGCTTAGAGGAACACGTACTTGAGGATGAACAGCACGGTCAGCACATACATCAGGGGGCTGATCTTCTTTTCCTTGGCCTTGCCGGTGACCAGATTGATCAGGGTCCAGGAGATGACGCCGATGGCGATGCCCTCGGAAATGCTGTAAGCGGTGGGCATGGCCAGAATGGTCAGGAAGGCGGGGATGCCCTCGCTGGGGTCATTGAAGTCGATCTTGACGGCGGAACCCATCATGTAGAAGCCCACGATGATCAGGGCCGGAGCCGTTGCAAAGGACGGATGGTGAGGAACAGCGGGCTGAAGATGGTGGCCAGCAGGAACAGGATGCCGGTGGTCATAGCGGTCAGACCGGTGCGGCCGCCCTCGGTACGCCGGAAGCACTCTCGACGAGGTGGTGGTGGTGGAAGTGCCCAGCACAGCGCCTGCGCAGGTGGCGATGGAGTCGGCCATCAGTGCGCCCTTGATGTGGGGCAGCTTGCCGTCCTCGTCCAGCATGTCGGCCTTGGAGGCAACACCGATCAGGGTGCCCAGAGTATCGAACAGGTCAACGAACAGGAAGGAGAACATGACGGCGAAGAAGTTCAGGATGCCAACGCCGGAGAAATCGGTCTTGAATACCTGGCCGAAGGTCTTGCCCAGCGCGGAGAAGTCGAAGCTGACGAAGGCGGTGGGAATGACGGAGTACATGCCTGCGTCGGGGTTGGGAACATAGATGCCGGCGATCTCGCAGAGGATGCCCAGCACCCAGGTGATAAGAATGCCGTACAGGATGCCGCCCTTGACCTTTTTAACCAGCAGAACGGCGGTGATCACGATACCCAACAGGGCCAGAATGGCACCCACGCCTACGCTGGAGAAGGTGTCGCCCTTGAAGTGCTGGTAGGTGACGAGGGTGGAATCGCTGTTGACGATCAGTTTTGCGTTCTGCAGGCCAACGAAAAGCAACGAACAGGCCGATGCCCACGCTGACGGCGCTCTTCAGGGTCATGGGGGATGGCATTGAAGATGCCCTCACGGACATTGGTGAGGGACAGCACGATGAAGATGATGCCCTCTACAAAGACGGCCATCAGGCCAACTGCCAGCTGTAGCCCATGGTGAGAACGACCGTGTAGGAGAAGTAGGCGTTCAGGCCCATGCCGGGTGCAGTGCAAACGGATAGTTGGCAAGCAGAGCCATAAGCGCAGTGCCAACAAAGGATGCCAGCGCGGTGGCGATCAGAACGGCTTCCGAATCCATGCCGGAAGCAGAAAGGATGTTGGGATTGACCGCAAGGATGTAAGCCATGGTCATGAAGGTGGTGATACCTGCCATGATCTCGGTCTTGACATCGGTGTGGTTCTCCTTCAGATGAAAGATGTTTTCTAACATGAGGAACCTCCTGATTCAGATAAAACATCCCGTCCGTGCGTGGGACGGGAAAGAACAGAACCTATTGTAACATTTTACAAAAGCATTTGTCCACAGAATAAACACACTTTTTTCATTTTCTGTCCAAAAATCGCAAATGAGTATGACTTTGAAGGTTTTCTGCGGGTCTGCCACAAAATTTTGATGGAGAAAAAACACTGCTTTTGAAAAGATACGAAACAGCGATGAATTATAAGGGATGAAAGTATACGAATCGGATTCTTAAATTCAAAATATACGCTATGGCCCTGTAAAAGTGCACACTGTCGGGAAAGCAGCACCAGTGGTACTCCTTTTGCCATAGCCCAGCACACCAGGGCGGAAAGGAGCTGATACCCAACACCATGGGGCAGACAAAACAGGCCAGAGGGCTGGCCAGCCTGAGCCGAGCCACGGACACCCTGAGCACCCTGCTGGCACAGCAGGTGCGGGAACTGATGCCCGGCAGAAGGCGGCAAAAAAGGAAGGCGCATCGGGAGCAGGCACCATGAAAGACCTCAAGGAGGCCACGGCGGTGCTCAAGGATCTGGCCGGTGTAGCCAAGACCCTGAACGATCAGGGGGCACAGGCAGAAGGAGCGGAGTGCGGCGTGGTGCTGCTGCCGACGGTGGAGGAAGAACCATGAGCATTGTACAAGCAAGAGTGCCGGTGGTCTGGCGGCCCCAGCCGCGGCAGGCCGAATTTATGAGCCGCCCGGAACCGGAAGCGCTGTACGGCGGTGCAGCAGGCGGCGGCAAGAGCGACGCGCTGGTGATCGAAGCGCTGCGGCAGGTGCACATTCCGCACTACCGGGCGCTGATCCTGCGCAAGACCTACCCGCAGCTTTCTGATCTGGTGGACAAGAGCCAGGTGTACTACCACAGGCGTTCCCGCAGGCACAGTACAACGCCACGGCCCATGTGTGGAACTTCCCCAGCGGGGCAAAAATTTACTTTGGCTCCATGCAGTACACCAAGGATCGTACCAATTATCAGGGCAAGGCCTTCGATTTTATCGGCTTTGACGAGCTGACCCACTTTGAATGGGAAGAGTACAGCTACATGATGAGCCGCAACCGTCCCACCGGCCCGGCACCCGGGTGTACATGCGGGCCACCACCAATCCCGGCGGCATCGGCCACGGGTGGGTGAAGGGCGATCGGTTCATCACCGCCCGCACCGCCCGGCACGCCTATCACCGAGGAATACACGGTAAAGCTGCCGGACGGCACCGAACAGAAGCTGCAGCGCTCGCGGGTGTTCATCCCTTCCAGCATTTTTGATAACCCCGCCCTGCTGGCAAAACGACCCCGGCTACCTTGCAAGCCTTGCCAGTATGCCGGAAGCAGAAAAGCAGGCGCTGCTCTACGGCAGCTGGGACAGCTTTTCCGGGCAGGTGTTTACCGAATGGCGCAACGACCCGGCCCGCTACGAAGACCAGCGCTGGACCCATGTGATCGCACCGTTCACCATCGAAGCACTGGCAGCTCTACCGCGGGTTCGACTTTGGCTTTTCCAAGCCGTTCTCGGTGGGGTGGTACGCAGCGGACGAGGAGGGGCGACTGTACCGCATCAAGGAGCTGTACGGCTGCACCGGCAGGCCGAACGAGGGCCTGCGCATCGACCCGGTGGAACAGGCTCGGCGCATCCGGGAGGCAGAGCAGAACGATCCGCTTTTGCGCGGCAGGGTGATCCACGGCATTGCCGATCCGGCCATCTTTGATGAGAGCCGCGGCGAGAGCATTGCCGCTATGATGGAGCGCAGCCCGAACTTCCTGCGCTGGTCCCCCGGCGACAACACCCGGCTTGCGGGCAAGATGCAGTTCCACTACCGGCTGAATTTTGATGCGGACGGCAGGCCGATGTTTCAGGTGTTCAATACCTGCAAGCACTTTTATCCGCACGATCCCCGAACCTTGTGTACGACGAAAGCAACGTGGAGGACATCGACACCCGGCAGGAGGATCACATTTACGACGAGTGCCGCTATGTGCTGATGGAGAACCCTATCAGCCCGCCGGTGCGCTGTGCTGCGCCGCCCATGCCCGACGACCCGCTGAACCTGCACAAGCGGGCAAGATTTTACAGAATTTAAAGGAGAAACGCAATGGACGATTACGAGAACGAAGCTTTGCCCGTGGGTGAAGCACAGGTGGCCGAGGCCATGCAGACCTTGCAGCGGTACAAGGCGGGCAAGGCCGCGCTGGACAAGCGTATTGTGGATAACGAGCTGTGGTTCCGCATGGGCCATTGGAAGAACTACCAGAACCCCATGATGCCCGGCAAGGCCCAGCCTTCCAGCGGGTGGCTGTTCAACAGCATTGCCAACAAGCACGCCGATGCCATGGACAACTACCCGGAACCGAACGTGCTGCCCCGAGAGGCAGATGACGAGGACACCGCACGGGCACTTTCCAGCGTTTTGCCGGTGGTGCTGGAACAGGCCGACTACGAGCAGGTGTACAGCGACTGCTGGTGGCGCAAGCTCAAACAGGGCACCGGCGTGACCGGTATCTTCTGGGACCCTGCAATGCGCGGCGGCATTGGCGACATTGCGGTGCGCAGCGTGAACCTGCTGATGCTCTACTGGGAGCCGGGCGTGGCGGATATTCAGGCATCGCCGGACTTTTTCAGCCTGAGCCTTGAGGACACGGCCCGGCTGTGCGCGCAGTACCCGCAGCTGGCAGGACACACCGCCAGCGTGCTGGACGTGCCCCGGTACATCCACGATGAAGGGCAGGACACCAGCTCCAAGAGCGTGGTGGTGGACTGGTACTACAAGCGCCGGATGAAACGGGGCGCATGGTGCTGCACTACTGCAAGTTCTGCAACGGCGTGGTGCTGTACGCCAGCCAGAACGACCCGGCGCTGGCAGAAAGCGGCCTGTACGACCACGGGCAGTACCCCTTTGTATTTGACCCGCTGTTCGTGGAGGAGGACAGTCCGGCGGGCTTTGGCTACATCGATGTGATGAAGGACTGCCAGACCGCCATTGACAAGATGAACCATGCCATGGACGAGAACGTGCTGCTGAGTGCAAAGCAGCGGTATGTGCTCAGCGACACGGCAGGGGTCAACGAGGAAGAGCTGGCCGATTTCAGCCGGGACATCGTGCATGTGGTGGGACGGCTCAACGACGACAGTTTCCGTCCGCTGCAGACGGCGGGCCTGCAGGGCAACAGCCTGAGTTACCGCCAGAGCCGCATTGAAGAGCTGAAGGAGATCAGCGGCAACCGGGACATGACGCAGGGCGGCACTGCCGGAGGTGTGACCGCAGCCAGCGCCATTGCGGCCTTGCAGGAGGCAGGCAGCAAACTCAGCCGCGATATGCTCAAGAGCGCCTACCGTGCTTTTGCAAAGCAGTGCTATCTCATCATCGAGCTGATGCGCCAGTTCTACGACGAGCAGCGGGTATTCCGCATCGTGGGCGAAAGCGGCGAGAGCCGGTTCGTGCCCTTCTCGGCGCAGGCGCTGCGGGCGGTGCCCGGCGGCAGCGTGGGCGGCGTGGAACTGGGCAGCCGGGAGCCGATCTTTGACATCGTGGTGAGCGCCGCCAAGAAGAGCACCTTCAGCCGCCTTTCCCAGAACGAGACGGCCAAGGAGTGCTATCAGCTGGGATTTTTCAAGCCGGAAAAATGCCGATGCCGCCCTTGCGGCACTGGAAATGATGGACTTTGAAGGCATTGAGAAGGTGCGTCAGAGGGTGCGGCAGAACGGCACCCTTGCCCAGCAGCTGGCTAGGATGCAGCAGCAGATGGCACAGATGGCGGCGGTGATCGCCCAGCAGGGCACCGGGCCTGACGAACCGGCCCGCAGTGCAGGCGGTGCGTCTGCGCAGAAGGACGGGCAGGCGGTAAAGCTGGCGGGCCTTGGCAATGCCCTGCCGGTGGCCGCCGCTGCACGTGCCATGGACATCCATTAAAAAGGAGGTGAATTTTATGATGAAAGTTTGTTACAGCGAGATGGATACCCCCGCCGGGCTGAGCTGCGGCTGGAAGCTGCCGGTCATGCAGGCTATGCGCCTGCCGGGCAGGACATCGTTTGTGCAGGAGCCAGCACCGTGATGCAGGGCCTTGTGTACCTGCTGGCCGGGGAAGAGAATGCCCACAGCGAGGCCTTTGATGAGCCGGACGGCCCGCGTCTGTCAGTGAGCGTGGATGCGCCCTGCGAAGAATGGGTGCGCGGTGCCTTTGAACTGGCCAAAGCCTGCTTTGTGCTGCTGGCCGAACGCTACCCGGAGAATGTCCGCTTTGCAGATGTGAGCCGCAGAGGAAAGGAGAGCATGATGGATCTGCAGCTGTTTGCAGCGGAGGCGACCGCCGCCTGCGGCGGAAACAGGGAGCCGAGGCTGGGGCAGCGGCCAGCAGAACACGAGTGCCGCTCAAGGCACGAAGTGGACGCTGGGAGCCGCAACCCGTGGGGAGCCTTTATGCTACAGCTCTTTGCAGAGGGAGAAGCCGCTTCCCCTGCCCTGAGCGAAGCGCAGACCCGGCAGGCGGTGGCCTCCGGCACCATGAAGCCGGACGAAGCAAAAGTACCCGCTGCGCCGCAGCCTCGGCAGAGAAAACCGTAGAGCTGCAGCCGGAAAGCCCCGGCAGGAACTGCCTGTGCAGCGCCCGGAACTGCCGCCGCTGTCCAGCTTTGCCCGCAGCACACAGGCTGCTGTGCACAGCCTGCATGCCCGCTGGGCGGCAGAGGAAGCGGCCATGCGCCGCAGCCAGCCGGATTTTGATCTGCAGAACGAGCTGCGCAGCCCGGAGATGCGCCGCCTGATGCAGCTGCCCGGCATGAGGGTGCGGGATGCGTACCGTCTGGCCCACTACGACGAAAACCTGCGCACTGCAGCGCAGGCTGTGGAGCAGGGCGTGGTGGAACGCATTCAGCAGCGGGCCGCACGGCCCACCGAAAACGGCATCCGGCCCGGCGGCGCGGCTACCGTCCGCCCGGATGTAGCCAGCATGCCCGCGCCCAGCGCGAAGCACTGGAACGCCGTGTGCTCCACGGAGCACAGATCGAATTGTGACTATTTTACAAGAGAAAGGAATATGAGCATGAACAAGAATTTCAACATCCAGCTGTTTGCGGAAAACCTGAACACCACCGCTACCATGTCGAAAGAGATGAAGACCTTCTATGAGAAGCGCCTCATCGATCAGGCAGAGCCGCGTCTGGTGCACGACCAGTTTGCGGACTACTACCCTGTGCCCCAGAACGGCGGCAAGACCATTGAGTTCCGCAAGTACGACAGCCTGCCCAAGGCATCCACTCCGCTGACCGAGGGCGTGACCCCGAACGGTCAGGCACTGAATGTGACCACCATCACCAGCGATCTGCACCAGTACGGCGGCTGGACTCCGCTGACCGACGTGCTGCAGATGACCGCCATTGACAACAATGTGGTGCAGGCCACCCGTGTGCTGGCAAGTCAGGCAGGCCGCACCATGGACAGCATTACCCGCGATGTGCTGGCGGGCGGCACCAATGTGATCTATGCGCCCAAGCTGGCCGCAGACGGCACCGAGACTGCCGTTGCCAGCCGCAAGGCACTGGACAAGACCTGCACCCTGACCCCGAAGCTGTTCTTTCAGGCGGCGGCACAGCTGGGCGCGATGAACGCCGACCCCATCGGCGACAGCTACATTGCCATCATCCACCCCTACGCTGCCTACGACCTGAAGACCAGCAAGGAGTTCATTGAGGTGCACAAGTACGCCGACCCGGACACCATGTTCCGCGGCGAGATCGGCAAGCTGGGCAACATCCGCTTCATCGAGACCAGCGAGGCCAAGATCTGGAAGGATTCCACCTGCCCGGACGGTCTGGCTGTGTTCGGCACGCTGGTGCTGGGTGCCCACGCCTACGGCGTGACCGAGCTGGAAGGCGGCGGTCTGGAGCACATCGTCAAGCAGCTGGGCTACGGCGACGACCCGCTGAACCAGCGCGCTTCCGTGGGCTGGAAGGGCATGCGTGCGGCAGAGCGTCTGGTGGAGCAGTACATGGTGCGCATTGAAAGTGCGTCCAGCTATTCCGCCACCGCTGCTGCAAACTGAGGAGGCGTGAGCCATGGCTGAAAAGAAAAAATGTGCGCATCCGGCTGTTCAAGGATAACAGCCGCTACAAGGGCGATCTGTTCGTGAGCGTGAACGGTGTGAACTATAAGATCCGCCGCGGCGTGGAGGTGGAAGTGCCGCCCGAAGTGGCCGAGGTGCTGGAGCACAGCCAGATGCAGGATGAGCTGACCGCCGCCCGCATTACGGCGGCAGAGAACGCCGCCCAGTAAACCCGAAACAGACAAAAGCCCGGCTGGGGAGCCTGCCCGGCCGGGCCTTTATAAAAAGGAGAGTGAGTATATGACCGTAGGACAGGCGCTGGAACGCGCCGAAGAGCTGCGCCCGGGCAGCCGCATTGCGCTGGCCACCCGGCAGGCGTGGCTGAAGGAAGCAGACGCGATGCTGCGGGAACGCTTTTTTAAAAACAGCATCACAGATGCATACGACGATGTGGGCGCAGACCTTGCATGGGACGACAGCCTGCAGGACGACGATGTGCTGCTGGCACCGGCACCTTTTGATGCGCTGTATCCGCATTATCTGTGTGCCATGACCGATGCGGCCCTTGGTGAGACCGACCGCTACGTCGGGGAGCAGGCCCAGTACAACAGTCTGCTGGCAGATCTGGCGGCGTGGCTGCGGCGCAGCTACCCGACTGACGGGTGCCCAGTGGCGCTGGTAAGGAGGTGAGAGCATGGTTCTGGCAAACAGAGCGAAGCTGCAGAACAGCCGCAGTCTTGTGCGGGTATTCGGCGGGCTGAACGAGACCTATGCCTGCTCGGAAGCAGAGTACAGCGCGGGCGTGAATTTTTCTGCCCGGGATTTCCCGGCGCTGAGCACCCGCAAGCCGCGCCGCAAGCTGAGGGAGTTGACCGGGCTGAACGGCATGTATCACCTGAACGGGCTGCTGACCGTCTGCGGGAAGGATCTGATCTACACGCCGGATGCGACGGCGCGAACCCGGTGACCTGCACCGAGGCAGTGACCGACGGCAAAAAGGCACTGGTGGGCATTGGTACAAAAATCCTGATCTTCCCGGACAAGGTAGCCTTTGATACAGCGGACGGAAGTGTTTCGGCACTGGGAGCTGTGTGGCAGGCAGAGGGACAGAGCGTGCAGTTTGCACCCTGCGATGCCGCGGGCAAGGCCTACGAGGTGAGCGGTTACGGCAAGGAGGAACCGGAGAAGCCTGCAGACGGACAGCTCTTTTTGAAGGTGGAGGACGAGGAGCACCCATGGGCCAGCACCAGCACACTGGAAGAGTACAGCGCATCCTCCGGCAGCTGGACGGCAGTGCCGCTGGAATACTGCCGCATCACAGCGGCGGGCGCGCAGAGGCTATTTGCCCAGTGGGACACCGTGACCGTGCAGGGCACGGCAGCACAGCAGGCTGGCATGTGGACAAAGCTGGACGGGGATCTGGTAGTTTACGATGTGCTGGAAAACGGGCTGCGCGTGCGGGTAAGCCCGGAGGGAGATCATGTTTACGGCACGCTGGTGCAGAGCGCCGAGAGCGCCCAGTGGACCAGCCTGGACGGCAAGGAGACACGCAGCTTTGCGGTGAGCACGCCGGTGCGGATGGAACGCCGCGTGCCGGATCTGGACTACGTTACCGAGTGCGACAACCGGGTATGGGGCTGCAGCAGCAAGGAAAACGTGATCTATGCCTGCCGCTTAGGCGACCCCACCAACTGGTTTCCTACCGGGGCATTGCGGCAGACAGCTACGCAGTGACGGTGGGCAGCGATGGTGCGTTTACCGGTGCCGCCACATGCATGGGCTATGCGCTGTTCTTTAAGGAGAACACACTGCACAGCTCTATGGCTCCAAGCCTTCGGATTTTCAGCTCACCTCCTGCGCTGCCGGGGCTGCCCAAAACGCGGCGCGCCAGCCTGTGTGTGCTGAACGAGACGCTCTATTATCTTTCGCCGGACGGTGTGATGGCATGGGACGGCAGCATTCCAACAAAGTGTCCGGGCGCATTGGATTCGGGCCGACTGGCCAATGTGCAGAGCGCGGTGGGCAGTGCGCTGGATGGCCGCTATTACCTGCATGTGGCCCGCACGGCGGCAGGCGAAAATACGGCAAGGCTGCTGGTGTACGATACCGAGCGCGCGCTCTGGAGCGAAGAAAACGTGTGCTCCTACGAGATGACCAGCACCGGCGGACAGCTTTATCTGTGGGACGGGCAGGCACTGTGGGCCGCAGATCCCAGCCGCGAAGCGGACTGGCAGGCCACCGACGGTGTGGAGGAAAAGCTGAACTTTGAGCTGACCACTGGTGACATTGGGCTGGACGGGGCCGAGGACCGGTATCTTTCCCGACTGACGCTGCGGCTGGATGCCGAGTGCAGCAGTACGGTGGAGGTGGCCGCCAGCTATGACGGCGGCCCATGGGAGACGGTGGCAAGCCTGACGGCACAGGACAAGCGGCGCAGCTTTGATCTGCCGTTCGTGCCCCGGAGGCACGGCACCCTGCGGCTGCGCCTGAAGGGCAGGGGACAGATCACCCTGCGCAGCATTGCAAAAACAATGGCCGCTGCCAAGGGCGGCATTGCAGGCGGGGAGGTGTGACGAATGGCAAGCGTGATGGGCATTAACAAGATCGGCCTGCCCAAGCTCAGCGAGAATATGGACCCGGAGGATGCCCGTGCCCTGCGCAGCTACCTGTACCAGATGCAGGAACAGCTGCAGTATGTGCTGAGCAATCTGGACGTTGAGAACATGTCCGACGAGATGCGCACGAAACTGCAGAATTTATAAGGAAAGGATCATATATGGCAAACAGAAAGAAAAAGGACGAAGCGCTTGCCGCTGTGCAGGCGCAGACGGAGGGCAGCGGCCAGCCTGCCGTGCAGAGCGGCTATTCGGCAGCGGGACTGGACAGCCGCTCGGAGGTGGAAAACGCGCTGGCAAATTCCAGCTACAAGCCCAGCCAGACCGTGACGGATGCTGCAAATGCGCTGAAGGAGTGGCAGGCAAACCGCCCGGGCGATTATCAGAGCAGCTATCAGGAGCGGATCGATCAGCTTTTGAACCAGCTGCTGCAGCGTGAGAGCTTCCAGTACAGCTACACCAAGGATCCGCTCTACCGCCAGTACGAGCAGAACTATTTGCAGAACGCCCACAATGCCAGCGCAGATGCTGCGGCGCAGGCTGCAGCCCTGACCGGCGGTTATGGTTCCAGCTATGCCACGAGCGCCGCCCAGCAGGCGTATCAGCAGCAGATCGGTGCGCTGAGCAGCGCCATCCCCACGCTGTACAGTCTGGCACTGGATACGTATACAAGCGGCGGCAACGAGCTGGTGAGCCAGCTGGATCAGCTGAACAACAGCGAACAGGATGCCCAGCAGCAGTACAACAACAAGCTCTCGGACTACTACACCCAGCTGCAGCAGAAGGGCGAAGCATACAACAACGCCTATGCGCAGGACTACGGCGCGTATCAGGATTATCTGAGCCAGCTGGGCACCCTGCACGATTATTACTCCGCGCAGGAACAGCAGCAGGCAGCACGCCGCCAGCAGGTGTTCAGCAATGTGATGACCGTGCTGGGTGTGCTGGGCGATGCGGTGCAGATCGTTCTCAGCGGCACCACGGGCGTTGGCTCCATGCTGAGCGGCCTGCTGAATACCGGCTACAACATCTACTCCGGCAACCGTCAGTACGAGGCAGACCGTGCGGACACTCAGTGGAACCAGCAGCTGCAGGAGCGTCAGTATCAGGACAGCCTGAACCAGCAGCGCTACGAGAACGAGACGAGCGAGCGGGAGTATCAGGACAAACTCAACCAGCAGAAATTCAACAACGATGTCACAAGCCAGAAGCTGAACATCGCACTGGGCGAGTGGAACCTGAAAAAGTCCAATGCAGCGCAGAAAGCAAGCCGCGCTGGCAGCACGGCGGCAGGCAGTAAGACTGGCGGCACTGGCACGGGCAGTACGTCCTCCGGTACAGCCAACCGCAGCACGGGCACTGCCACCCGTCTGGGCAGTGACACCTCCCGGAATGTGACGGTGCCCTACATGGCCATGCTGATGCGCAGCCAGGGCAAGAGCGATACCAGCATCAGCACCGCACTGCGGCAGGATGGCTATTCCAGCGCAGAGATCGCACAGATCCTGCAGCAGATGAGGCGCTGACCGTTCGGGTGGATACCAAACAATAAAAAGCATGTGCAGAGCACACAGGAGCCGTTCCGGCCAGAGGTGTTCTGCACATGCTTTTTTAGCAGAAAATAATGGCGTGCTGTTCGAGTCCCACTGGGATACCCCACCAAATAAAAAATCCGCCGATGCAAAGCATCAGCGGATTTTGGTGGGTGCCCAGTGGGACTCGAACCCACGGTCTCCAGATCCACAATCTGCGCGTTAACCGACTACGCTATGGGCACCACATAGATGCGCCCGAAGGGACTCGAACCCCCGGCCCACTGCTTAGAAGGCAGTTGCTCTATCCACCTGAGCTACGGGCGCACGTTGTATCCCATGGGTTCCATTATGGCGGCAGCTGTGTGTCGGCACACGCTGCGAGAAGTATAATACCATACAGGC
>ENA-OQAR01000272-OQAR01000272.1-human-gut-metagenome-genome-assembly--contig:-NODE-272-length-15032-cov-1.806240_pt1 | contig 15032 bp, 19 predicted proteins | sample MGYA00242738_ERZ504533 | MGnify/ENA primary metagenome ERZ504533 (study PRJEB26092, sample SAMD00036276) | human gut metagenome | host: Homo sapiens | study: EMG produced TPA metagenomics assembly of... | reverse complement strand
AATTGGATGGAAAGAAATCGGCATTGTAGGGTTGGGAAATACAGGAAAAGCAACTGCACGCATTGCTTCTGCTTTCGGGATGAAGGTGTGTGCGTATACTTCGAAAGTACAGTCTCAATTGCCTGAAGGAATACAAAAAATGGAATTGGATGAGTTGTTCCGTGAATGTGATGTGGTGAGTCTGCATTGCCCGTTGACTGTAGAAACAAAAGAATTGGTCAATGCGGGCTCGTCTTGCCATGATGAAACCTACAGCTATATTGATTAACACCGGGCGCGGTCCGTTGGTGAATGAAAGAGACTTGGCTGATGCACTGAATAAGGGGATGATTGCTGCCGCCGGTCTGGATGTTTTATGTTCCGAACCACCTGAGTACGACAACCCGCTGCTGACGGCCAAGAACTGCTTTGTCACTCCTCATATCGCCTGGGCAACCAAAGAAGCCCGTATACGTTTGATGGACATTGCGGTGGAGAATCTGAAAGGATATATGAACCATGAAATAGTAAATAATGTAGCGAAATGAAAGAAGATAGAGTAGCAAAAGCAATAGCTTTATTTAAAGAAGGATATAACTGTTCCCAATCTGTTGTTGCCGCCTTTGCCGATGAGTATGGCTTTACGCGTGAGCAGGCGTTGCGGATGGCTGCTTCATTCGGAGGCGGTATAGGACGTATGCGTGAAACGTGTGGGGCGGCTTGTGGCATGTTCCTGCTTGCCGGACTCGAAACCGGGGCTACGGAAGGCAGTGATCGTGAGGGAAAGGCTGCCAATTATGCGCTGGTGCAGGAATTGGCGGAAGAATTCAAGCGCAGAAACGGTGCATTGAGATGTGCCGACTTGTTGGGATTAAGCAAAAAAGAACCGGTTATTTCTACCCCGGAAGCCCCGCACGGAACAGTATTATGCCAAGCGTCCGTGTGTAAAGATGGTGGAAGAAGCTGCTAAAAATTTTGGAGTGAATAATCTCGAAATGCATAAAAAAATAACTGAGAAAATCGCTTTTTTCTTATAGAAAAATAAAAACTTTTTCTGATTCAAAACGTGTTGAATAACATAATTTTGTGTATCTTTGCAACCGATAAGAAACACAAACATTCGTCAATGCTGAAAGCGGATGCGGATTAACGTTTAACTAAAAGTAAATCGAAAATGTTGAAAGAAAAAGCTGGTGCTCTTGCCGGACAAATCTGGGAAGCACTGAACGGAACCGAAGGTTTGACACAAAAACAAATCAAAAAGGCTGCGAAATTGAAGGCTGATAAGGATTTTTATCTTGGTTTGGGTTGGTTGTTAAGAGAAGACAAAGTAGAAACTTCTGAAGTAGAAGGGGAAGTCTTTGTAAAATTGGTGTAAACAAGAAAAAGAAACTCAATAAAAAAATGCGTTGGCACATCGTTTTTTGTATGTAGCCAACGCATTTTTTTGTATATTTGCGCGAAATTTAAACGACGAAGATGAAGAATATCCGTAACTTTTGTATTATTGCACATATCGACCATGGAAAATCAACCTTGGCCGATCGTCTGTTGGAGTTCACCAATACCATTCAGGTGACTGAAGGACAGATGTTGGACGATATGGATTTGGAGAAAGAACGAGGCATTACTATTAAGAGCCATGCCATTCAGATGGAATATACCTATAAGGGAGAAAAATATATCCTTAACCTGATTGATACTCCGGGACACGTAGACTTTTCATACGAAGTATCTCGTTCGATTGCTGCCTGTGAAGGTGCTTTGCTGGTAGTGGACGCTTCACAGGGAGTGCAGGCGCAGACTATTTCCAACCTTTTATATGGCATTGGAGCACGACCTCGAAATTATTCCCGTGATGAACAAGTGTGATATGGCAAGTGCAATGCCCGAGGAGGTGGAAGATGAAATAATCGACTTGCTGGGTTGCAAACGTGAAGATATCATTCGTGCATCGGGCAAGACCGGCATGGGAGTGGAAGATATTCTGGCGGCTGTGATCGAACGTGTGCCGCATCCGGTGGGCGATGACCAGGCTCCGCTTCAAGCTTTGATTTTTGATTCTGTATTCAATTCGTTCCGTGGTATCATTGCTTATTTTAAGATAGAGAATGGAGTGATACGCAAGGGAGATAAAGTGAAGTTCTTCAATACGGGTAAGGAATATGATGCCGATGAATCGGAGTCTTGAAAATGGATATGATGCCTCGTAATGAGTTGCGTACCGGTGATGTGGGATATATTATTTCAGGTATCAAGACATCACGGGAAGTGAAGGTGGGAGATACTATCACCCATATTGCCCGTCCTTGCGAGAAGGCAATTGCCGGATTTGAAGAGGTGAAGCCGATGGTGTTTGCGGGGGTTTATCCCATTGAAGCGGAAGATTATGAAAATCTTCGTGCTTCGCTTGAGAAGCTCCAGTTGAATGATGCTTCATTGACGTTCCAGCCCGAGTCTTCATTGGCTTTGGGCTTTGGGTTCCGTTGCGGTTTCTTGGGACTGCTGCACATGGAAATTGTACAGGAGCGTTTGGATCGTGAGTTCGATATGAATGTGATTACTACTGTTCCGAATGTATCGTATATGGTATATGACAAGCAGGGTCATGCCAATGAGGTGCATAACCCCGGAGGTATGCCGGACCCGACTCTGATTGACCATATCGAGGAACCTTATATTGATGCTACCGTGATTACTGCAACCGATTATATCGGTCCTATTATGACTTTTGTGTCTGGGCAAGCGCGGAGAATTGGTGCGTCAGAATTATGTATCGGGAAACCTGTGGAAATACATTACAGAATGCCGTTTGGGAGAGATTTGTGATTGACTTTTATGATAAGTTGAAGAGTATTTCCAAGGGGTATTGCTTCATTTGATTATCATCAGTCAGGCTTCCGTCCTTCCAAACTGGTAAAACTGGATATTCTGTTGAATGGTGAGTCGGTGGATGCTCTTTCTACATTGACACATGTCGACAATGCATACGATTTGGGCAAGCGGATGTGTGAGAAGCTGAAGGAGTTGATTCCACGTCAACAGTTTGATATTGCTATTCAGGCGGCTATCGGCGCAAAAATTATCTCACGTGAAACGATAAAGGCTGTCCGTAAAGATGTAACGGCAAAAATGTTACGGTGGTGACGTGAGTCGTAAACGTAAATTGCTTGAAAAGCAAAAGAGGGGTAAAAAGCGTATGAAGCAGATTGGTAATGTGGAAGTACCGCAGAAAGCGTTCCTTGCAGTATTGAAGTTGGAATTAAAAATCTAAAATACCCGGAATGATTGTCGCTGTCAGCAGAACTTTCAAGGCAATCATTCATTATTATATAATCTTTAAATAAATATAAATGAGAAAAAGTTCTGTCTTTTTCGGCCTTTCTGATGATGGGTCTTTTGGTGTCCCAAATCTTACCGGGGGCGGTAGGTGAAGGGTATACTACCATAAAGAGTGTGTCTGATGTATTGCTTTTACATCTGCCTGAGTTTTATTATGATTAATGTCGGACGTGAGTTTGTCATGGATAAAACAAGGTGGAAGAGTTATGCTGAGGATTATTTTATTGCAATGGCTACGGCAGCGATGCCATGGATTTTGATAGCCGTTTATTATGTATTTGTCTTGCTACCGCCCGAATATTGGCATAGCTGGGAAGCATGGAAAGAAAATCTTCTGTTAAGCCGTTTTTGCGGCGCCCACCTCTGCAGGTATCTTGTTTACCATGTTGGCGGCTCTCGGATTAAAAATCAAGTTGGATTTATAAAAAAGATTCAGGTGTTGGCTATCTTTGACGACCTGGATACCATCTTGCTGATGATTCCGTTGCAAATAATGATGGTGGGGCTGCGCTGGCAATTGATTATCATTGTTTTAGTAGTGTTTGTTCTGCTCTCTATCGGCTGGAAACAGTTAGGGAAATACAATTGGCGGCAAGACTGGAAAGCGATTTTCTTTTACTCGTGGCAGTTTTTGCAGTTACACAGTTGGTGTATATGGGTGAGCAAATATTTTTATGGAGACGAAGGAAGTATCCATATTGAAGTGTTATTGCCGGCTTTCGTTCTGGGTATGGTTATGAAACATAAGGAGATAGATACTCCTTTGGAGCATAAGGTATCTACCGGTGTTTCTTTCTTGTTTATGTTCCTGGTGGGTATGAGTATGCCTCTCTTGTCGGAGTGGATTTTCGGAGACGCATAGCGGTACTCATCCATTACCGGATCGCAAGAAATGATGTCTTGGGGAATGATTATTTATCATGTGGTAATCGTGTCTTTGTTATCGAATGTCGGGAAGCTGTTTCCTGTGTTATTCTATAGAGACCGTAAGTTGAGCGAGCGTCTTGCTTTATCTATCGGTATGTTTACTCGTGGAGAAGTAGGAGCGGGAATCATCTTTATTGCATTGGGATATAATTTAGGAGGCCCTGCACTGGTAATTTCTGTGTTAACTCTTGTGCTAAATTTAATTTTAACCAGTATATTTGTACTGTGGGTGAAAAACTTGGCGTTACGAAGCTATAACGGCTGACATATACTTCGTAAGAAGAGTATTTTATACAAACAATAAAGCGTTCCTTTCTGTTATTGACTTCAAAGATAACAGGAAGGTTCGTGTTTTATAAGAATTTATCACGAATCTAATATTATAACAGGAAAGAACATGGAAAAACTCAAAATCGGAAACATGAATGTTTCGTTTCTAAGTGCTACGCGGTATCACATTAATGGGGGAATTCTATTGATGGTTATCGTTCTTCTGGCGATGATTATAGCTAATTCTCCCTGGGGAGACGCTTATGCAGCTTTTTGGAATAAAGAAGTACATCTTCAGATAGGGGAATTTAATTTGTTTCAGTCATAATGGGAATCACATGACCTTGATGAATTTTATAATGATGCTTTGATGACTATTTTCTTCTTTAGTGTGGGACTGGAAATTAAGCGTGAAACATTGGTGGGTGAGTTGTCCAGTTTTCGACAGGCTTTGTTGCCGATAGTGGCGGCTTGCGGGGGGATGATTGTTCCGGTTATTATCTATTATTGTATGACGTCGGGTAGGATGCCGAGAGTGGTCTGGCTATTCCGATGGCAACGGATATTGCTTTCTCCCTGGGGGTACTAAGCTTATTCGGCAACCGTGTACCTATCAGTCTGAAAATATTTCTGACGGCTTTTGCTGTGGTGGATGATATTGGTGGTATTCTGGTAATCGCTTTATTTTATTCCTCCCATCTGGATGTGAATTTCTTGTTGTATTCTTTTGGAGTGCTTTTTTTTGCTTTGTGCCGGTAATCATTTGCATATACACAATCGTTGGTTTTATCTTTTACTGGGACTGGTGATGTGGTATCTGTTTTTACAAAGTGGTATTCATGCCACTATTGCAGGGGTGATAGTAGCGTTTACGATTCCGGCTACACCACATTATAAGATAGGTAAGTATATTAACCGTATTAAGGAGAACATAGAAATATTTCCGAGTACAGACAAAGAAGGTATAATTTTGAGCAAATTGCAGATTAATGTGTTGAAAAGTATCGAATCGGCTTCCGATAGAGTGATTTCTCCTTTACAGTCATTGGAAGATAGTCTGCATGGATTAGTGAATTATGTGATTATTCCTTTGTTTGCTTTTGCTAATGCTGGTGTGGTGCTGACAGCCGGTCACGGAGGCATTGAAGTGGGAACACCTACATGGGCGGTCATGGTGGGATTGGTAGTCGGAAAATTTGTAGGTATTTACTTTTTTACATGGCTTATTGTCAAAAGTGGGTTGGCTGGCATGGCCGGGGGGTATGAACTGGGTGAACCTGACAGGTATCTGCTTGTTGGGAGGTATCGGTTTTACCGTTTCCCTGTTTATAGCTAATTTATCATTCGAAGCTTCTCCGGTTCTTTTAAGTCAGGCAAAATTGGGTGTTTTGAGCGGTACGGTGATAGCCGGGATGTTGGGCTATATTGTTTTACATTTTACACTACCGAAAAGAATATTGTCTTAAAATGGAAGAATACTAAAACAACTCAATTACAGGCAGGGCAGTACGACAGTAAAACGGCTGCCCTTGTTTATTTCGGAAGTAACCTCGATACGTCCCTGCATTTTTTCAACAATCACTTTACAGATAGACAGGCCAAGTCCTACTCCTTGTGCAAACTCATTATGTTTATAGAATCGGTCGAATATGATTTGCAGTTCTTCTTTTGGAATACCGGCTCCGGTATCTTCTACAAAAAATATGCACTTCATGACTAGCAGGTTGATGATGGTATCCTAATTTGATATGTCCGCTCTTTGTAAACTTTTTGGCATTGTTCAGGAAATTAGTGATGACCTGTGTCATACGCATATTGTCTATGTGTACAAATACATCTCCTTCGGGAAACTCCTTGATAAATTTTAAGGGTGATGAAATAGTCAGTTGATGGGTGTTGTAAATACTGTTGAGCAAAGAACGGACGCTCTCTTCCCGGTAATTGAATGACATATTGCCGGATTCAATGCGTGATAGTTCCAGCACATCATTAACCAGTTTGAGCAATAAATCGGTATTATCATTGATGATGGAGATAAATTCCTGTTTCTCTTCTTCCGAAAGGTCTTTTTCCGTAGTCAGCAGGTTGGAAAACCCGGTGATGGCATTGAGAGGAGTGCGTATCTCATGACTCATATTATCCAGAAAAGATTGTTTTAATTCTGCCCGCTCTGCAACCTTGCGGGCTTGAATCAGCTCTTCTTCCTTGTCTTTTACCTCTTGGATATTTTTGCAGCAGACCGGTGATGATATGAATATTGTCATTGTGACAAATCTGTTTGTAACGAAACTCCCACCATTGATATTCACCTGTAAACTTACAGCGGTATTGTGCTGTCCGTTTGGGATGGTCTGAAAGGTTGGCCACCTGATGCAGAAATCTCTCTCGTTCGTCTGGATGAATGAATTTTACCATATCATCGATGTTCATTTGCGGAGAGTCATAATGAATCAGTTCGTAAAACTGTGGATCGAAAATGGCTTTTTCTCCATCAAACCGCCATGCATACGTATTTCCGCTTTCCATGGCAAGGATCAGTAGCTCATGCTCATATTTTAAGTTGCGCAAAGCATCCTGTTTCCGTTTTTTCTCCCGTCCATATATATAAATGAGGTAGCTTACAAATAACAATAGAAGGATGCCGACAACGATTTTGATGGTCAGGATAAGAGTGGAATATTTTTTGCTGAAAGGTTGTACATGATTATATACTCTTCGGGAATCCTTTCTTCGGGTATTTTATATTTCTCCAAAGTAACCCAATTGACGACATACTGTTTGGCGCATTGCTGTAATTGCTGACCGGGCATTTTCTTGTCCAGTCTTTCTTTTATTCCTGCCGCCATATCTTTTTATTTGAATTTCGATAGGTGTAAAATAGCCTCCGAGCATATAGTCATTTTGTTCCGAATCCTTCATTTTATGGTCTCAAACCGGGTAATTCCTGCGGTTTCCCATTTGCATAGAGATATACATCTTTTATATTTATATCCCGGCATTTCTTTTTATTTCACGTTCAGGATTTTTAGCCCAATCAGTAAACGGAGTCCAATAAACGCCGGCTACCTGACCGTTTGCCTTACATTTATCCACAAAAGCTTTCAACTCCTCTTCTGAAAAACTGTTCCAACCAGAATCCAAACCTGTATAAACCAAATTATCCGAATTCACAAAATGACGGGACTGCAAATTCTCTTTGTAAAAATCAGAAACTTCCAATGCTTTCGGATAGGTCAGATTAAATTGCAATGCTCCCCAGCTGTTCCAGCCAAAAGGAACAGCTTTACCCCAAGCTTTGGGCGGAGCAATCACAGCATTAGCCTGAGCGTATTCTTCCATACCTCCACGCCAGTCTTCAAAAATCCTAACTAAAATTTAGGTGTACTTGATTTTTGTTACCTTTCAATGCACCGTGAGGTTTCGAGTCACGTGTTGTCTTATCGGCAATACCGCCATAACATACCAACGAACCTACATTATATATATTACCTTTACCTATTGTTATACCTGTTTTCCAAGAATCATGTTCTACAGAACCTACCACCACAGCTTCACGGTCATCATTATTAAATATGGCAGTGACTTCATAACTAGTCAGTTCTGTAAATGTGAGCGGATGAGATTGATATCTGATCCAACAGTCATTATCGAAAGGAATGAAAAGCGCACGATTATTTTCTCCCTGGTTCAATACTTCAGGCATTCGGTCCACATTGACCGGTGCCATATAATTCGAAGCTATTTCAGTCGTACTCTCCAAAGTGAAATCTGTCAGCACATAATCCTTTGCCGGATATACATAAAAAGATTGAACCAGTGCAGGCAGATTATTCCCGGTATAAGTCACCTCATAATGATACCCTTCTCCAAAATAATCATTGATTTTTTTTGTAGAAACATGATGCTTTGCATAATCACGAGTCGAAACAACACTGTCTGCCAACTTATAAGCTGCATATACATTATCATAAATAAGCTTAGAGCCTTTGCTGATATCAATACCATTAGCGTGAGCATCATACTCCAAAGACCATTCACCTACATTTAGATTTGCATTTTCAGTACACCCGGATAAAATAAGACCGGAAACGCCCAATGCAGAAACACAGAGAAACAATGATTTTAAAGTTAACCAATTATTCTTCATAATATTATTAGTTTGTCAAAGAGATAAATCTACTTAAGGTTTGCTTTACTGTCCGGAATTCTTTTCCTTTCAAGCATGGTCAAAAGTAGGCATATCTTGACAACCTGTTAATATACAAACGCAGCAATAAATAGGATTTTTGCAGCAATGACTCATCTGCGTCCGAAGAATCCGCAAATGTGTCATTTTTTGCTGCATTTCTTTCAATCAGAGATTCTCCGTCAAATCTATTTTAGCTTTTTCCTTGGATGTTTGATACTGTTTCTCAAACTCTTTCGGAGTCATTCCGAATTGTTTCAGGAATAATTTACTGAAATAAGATGAAGAGTTTATTCCTACCATATAACAGATATCCCCAATACGATACTTACCTTCCTGAATCAGTTCGGCTGCTTTTTTCAAACGGATCAACCGGATGAAATCTATGGGTGAAAGATTAAATAGAATCTTTATTTTCCTCAACAAGCTGGAACGGCTCATACATAAGATATCAGCCATACGTTCCACATTGAAATTTTCATCCGAGATATTCTCTTGAATCACATTGATCACTTTATTCATAAACTCCTCATCCGCCTTGTTCATCTGCATATTATGCACAGGGAAAAAAAGGACGTTTGGAGAATGCCTCACGCTCTTTCCTTCGATTACTGAGTAAAGATAAAATCTGAGTCTTCAAATAGTTGAAAGAAAAAGGCTTTTCCACATAAGCTTCTGCTCCTATCTTCAATCCGTTAATCTTACTCTCCAAATCGTTCTTGGCGGTAAGGAAAATAACCGGAATATGGCACAAATCAATATCCGCCTTTATTTCCTTACATAATTCATAGCCATTCATCACCGGCATCATTATATCACTGATAACCAAATCTATGTGATTACTACGTAAAATATCCAACGCTTCCTGCCCATTCACAGCGGTTTCTACTGTAAACAAGGCTTCCAATCGTTCAAAGATAAAAGATCTCATGCTTTCATTGTCCTCTACTAACAATAAAGTATAACCTTTCATCTGGTCTGTTTCTGTTGATGTTTCCTCATCCAATACTTCTATATTTTGCTCAACGACCTTCTCTATTTGCTGCCTTACTTCCTCCTTATTCAAAGGAATGGTCAAAACAAATGTATTCTCCGGTTGTTCTATATCCAAATAAAGCCTGCCTTTATGCAAAGTGGCTAGCGAACGAGCTAAAGGTAACCCTATGCCTACTCCCATCCGAACTGTATCCTTCTTCTTTTCTACCTGATAAAAGGGTTCAAAAATCTGTTGGCTGGACGCTTCAGGTATCTTTTCTCCGTCACTGACAATACGAACTGTAAAATCAGCTTCATCTTGGAATAAATCTATCGTAATGGTATGACGGGCATATTTCAAAGCATTATTCAACAAATTACTCAATACTTTTGTGATAGCCTCCTTATCTATGGCAGCCATAATTCTTTCTTGGGGAATATGTTGCAATAACTCTTTCTGCTTTTGCAGAATAGTAGGCTCAAAACGAGTAATCGTTTCATTCAGCAATGCCGTTACATCAACCGTTTCAAATTTCAATTCAAATTTACTCGCTCCTATTTTTTGAAAATTCAAGCAGCTGGCCGGTCAGGTCTAATAATCTCTTGGTATTCTGCCCGATTACTTTCAAATTTTTTGTTCAATTTCTGATCCTTGATATCCATTTCCTCAATGGCTTCCAATGGACCATTAATCAATGTCAAGGGCGTGCGCACCTCATGAGCTATCTCAGTAAAGAAACTGACTTTTGATTCATAGAGTTCTTTCTCTTTCTCAACTTCAAATAACTTCTGCTTTTCTTCCATCTGTTTCTCTTTACGTCTTTTATACCAGAAGAACCAACAAAGTACAACACAGATTCCCCAGATAATATACAGGAAATAAGCCCAAACCGACTGCCACCAAGGAGGCAGAATAACAATAGATAAGACCGGGTAGCATAGGGACCTTCTTTGACACTATTGGTAGCCCGAACCTGTAAAGTATAATTTCCCGGAGGCAATTTTGCATAAGAGATATTCTGATTACTTGCCGCTCTTATCCAATCTTTATCCAACGGAACCAACTTATAATAGTATTGATTGGATTCCGTAGTAGAATAACTTAATAAAGCAACATCAAAACTAATATTTGACTGATCATAAGGCAATACGATTTCATCCGTATGTTCTATACACTTTTTTCAAAGGAGAATTAGGAGTATGAACTGTTATCTCCTGATTATAAATACTGAATTTTGAGATATAAACAGGTGGCAAGAAATTGATTTTTTCCGAAGAATTAGGATCAAATGCAATCAATCCGTCTATACCGCCAAAATAAAACTTACCATCCTCCCCCTTCAAAGCTGACTTATAATTAAACTGATTCCCTAACAAACCATCCTTAGTAGTATATACCCGCACGTCCTTCGATTCCGGATTAAACCTGACCAGCCCCCGATTTGTCCCGAACCATAAATTTGATTGCTCATCTTCCAATATCTTATAAGCCACATCATCCGGCAAACCGTCTTTAATGGAAAAAGAGGTAAAATCATCCGTTTGAGAATTGTAACGACAAATTCCACCACGATCAGTGGAAATCCAAATCCGCCCTTTACTATCCTGCATTACCGAACTGACAGAATTGGATCCCAATGTATTCTCCTTACCTTCCTCATAAGTATACTTTTTAAAGCTATTCTTTCCCGGATCATGCTTCCATAACCCCGCTTCCCATGGAAGCGAACCATATCATTCCATCCTTATCTTGAAATGCATCGAAAATCCAATCAAAACCCACTTCTTCCACCTTTTCAAAATGAAAACTTGCAGGAGCCGCTTTATAAAGTCCCCAACCAGTGCCAATCCACTTATATCCTGCCTCATCTATAAAGAAAGTATAAACACTTCCTTCTCCTATATTCAACTCCTCAGGAGTATAATGATAAACTTTATTCTCTGGCAACTGAATCACATCCAATCCTTGTTTGAACAAACCACAAAACAGTTGGTTTCCTTTAACAAACATCCCCAAAGTAACCATATGACTCCTTTTATCATCATCATCTAACCTCAATCGGTTTACCTGTCCAGAAGCAATATCCAATATATTAATTCCATCGTCTTCAGTTCCAACCCATATATTGCCCTTATTATCAGAAGCTATTTCCCTTATCCGTTTTGTGGTCAACGAACGCCCATCACTTCCAGGTACATATTTATCAAATAACAAGTCATGATGAGGCAGATAATTCACTCCGCCAAACATGGTTCCCAGCCAAATTCCCCCTTCCCCGTATCTTGATAAATAGTATAAATAATCTTATCCGACAGACTGAACGAACGCATCAAATCTTGTTTCAAATGAACTCTTTTTATTCTTCCTCTCATTCACAACAAATAAGCCTTCATGAGTTCCCACCCACAGTTCATCGTCAAAACAAGCCACATTACGTACAAAATGTATGGTTAGCCTCAGGTATATCTATTTTTACAAGCTGATTCGTACTGGGATTATATTTCATCAATTCCCCTTCATGAATAGCCATTGCAATCCAATCACATAATTACAAATAGAATTAATATTCTTTCCCTTTAACGACGCCCGGTTTTATCAACACAATATTGTTCAAATTTATCCGTATTTCTATCATATCGAAAAAAGTCCGACTCCCCATGTACCAACCCAAACATCACCATCAGGGCGTACCAAAATACAATCCGGAGCTTCTGTTTTAAAATGCTCTTTGTTGGTTACTTCATAAAAATAAAGTTTCTCATCCTTATAGCGAAAAACTCCCTGATCAGGAATCACAATCCAAATATTACCAATAGAATCCGCCACAATATTAGATACCCAATTATTCATATTCACCCCTTCCTCTGTTTCCATATTCATTGCCGTGAATATATCCAAGGCAGGATTATAACGATAGACTCCTCTATCCGTTCCTACCCATAACTGACGTTCCTTATCTTCAAACAAAGCAGAAATATTATGGTTTCCGGTACCGACTACATAGTCATCACAGTTCATCTGTACAATAGAAGTTCCATCAAAACGGTTCAAACCATTTTTTTGTACCAAACCACATAAACCCGTAACTATCCTGAATGATAGCCTTCACATTACTTTGTGATAGTCCATTCTCACCCGTTATATGAGAAAAATAAAAATTGGACAATCCCCTATCAACTGCCTGTAATGTAAATACAACATACAAACAACATAAAATGAGCAAAGTCTTTTTCATAGCCTGTTCAAAATTTGAGCCAAAGATAAAAGAAAAAAAGGATAAATAATGCCAATATAAAAGAAATAGAGGATTGCCCTCTATTACTTTTCACGAATGACCATTACAAATCCCCCACCAGAAGCCATAAACATTTCAATAATATTCTTATTATCCGTATCCATTATTTATGTTCGTATAAATTAGCATTCTTGTTACTTCTTTTTTTATCCTGAAGAATTTCAATGGTATATTTCTTATCCTGAGGCAGGAAAGAGCAATCCACCTGAATTGTCCTCTCACCCCAAGCGTTCAATCCGCCTATATACCAAGTATTTCCTTTCTGCTTAGCCAACACAGCATATTCGCCCACACAAGCAGCTAAGGGAATCGTCTGATCCCATGAAGTCGGTACTTCCGCTAAATACTTTAAAAATATCAGGATACTTACGATACTCATCCGGAGAATCACATAAACAGGCAAATGGTGCGGAAAGTACAACAACAAGGCCAATTCATGTGAACGAGTCCCCAATGAACTAGGCAACCCCGGATCGATCGGCTTAAATTTTTCCAATGTGCTGTTACGCATCGACCCCGGAGTATAATCAATTCCACCTCCCAACATACGGGCAAAGATACATTGAAGCTGATAATCCGGATTAGAAGTGGTATCCCACTTAAAACACTCCGCACATCGCATGGCTTCATAAGAAAGGATATTAGGATATGCCCGATGAAGTCCGGTAGGCTTGCTGCATCCATGAAAATCCACCATAAGATGCCGCTCAGCACAAGCCTTTGCCAGATTTTCATATTGAGGGATTATTTGAGCATCATCACGATCAAAAAATCTATTTTCACCCCAACAGCACCCCACTTGCTGATAGAATCCAAATAACAATGCGGATGCTGGAATAAAGTAGCAGCAACAGTCCAAAGCCATACACCTACTTTTTTTTCTTTTCCATAGCGTATCACCTCTTTTATATCAATATTCTTATTCAAATCTGCATGATTAAAAACATTGCTCCAACCGGCATCGACCAGCAGATAAGGTATCTTGTTTTCGGAAGCGAAATCAATATAATACTTGTACATCTGCGTCGAAAGGTTTGATGACCGGAAGGGAAAGGAGCTTTTTCCAAAATAGCACAATGCCACCATTCCCAAGTTGCTTTACCAGGACGAATCCAATCCGTATCCTTTATTTGTTGGGGCTTGGCCAGTAAGTAAATCATTTCATTAGTCAGTAGTTCCTTATCATCCTTGGCTACAATAGCTATACGCCAAGGGAAAGCATGATTACCAGCAGTACGTGCTAAATAATTCTCCCTCTCTTTAACTACCGTAATAAAAATTTCCCCAACTGCCCATCTCTATTTTTTTTAGGATAGGCCGCCCAATAACCTTTCATCTTGCCATCTTCCTTACGAAGATACATACCCGGATAGTTATTCAAATCTGATTCAGCCACCACAACACGCACATTCTGCATCTTGTTTGTAAATAAAGTTGGTGTAATACCATATTTATGTTCTTCTATTTTAGAAATGCCCTCGTAAAGCACATTGCTCAACTCCCAAGCTGTAAAATTAGTTGTTTCAGGTAAAATACTGCCGGATCATCAGCCAGATTAAAAGAAGCTTCTTCATCAACTACAATCAAAGAATCCTGCTCCGGAAGATTTCCACAAAAAACGATATGCCATTCCTTCATTATACATCCGGAATATAACTGAATAACCATCCTTGAATTTCAAAGAAAGTTCATTATAATGGTCTGTTAATTCACGATAGTTACCAGCTACCGGATAAACCTTCTCGGAAGTACTCCTTGTAGAAGCTCCTACCACTTCACCATTCTTTCCCCCATATATTTCCATTTTCCATCGTCATACAAATAGCAGAGGGATGAATGACAGGCTTACCTTCCAAACTTAAAGAATATTGTAATACCCTTCCATTCTCTACAGTAAGTGCCAATTGCCCGTTTGGGGATGATAATTCATAAGCTGAGGTGTTTGTGCCTGTGACAAAAAACACACAGACACCATGTTACCAACAAAAGGAAAATATTCTTTTTTTTTCATACGGCACACAAGTTACGATGGATTTGTCCACCTTGATGATTAATAT
>ENA-OQAR01000271-OQAR01000271.1-human-gut-metagenome-genome-assembly--contig:-NODE-271-length-15102-cov-3.178431_pt1 | contig 15102 bp, 22 predicted proteins | sample MGYA00242738_ERZ504533 | MGnify/ENA primary metagenome ERZ504533 (study PRJEB26092, sample SAMD00036276) | human gut metagenome | host: Homo sapiens | study: EMG produced TPA metagenomics assembly of... | reverse complement strand
ACATCATAGTCCCAAAAGAAGGTGCGTAGATAGTCAAATTGCACAGATATTAATACATTCCGGGACTTTTAAAGACAACACAATAAAAAAGGAGGCGGCCGAAACGGACGACATGTTTACAAAGATTACAGAAAGAACGAGCATTTGACGGAATATTAGCGCAGATCATAGAAAATATCCGGCGGGGAGAACTGAAGCCGGGGGACACTTTACCTGCGGAACGTGTTATGGCAGAATCACTGGGAGTTTCCAGACCTGCTGTCCGTGAAGTCCTGCGGGCACTGGAGCTGATGGGAATTGTCACAACGGTCCGCGGCGGAGCCAACTATATCACCGAGAATATGGATCAGTGGCTTTCTGCACCACTGGCCCTTCTTTTTCAGCTGAATAACAGCCATGTACAGCAAGTGCAGGAGCTTCGTTCTGCGCTGGAGCAGGAGGCTGCTCTTCTTGCAGCCGGGAATTGTACGGAGAAGGACGCATTAGATCTGCGTTCCATTCTGGCACAGCTGGAGAGCGCAGAGGATGAGAAAGCTCGTGCAGGTCTTGATAAGAAGCTTCATACGAAGATCGGCAGGATCGCAGGAAATCCTATGATCTATAATGTTCTGGATGCGGCAGCACAGCTGACAGAGGAGATCATTTCCGGTACTCGAGCCTATATTATGCAGAAACATAATTCCGCTCTTGAGGTGGATGACCAGCACAGAAGACTGGTGGAAGCCATTATTTCCGGAGACCGGAACCAGGCGGAGAAGCTGATGCGCGAACATATGGAAACCATTGAGAAATATATAATTGAGATCGCACAGCAGCAGGGTGAGAACAGCCTTGTATTTCATCGCTGATCCACCTGACAAAATTAAAATAAAATTTCAGTAAAAATCCCGTTGATCTGGTAAGACCACTATTGATTTTGGTAAGACCGAGTGCTATAATAGGGACTGCATGGTAATACCAAAAAAGTTTGGTATTATGCAGTAACCTGCCGGAAATATCAGGAGAAAGGACTTACGATTATGGGATATGTAAAATGGAGTTATGACACACTGAACCATTTCTGCGGAGACGTTTTTTCAAAGCGTTTTGGCTTTTCTGAGGAAGAGGGAAACATTTATTAAAAGATGTTCTTCTGACTGCTGATCTGTATGGGATCGAGAGCCACGGAATGCAGAGAATGGTTCGTTACCATAAAGGAATCGAGAAGGGGACGATCCATCCCCAGGCGAAACCGGAAGTTGTTTTTGAGACACCGATTTCAGCTGTGATAGACGGACATAATGGAATGGGCCAGCTGATCAGCCATTTTGCCATGGAAAAGGCAATTGAGAAGGCGAAGACAACTGGTGTGGGAATCGTAAGTGTACGAAATTCCAACCATTTCGGTATTGCAGGATATTATGCGAACATGGCCTGCCATGAAGGACTTCTTGGAATGGCATGTACCAACTCCGAGGCGATCATGGTACCGACTTTTGGAAGAAAGGCTATGCTGGGCTCCAACCCGATCGCAGTCGCTATGCCTGCAGACCCGTATCCGTTTTTCTTTGACTGTTCCACAACAGTTGTAACCAGAGGTAAACTGGAAATGTATAATAAGATGGGCAAGCCTCTTCCAGATGGCTGGGCACTTGACAAAAACGGTCATGCCAGCAATAATGCACCGGATGTACTTGCAAACATCGTAGCCAAGAAGGGCGGCGGAATCATGCCTCTTGGTGGAAACGAGGAAGTCAGCGGAAGCCATAAGGGATATGGCTATGGAATGCTCTGTGAGCTGTTCAGCTCTATTCTTTCCATGGGAGTTACCTCCGACAAATGCTGTACCTTCCCGGATAAGACCGGTATCTGCCATGGATTTATGGCGATCAACCCGGCGGCATTCGGAGATCCGGATGCGATTCGCAAGCATTTTTCAGAATATCTTGAGGCACTTCGGGAGAGTCCGAAGGCAGATGGTCAGGACAGGATCTATACACACGGCGAGAAAGAGGTAGCTGCTGAAAAAGACAGAAAAGAGAATGGCATTCCGGTCAACGACAATACCATGGTAGAGCTTGCTGATCTCTGCAGTTATCTGAAGCTTGATTTTGGCGCTTATTTTGAAGGCTATGAGCTTCCGAAGGACAGTAAATTCTTCAATGGTAATTATTAATTCAGGTAATCCTTTTGAAATGAAATATATCATAATTATCCAAGGAGGAAAAGAAAATGGATTATGCAAAAGAGTCATTAAGACTGCACGGAGATTGGAAAGGTAAGATCGAGGTTGTTACAAGAGTGCCGGTTGAGAATAAAGACGACCTTTCTCTTGCATATACACCAGGTGTAGCTCAGCCTTGCCTTGAGATCCAGAAAGATATCAATAAATCCTACGAGCTTACAAGAAGATGGAATATGTGTCTTGTTGTAACAGACGGTTCCGCAGTTCTTGGTCTTGGTGACATCGGACCGGAAGCAGGTATGCCTGTAATGGAAGGTAAATGTGTACTGTTCAAGGCATTCGGCGATGTAGACGCATTCCCGCTTTGCATTAAGAGCCATGATGTAGACGAGATCGTAAATACTATTTACATGATCTCCGGATCCTTCGGTGGTGTTAACCTTGAGGATATCTCCGCTCCGAGATGCTTTGAGATCGAGAAAAAACTGAAAGAGAAATGTGATATTCCGATCTTCCACGATGATCAGCACGGAACTGCAGTTATCACACTTGCAGGTCTGACAAACGCTCTGAAGGTTGTCGGAAAGAAGAAAGAGGATGTTCGTATCGTTATGAACGGTGCAGGTGCAGCTGCTATCTCTATCTGCAGACTTCTTCTGAAAGCAGGCTTCAAGGATGTTACACTCTGCGATAGAAAGGGTGCCATCTATGAGGGACGTACAGAAGGAATGAACCCGGTTAAAGAAGAGATGAGCAAGCTCACAAACCTTCAGAAGAAACAGGGATCTCTTGCAGAGATGCTGGTTGGCGCGGATGTATTTATCGGTGTTTCCGCTCCTGGAGCAGTTACAACAGAGATGGTTAAGACCATGAACAAAGATGCCATCATCTTCGCATGCGCGAACCCGACACCGGAGATCTTCCCGGATGACGCAAAAGCAGGCGGAGCTAAGGTTATCTCCACAGGAAGAAGTGACTTCCCGAACCAGATCAACAACGTTCTTGCATTCCCTGGAATCTTCCGTGGTGCATTTGACGTAAGAGCAAGCGATATCAACGATGAGATGAAGATCGCAGCTTCCAAGGCTCTTGCAGATCTGATCACAGACGAGGAGCTTTCTCCGGAGTATATCATTCCGAAGGCATTCGACAAGAGAGTCGGACCGGCTGTAGCCAAAGCAGTAGCAGAGGCAGCAAAAGCAACAGGCGTAGCACGTATCTGATTACAGATACAGCACGGATATCCGTCCGATACAGACCAGAACAGCCCTTCATAAGTTAAGAAAATAAATCAGACACCCGTACCCTGTAACCCGGTACGGGTGTCTTTTTGCATCTGACAGGTGGTATTACCCTTTGACAAATGTCCTTCCAGTGAGTACAATAGCAAAAGAATATGATAGGAGGTCAAGCACAGCATGAAACCATGGGAAGCTAATATACGAAAAGTAGTGCCGTATACTCCTGGCGAGCAGCCAAACGAGAGCGGTATGATCAAACTGAATACAAACGAGAATCCATATTCACCGGCCCCGGGTGTGGAGAAGGCACTGAAAGCCCTTGATACCGACACTCTGAGACTTTATCCGGACCCGACAGCCGGAGACCTGGTACACAGCATTGCTGCGTTTTACGGGCTGAAGGACGAGCAGGTATTTACAGGCGTTGGATCTGATGATGTACTGGCAATGTGTTTCCTGACATTTTTTAATTCAGAGAAACCCATCCTGTTCCCGGATATCACCTATTCTTTCTATGATGTATGGGCCGATCTTTTCCGGATCCCTTATGAGCGTCCGGCACTGGATGAAGAGTTCCATATCCGGAAAGAAGATTATTTCCGCGAAAACGGCGGAATCGTATTCCCGAACCCCAATGCACCTACCGGTGTGGAAATGCCTCTTTCCGAGATCGAGGAGATCGTAGCAAAAAATCCGGAGAGCATTGTGATCGTAGATGAGGCTTATGTGGATTTCGGAGCCACTTCCGCACTGCCGCTGATCGAGAAATATGACAATCTTCTTGTTGTGCAGACCTTTTCCAAATCCAGATCTCTGGCGGGCATGCGTATCGGTTATGCCTTCGGAAATCCGGAACTGATCAAATATCTCAATGATGTGAAATATTCCTTCAACTCCTACACCATGGACCGTACCACCATTGCGGCCGGTGTGGCATCTATGAAAGATCAGGCATATTTTGAAGAGTGTTGTAATAAGATCATTACAACAAGAGAGTGGACAAAGACAGAGCTTAAGAAACTGGGATTTTCTTTCCAGGATTCCAAGGCGAACTTCATCTTTGCCACACATGAGAGCTGTCCGGCAAAAAAGCTCTTCGGAGCACTCAGGGAGAAACATATCTATGTGAGATATTCCCGAAGGACAGAATCGACAATCATCTCCGCATCACCATAGTACCGATAAGGAGATGAAAAAACTGGTGGAATTCCTGAAGGAAATATCTGCAGAAAATAAAATATTAAGGAGGTACTATGGAAGTACTGGTACAGTGGTTTTCAAACCATCTCTCACAGTTTATCTCTCCGGAGGGAGCTGTGTTCATCATTTCCATGATCCCGATCCTGGAGCTTCGAGGCGGTCTTCTGGCAGCCTCTCTGCTGAAGATCTCAGCGGCAAAAGCACTGCCGATCTGTATCGTGGGAAACATTATCCCGATTCCGTTTATCCTGCTTTTTATCCGGCAGATCTTTAAATGGATGAAAAAAACAAAACTGTTCAGAGGTCTGATCATAAAAATGGAAAACAGAGCCATGGGAAAAAGTGATCAGATCAAACGCTATGAATTTCTGGGACTTCTGCTGTTTGTGGGAATCCCCCTTCCTGGCACCGGTGCTTGGACCGGTGCACTGATCGCATCTCTTCTTGAGGTGGATATCAAAAAATCCTCCATTGCGATCCTGTGCGGACTTTTTTATGGCAAGTGCGATTATGTATATTGTTTCCTATGGAATTGTAGGAAATGTAGTGCACTGATTAAGAAAAATAAAAATTCCTCATCACTGTCACGAAGTCTGGTAGGTGATGAGGAATTTTGTATTTTCAGGCATTGTTACATAAGCCGGCGTTTCAGCATATCCGGATTCATTGCATAGCTCACGGCTGTATCCTTAGTGATACGGCCTTTTTTTGTATAATTCCAGAAGACTTTGGTCCATGGAACGCATCTGATCCTGGCTGGAAGTGGAGATTACGCCTTCGATCTGGTGGACTTTGTTGTCACGGATCATATTTCGGATGGCAGGTGTCAGGCGCATGATCTCAAAAACAGGAATGTTGCGGCCGTCCACATCCGGGATCAGCTGCTGGGAAATAACCGCCTGAAGGACCATGGAAAGCTGGATAGCGATCTGACGCTGCTGGGAAGGTTCAAAGACATCCATGATACGCTCGATGGTGTTGGCAGCGCCCAGAGTATGCAGACTGGAAAGAACCAGATGGCCGGTTTCTGCGGCAGTCATGGCGGTCTGTATGGTTTCATAATCACGCATCTCACCCAGAAGGATTACATCGGGGCTCTGGCGGAGGGTGGCACGAAGAGAAGTCAAGTAACTCTCGGTGTCGGTGCAGATCTCTCGCTGGCTGACAATGCAGCGGTCATGGCGGTGAAGATATTCCAGAGGATCTTCCAGGGTAATAATGTGGCCTTCCCGGGTGTGGTTAATCCGGTCAATGAGGCAGGCCATAGTGGTAGATTTACCGCTTCCGGCAGAACCGGTGACAAGGACCATGCCGCGTGTATAATCAGAAACACTCATCACATCTTCCGGAATGGAAAGCTCTGCAGGATCCGGCAGCCGGAAGGCGATCACACGGATCACGGCAGCCAGGGAACCACGCTGTTTATAAGCGTTGACACGGAAACGGGAGACGCCGGGAATGGAAAACGAAAAGTCATCGTCACCGGTTTCCAGAAGCCGGGATATATCACGGTTTTCCGCAAGTGTATAGATGGTGCGCAGAAGTGCTTCCGTTTCGGCTGGCATCAATCGGTCACCACTGCTGAAAAGGTGGCCATCAATTTTTCGGCCAGAGGACGGCCTGCGATGATAAAAATATCGGAGACCCGTTTATTGGCAGCTTCTGCAAGAAATTCAGGAATTGGAGTATCCATTTGTTCACTCTCCTTTAAATAGATTTTGATGATTGTCAGGATTCCAGGTGCCATTAGATTCTGTGCTCCACTGAAGGATCTTCAATACGGAGGTTTCGGTCTTTCCTGGATAAAAAAATCTCAAGTATCACCGAAAGCTGCTGACTGTCGGCAAATTTCGTGGAAAAAGACAGGGTGTGATCAGAGGAATTCCAGACAAGATCCTGTTGCGTATCTGCAAAAGTCTTCACCTGGGAAAAATATTCCGCTTTATCTTCTGCGGATGCCAAATATCCGGCCAGTGTACTGCGGATATCGGCTACACGCTCGGTAGCCTCACTGCAGGCTGAATAATATTTCTCTGTCTGTTCCATGGAATGTCTGGCTGTTGTTAAACTGGTCCGTGAACTGGAAAGAGTAAGCAAAGCCAGTACACAGAGGCAAAGTACGGAAAAGATCAGAAACAGCGAAGGAATTCCTACTGTTACGAAAAAAAGTATGTTTTTTGTTTCAATGGATTTCCTCCTTTCCGTTGCCACAGTCAGGAAAATTTAAGGTGATCTGATAAAGCAAAGTATTTTCCGGGATATTGCGGAAGGAAAGCTCTCCGGATTTTTCAGAGGAGGTTGTGGACAAAACGAAAACCATTTCGTAATCTGCCTCATCTCTGGAACAGTTCTGCCAGGAATGGTCGTAATACCAGATCAGGCTGTTGTCGGTCTGTGTGCCATCCGGAAGAAGAGCAAGAAGCTGTTTGGGAGATCCATTGCTGCCTTCCAGTGCTTCTCCCACAGAAGTGGTGAGCGCCTGAATCTGATTCCACTGTTCTGCCTGTATACGGTTTTTACGGGCTGCCGCAAAAATCTGAATGACAGGCAGGCCGAGCAGAGAGAAAGAAAATAAAAAGCGCCAGGATCATTTCCATAAGAAAAAAGACTGGTACTGGAATTATGCTGTGATTTCTTCATGATGCCTCCTTTTTGCCTGCATCTGTACCGGTAACGGAAGATTCGGCTGTGCTGTGCAGCAGAAAGTGTGCAGAGATTCCGGTTGCACTTTTCAGGGAAATGCGGTAAAAACCATTATCCAGGTTTTCTGCCTGAAAATCCGAAAGCTGAGAAATGGAAGTACCGGCCGATGCGCTTGCCTGAGAATCCGCAACGGTGAAAAGTTCTGTAAGATTTCCATCTTTCAGATAAATATAGGTAATATAATCTTTTCCCTTCAGTGTGTCCCGAAAACAAAGTGCAGGGATATCATCCAGGGAACCTGAGAAAATCCCGTCGGCCTGGTCATGCTGCCGGAATTTGGTCGTCAGATAGGTGATGGCAGTCCCAAGCCCGGAATCGGAATCCGTCTGTCTTACAGTCTGCTGGTAAACTCTTGCGGAGAACAACAGCATCAGCATAAGAAACAGCGCAAAAACACCGAACAGAAGGAGTGAAAAAAGAGAGGATATGGAATGGCCGGTATTTTTTTTCAGTTTCATGAAGAAGCGCCTCCTTTCGAACTGCCAGGACGCGCAATAACGCTGATAGAAGGCAGGAGATTGGAACCGTTGGGGATATATTCTACGATAAATCGGTTTTGTCATAGGTGATATGGTAATCATTAAGGAGCTGTGCAAGATCTTCAGGATATTCACCGGTCATGGCGTAGCTGCGGACAGCACTGTTCTTTAATGCCTGCTCCAGAGCATCCTGTTCTTTCACGAGAGCCTGGCCGGATGTATGACTGACGCCCGCTACAAACAGAATACAGGCAAATATCAGAAGAAATACAGGAAAAAGAAGCAGAAGCCCCCGGAAAATTTTTCGTCGACTTTCAAAAAAGTTCCATGTTGTCACCACCTTATATCGCAAAATCTGAAAGGATTCCCAGAAGCGGCATCATTACGGAAAGCAGGACAAGTCCTACAAGCAGGGAAAGCAGGATCACAATAGTTGGTTCCACAACAGATACTGCCTGAGAGATCAGATCTATGGATTTTTCTGTGTACTGCTGAGACAGCCTGCGAAAAGTTTCGTCACTGGTTCCGGAGTAGAAGGAAATACTGATCAGACGTCCCTCCATGCCACTGAACAGTTCGGACTCTGTCAGAGCCTTTGAAAAAGCTTCCCCGTTGTTCAGGAGTTCGGAAGTTTTTCGGAGCTTCTCAAGAATTTCCGGTTGTGTGAGCATTGCTTCTGTAAGCTCAAGACTGGTTTCCGGAGAAAGACCGCTTCGAAGCCCCAGAGACAGTCCCTGCGCCAGACGGCTGTAATCCATGGCAACAGGAATCTCACAAAAAACAGGAAGATGTGTGACCAGTTTTCGAAGTTTGGCATGACCTTTTTCTGTGAGACTGAAAAAAAGAATGCAGCCAATGAGAAGTACTGCAAGAATCAGAAAAACAGCAGAATAGCGACTGATCATATTGCCGGCATTTAAAAGTCCCTGTGAGATTCCGTTCATTTCCAGACCCATCTGATGAAAGACCTGCTGGAACACGGGGAGAACTTTTACAAGAAGAACCAGGATTACTACTGCCATCATTCCAAGCATGATCAGCGGATAGGTGACTGCACTTCGTATCTGCTGGGAAATTTCCTGCTCCTGATCATAATGCCGGGAGAGGCTTGTCATGATCTCATCCAGACAACCGGTTTCTTCGCCTGTTTTTATATAGGCGGTCATAGCTTTTGGAAAACAGCCGGAATCCTCAAGAGCCTGGGAAAGAGAACCGTTTTTTTCCATGGAATTGATAAGTGGCTTCAGAATCTCACGATCTGTGTCGGTTTTGCTTTCTTCACAGAGGATATGGAGTCCTTCTGTTGTTGATATGCCGGAATGCAGCAGTATTCCCATCTGCCCGCAGAAATTGGATAATTCCCGGGCTGTCAGTTTAGATTTCATAATAAAGTCTCCTTTTTTGCGGGTGGTTGGTCAGTGTGTATACTGTACCGTGTAGTTGCTTTCGTCTCCGATATATTCCTGGATCGCTTCATTGCCGTTGCTGTTGGCATCAAAGGTTGGGTCCATAAGTTTCCATGTATCTCCGTCAAAGGAGATTGCTTTTGTTACCCAGCCTTTGTTCTGGATGTAGACATCGATCCAGGCATGCTTGATGTCGCCGGAATAGCCAATCTCAAGTTTGCAGGGAATATCCTGACTTCGAAGCATTGCCGCAGTCAGTGCTGCATAATCAAAGCAGATGCCGGTGCCTGACTGAAGGGTTTCGTCTACATCAGGAAGATATCCGGCCTCTACAGAATCTGCCTTATCGTAATCGTAGGTGATATGTTCTGTGACATATGTATAAAAAAGCTTTCAGGATTTCCACATCGTTCATACCATCTTTGACCAGTGACTGTGCCAGAGTACAGGCTTCACTTTTGACGGAAAAATCCACATACTGGTTGGGATACAGAAATGGAAGAAACTCATTTTGAAGTTTTACAGTAAGAGTTTCTGCATAAAAGTGCGGCATACTGGCTTCCGTCTACCTGCTGGTAACAGGTAATGGAATAATCTCCGGAGCCTTCCGAAAAGGGAATAACAGCCTGTTCCTCCGGCTCCAGAAAATAGGAGTAAAGGACACCGGACGGTGAAGTAAGCTGTATATTCATACGGGAATCTCCTGAGTCGGAGCTGGCAGTCATATAACCCTGGTCCTGATTGGAAATATCCAGGATCAGAGGGGAACTTCCCAGTGTCTGTTTACCGGGTGCCTCCGGAGTGAGAACACGGGCTGGTGAGTAAGACGGAGGCTTGTCACCGGAACTTCCGGAATTCCCGCAGCCAGTCAGAAAAAACACAGTTCCGAAAAGCAGCAGTACAAAAAAGAGACGGGCAGATAAGTTTTGACATATTTGCCGTTCTCCTGTCATATAATGTTTTTTCTTTTTTTACAGATAACAGTATAGCAGATTATGAAAAAAAAGACAGAACAAGCAGAGAGAACAGGGAGTAAAATGTTGACATTTCGAAAGAAAAACATATACTATACATATAAAAGGCAAACCTGTTGAAAAGCAGGGACGCAAAGCCAAGGGTCTAAGGTCACAATTGAAAGACTATGACAGCCGGTTGCCGCATTAAATTCCGATTTAGTGACGTAATCAGACAGCATCCAGGTGAAAAGGATTTATGTGTTGACGCGGCCGTTTATTTAAAATAAGCGGTTTTTTGATGCAGTAAATTCTGCGGCCATCGAATATGGATGACGGTCGGAACGTCCGTTTTCAGAAAGGTGTGAAAAGTATGAAAAAAATGAACCTTAAAAAAAATTTCTTTATGAAAAAGAAGATCGCAGCTGGATGTATTGCAGCTGCTGCACTGATCACAGCAGGAAGCTTTGCATGGTATGGCAGGACTCACAGGTGCCGGAACTGCCGAATTACACAGATCCGGTAGTCGAGCAGACGATTGAAGATGATGATACACCGCTTGCTTCACAGCCGAAGGTACAACCAAGACAACCAAGAGAAGCAAGACAACCAAGAAGAACATCAAGTTAAAAGCAGCAGCTACGAAGACTTATACCAAGAAACTTCCGACAACCAAGAAAACTACAAACAAGACAACCAAGAAAAATCAGACTACAACCATAAAGACAACAACAACCGTACAGACAGATACAAGCCAGAAATACACCAAAAAATCTAAAAATGTAGTACAGACACAGAAGGTTACCACTACAGTGCAGACAACTACAACAGTTGTTGCAGCGGCATCTACAACTGTGAATGCTACTACTGCAGGAAGTACAACTGCTAAAAAAGAGAAATACACAGTCAGCAATGTAGCATCTATTGCACCTCAGATGGACAGCAGAGTATTAAATGCATTTACAAAGATGGGATTTACCGTCATTGTTGATCCAAGCGTTTCCTACGCCGGATATTTTGATGGAAGATCAAGAACGATCACTCTTAAAGTGGAGGATGATACGATCTACCATGAGCTTGGCCATTATCTTGCATTTATCGCTGGTAATGTAGATAAGAATGCAGCTTTCGCATCTGTTTATAACAGTGAGAAATCTAAATTCACAGGTGTCAGAAAGGCTTATGCAACACAGAATGCGTCTGAGTACTTCGCAGAATCCGTTCTGGAGTATACAGAGAATCCTTCTGTACTGAAGGCACAGCGTCCTCAGACATACGAAGCAATCACCAATGCACTGTCAAAGGTTACAGACGCACAGGTAAACAAGATCATGAATGTTTATAAGGTAATCTGGAAATAATAAGTTATACAGCCGAATCCCCGGGAGTTTATCCCGGGGATTTTTTGAATAACTGCGCATCGCATTCTCGTTACTTGAGATATCCAGCCCCCCCTTCCGGTAACGGAAGATTCATTGTCGACAAAAATTTCTTGCATTGCTTCAAAAATAGTGTATATTATTATCATAATCATATTTCATAACGGTTCAGATACCAGTGCGGTCATGTCAGACTGCATCAGATTTCCATTATAAAAATTACAATTTATCATAATTAAGCAAGAATAGAGGATTTATTTATGAGAGAAAAATATGAATCATTGTCTCTGGCAGTGCTGAAAGATCTGGCAAAGGCAAGAGGGATGAAGGGAATCTCTACTTTGAGAAAACCGGCACTGATCGAGAGAATGCTGGAAGAAGACGCAAAGGAAGCGGTGAAGGAGAAGACGGAAGAAACACCGGGAAATACAGCGGGTGAGAATTCTCTGAAAGAGAAAGTACAGGAAAATGAAAAAAATGAATATCGAACCCGTCCAGCATCTGAAAATCAGCAGGAACGGAAAGAGTATCGTACGGAGCGGAATGATCAGGAACACAGAAATATAAACGGACGCAGAGAGAACAACAGAGAAAGCTACAACCGCAGTGCATATAACAGGGAGAATTACAGAAGGCCGGCACAGGAAGAACGTGCTTATACACGTGATGGCAGCCACGAGGCAGAAACGCGTCCGGAGAATGGCAATGTTCCTTCAGAATCCACACAGCTGGACAGTGGTGAAAAAGCCAATGGGATCCTGGAGGTACTTCCGGATGGATATGGATTTATCCGCTGTGCCAACTATCTTCCTGGTGAAAACGATATTTATGTTTCGCCTTCCCAGATCCGCCGCTTTAATTTAAAGACCGGTGATATCATCCAGGGAAATATCCGGATCAAGACCCAGGGAGAGAAATTCAGTGCACTTCTTTACGTGTCCTCCATCAATGGATTCCATCCGAGTGAAGGCCAGAGAAGATATAATTTTGAAGATATGACACCGATCTTTCCTAATGAGAGACTGGTTATGGAGCGTGCAGGCGGTACAACTGCCATGCGCATTGTAGACCTGATCAGCCTATCGGAAAGGGACAGAGAGGAATGATCGTATCTCCACCGAAAGCCGGTAAGACAACCCTTCTGAAGGACGTTGCCAAGTCCATCCTTAAGAATAATAAAGATATGCATCTCATTATCCTTCTGATCGATGAGCGTCCGGAGGAGGTTACCGATATCAAGGAAGCAATCCAGGGACCTAATGTGGAAGTGATCTATTCCACGTTTGATGAACTTCCGGAGCATCATAAGAGAGTTTCCGAGATGGTTGTGGAGCGTGCCCGTCGTCTGGTAGAACATAAACAGGATGTGATCATCCTTCTGGATTCCATTACACGACTTGCCAGAGCCTATAACCTGATTATCCCGCCAAGTGGAAGGACTTTATCCGGTGGTCTTGATCCGGCGGCCCTTCATATGCCTAAGAGATTTTTTGGCGCAGCCCGTAATATGCGTGAGGGCGGAAGCCTGACGATTCTGGCAACGGCACTTGTGGATACCGGAAGCAAGATGGACGATGTCATCTACGAGGAGTTCAAGGGAACCGGTAATATGGAGCTTGTCCTTGACCGTAAATTACAGGAAAAACGTGTATTCCCGGCCATCGATATCCAGAAATCCGGAACCAGAAGAGAGGATCTTCTTCTCAGCAAGGATGAGCAGGAAGCTGTTTATATTATGCGAAAAGCACTCAACGGAATGAAGTCCGATGAGGCGGTAGAACAGATTCTGAATACCTTTGCCAGAACCAGGACCAATGCGGAGCTGGTACAGACTGTAAAGAAACAGAAATTTTTATAAAGTCCTTGCATTTTCAGGAAAGCTGTGTTATACTTAGCAAGCTGTTTAAAATGGAATTCGTCAATTGTATACGAATAATATTAAATTATATAGAGAGGTGAAAATCATGAGAGAAGGAATCCATCCGAACTACTATCAGGCAACTGTAACCTGCAACTGCGGAAACACTTTCGTAACAGGTTCTACTAAAGAGGACATCCACGTTGAGATCTGCTCCAAATGCCATCCGTTCTACACAGGACAGCAGAAGGCTACACAGCTCGTGGACGTATCGATAAGTTCAACAAGAAATACGGCCTGAATAAGTAATTATTGCGAATACAGGAAATGAGAAGGTTGAGGTTGGGAAATCTCAACCTTTCTTTAACTGAAAAAATTTTTTCAGTTTGCACAGGAGAGAATGAATGAAATCATCGAATATTGGCGGACAGGCCGTGATGGAAGGCATCATGATGCGCCACAAGGACAAAATATTCTATCGCAGTGCGCCGTCCGGACCAGGAGATCGAGCTGAAAGTAGAAGACTATAAATGTACCTTCGGAAACCATGCGTTTCTGAAGAAGCCCATCATCCGTGGTGTGGTAAGTTTTGTGGATTCTCTTGTGGTAGGCACGAAATGCCTGATGTACTCTGCGGAGATCGCAGGTGACGAGGAAGATGAAGAAACTGCGAAGAAGAATGAGCAGCTTACAGAAGAGGAGCTTTCCGCAAAGAAAGCCAAAGAAGATAAGCAGTTCAAGTGGCTTCTTTACATTACGGTAGCTGTTTCTATGGTAGTATCTGTGGCTGCTTTTATGTTTCTTCCGTATATACTGGCCAGTCTGATCCGCAAGGTAGGCGCTTCGGAATTCCTGGTTACTGTAGTAGAAGCTTTTGTAAAGCTGGCACTGTTTATGGGATATATGTTCCTGATCTCCAGAATGAAGGATATCCAGAGAACTTTTATGTACCACGGTGCGGAACATAAATGTATCAACTGTGTGGAACATGGACTGCCACTGACTGTGGAGAACGTACTGAAGAGTTCCAGGCTCCATAAGCGCTGTGGAACCAGTTTTCTGTTCCTGGTCATGCTGGTAAGCATTGTGCTGCACTTTGTGTTTGTGCTGGTCCCGGTTTACTGGGTAAGACTGTTTGGAAGACTTCTTATGGTACCGGTAGTTGCGGGAATCTCTTTTGAGATCATCCAGTGGGCAGGAAGAACGGACAGTAAATTTGCGGACATTATGAGTAAACCAGGTCTTGCCATGCAGAAATTCACCACCAAGGAACCAACTGCAGATATGGCAGAAGTAGCCATCAAGGCAGTTGAGGCGGTTTTTGACTGGAGAGCTTATCTGAAAGAGGAATTTGACCTGGATATCCCTTATGAGACAGAGGAGACAAGCCATGCAGACTCTTGAGTCACTTCTCAAAAAAAGGAACAACGATACTGAAAGATAACGGATTGGAAGAAGCCGGGCTGGATGCCTGGCTCCTTCTGGAATATAAGACCGGAAAGAACCGGGCATACTATTTTGCACATGGTGATGAACCGGTGTCTGATGAGACCGCAGCAGAGTATCTTGAGCTGATCGGCAGGCGGGCAGGACATATTCCTGTACAGCAGCTGACTCATCAGGCTTCTTTTTATGGGCTATGAGTTTTATGTAAACGAAAATGTGCTCATCCCGAGACAGGACACCGAGACACTGGTGGAGGAAGGTCTGAAATGCCTT
>ENA-OQAR01000270-OQAR01000270.1-human-gut-metagenome-genome-assembly--contig:-NODE-270-length-15123-cov-2.002067_pt1 | contig 15123 bp, 22 predicted proteins | sample MGYA00242738_ERZ504533 | MGnify/ENA primary metagenome ERZ504533 (study PRJEB26092, sample SAMD00036276) | human gut metagenome | host: Homo sapiens | study: EMG produced TPA metagenomics assembly of... | reverse complement strand
CCATATTAAAGAAATGGATTTAGATTCCTAAAACGGGAGCTGATGATCCGGCTACGGGGAATGTAAACGCACAAGTTCTACTCCCGAAGCGCACTTACTCACCACCTGATAAATCAGGCAGTGGTATCCCCTTCGGGCTCGTGCGCTCTGCCGAGGGCTTTATCCGCTGTTGCAGGCAACATCGAAAGGAGGTGCCAGATATGGCAATTTATCATATGCAAGCCAAAGTCGTCAGCCGTGGTTCCGGTCGGTCTGCTGTTGCTGCTTCTGCTTATATGAGCTGTAGCCGCATGTACAATGATTACGATGGCATCCAGCATGACTACACCCGAAAACATGGACTGATCTATCAGGAAGTAATGCTTCCCCCTATGGCTCCGCCTGAATGGAAAAACCGGGAGCAGCTCTGGAATGCTGTAGAAGCTGCTGAAAAAACAAAAGACAGCCGGCTAGCAAGAGAATTTGTTGTCGCACTCCCCATTGAGTTGGATAAAGACAGCAATCTTTCTCTTCTTCAGAATTTTATCCAAAAGAATTTTGTAGATATGGGAATGTGTGCCGATTTCGCCATTCACGATACAGATGGTCACAATCCCCATGCACACATTCTTCTTACTGTCCGACCATTAAATGAAAATGGAACATGGCAGTATAAAACAGAAAAAGAATATCTCTGTATCAAAGATGGGGAAGAAAAAGGGTTTACTGCTTCTGAATTTAAAACTGCTCAGAAACAGGGATGGGAAAAGCAATATCGCTATAAAGTTGGAAAAAAGAAAGAATATCTGACTTCCTCTGTTGCACAGGAAAAAGGATATGAACGGATTGATAAACACCCCAAGAGCAGCCGATATGGCAGACAGAATCCTATTTCCCAACAATGGAACAGTGATGAACAACTTTGTATCTGGCGGGCAAACTGGCAGATGCCGTAAATAAAATGCTTGCACGTAATCAGATAAATGCTACCATTGATCACCGCAGCTTTGCAGATCAGGGAATCACCGAACAGCCAACCATCCATGAAGCTACATTGCCCAGAATATGGAAAAGAAAGGCATGATAGCAGACCGCTGTGAAATCAACCGTCAGATTCGTGCGGATAACAAAATGCTCCGAGAATTAAAAGCAAAGGTAGCAAAACTGGCTGAAGCTGTAGAAAAGTCTATTCCAATAATAGCTGAAACGTTAGAAGCGATCCGCAATCATATGATTTTTACACAGTATCATTTGCTCCACAATGAGATGCAAAAAGAAGTGATCCATGACTGGATGAATCATTTTAATCCAATACTGAATAAATACAACACCATTAAAAAGAAACTCAAAGCTAAGTTACAGAGCGGAAAGAACTGAATGTGAAAAAGAGAAAACCAGTATTTTGAATCCCATCCAGCATATAAAATTGAATCAGCAGCTTACCACTGTTACCGAAGAAATTGAAGAACTGAAATCAAGGAAAGAGCAGCTAATCTTCCAGGCACAATGCTCTACCGATAAAGATATGACAAATCTATCCAAGAAATATGACCAAATGAATAACAATCTTGATATCCTAGATTCTCAGGACATCTCGCTCAAAAAACAGCTTGAAAAAAGATGCCGCCGCTTTCCGGGAAGAAAAATTTCATCCTGAACCAGAACAATATACCGAGTTACTGGATACCAGAATCCAGATACGTCCTGATTTCCGGGATAAGCTGATCGAGCAGCTCAAAGGTACTTTTGGTAAGTATTATGACTATCACCGTCGTGATATTGCAGCCGATGAGGTGGATTATCTCAATGTGGAAGACCCTGATGTTTTCTCCCATCGTGCATGGGAACTTAAATATCAGAGAGAACAGGAAATGCGGCGAAATCAGTCTGCTCGGACTAAGAAAAGGTCACATGATATGGAATTGTAATCATCTAAAGTATTGTCCTGGCACCATAAATGGTGCGAGACAATGAATAATATTCACACATTATTATTTTAATATTCCAACTATTTACTTTTTATTTGAAATCTAAGTCATAGTCTAGCATTTTCAATGCCTATATATCAACATTTCTTTTTCTTCGATTAAATAGACACTGTCTGCTAAAACAATCAAGCTACAACGATTTTACTGTTCAATCTTTTTCTGTATGAAATGTTCAATAACATTATTGAACATAATGTCATCAAATTTTTCTCCTGAAAATACGTTATCACAATTTCTATTAACCAATCGACATCTTTGACCGGAAGCTTGTTCTTCAATAAACAAAGCATTTCCGTAATGTTGAGCTGAATATCTTGCGTTTGAGCTGCAAGATAACACGCATCTTCTGGTTCCGTCAACAACTCCACAGATTTAGAATATATCCATAGTTCTTCTGCAATATATCCTATTGGAAGTTCATCGACATCGGTGACTTTTTTTTTCAGGCAAATCATATTTTTTCACTAAAGCAGTCAAGCATTTTGTGCTGTCACATTCACAGGATATGGAGGCACCAGTTATCAAGCAATGAATGATTTTCTGATTCGATTGCCTTCTTGACGTCAACGAGCATCCGTCGAGGGAACTGTAAAGCAGTAGAATCTATTTCTTTGGACTCGTTTGCAGATAATATGACTAGGTAATCAAAGGGAGCATCAGCAAATGCGATACAGCCCAGAAGCCATTCGGTTAAAATTGCTTTCCGATGCCATATCAAAAATTACCAACTATGATGGGATAATAGCTCAACATGTCAATGGTGTAAATCTGATCAGGAAAATGAATCGAATACTTTGATTCTAATTCCGACAATCCGTCTTCTACTATCTTTCTCTCATCCCGACAATGCCCGTCATACCAATGCTAATTTGATATTTATTAAAATACTTATTTGGCGAATGTGTCTGGTAGTAGCTACAGCACATTATTAGTCGCTCTATGTTTTGTGTTTCCATAACACAAAGAGTCAACTGTCTTTCCTGAAAGCTAAAATCAATTGCAATTTCTGCAAAGTAATTCTGCATTGTCACAAGAGCACTTTGAGCTATTGTGAGGTTAACCATAGCCAATCTTTGTTTTTGTTCATTCTTAATGAGGAACCCTGCAAACTGATTCATAAAGTTTTGTATGCTTTGAAGTATTTACTCTTTTATTTTTCCTAACCTCTCGGGCACTGTAGCTTTTTTCTTCAAAAGGACGATCTTCTTTAGGATATCGCTTTTCACCAGTAGTAATTAGGGCAAATTCTTCACGAAGTTGATCTACCTCCCCGGCCAAACTCCCTAATGGTTTTCCGCCAAGGAGTTTGTAAATACAGGCACAGCACTTATCTGCAAGCAAACATATATGTTCTCTCACATCAAACCAGTAATTTAACCATTCTGTCGCGGTATCAAATTCGTAATTGCTCATAATGGTCTTGTTTCCATAGCGACGTAAGATTCTGATGGAACATGATTACAATATTTTTAATGGGCATTTCTTTATGTGCATCGTCGGGAACAGGATAAGCCGAGAGCAAATCAACTGTCGGCTTGAGAGCATCCGCGCAATACAAATCAAAAATAGGCAAGGCTTTACAAAGGAATTTCAGCCTTGAGACGCTCTGCTCATTTCCCGTTTTAATATTGTGCAATCGAAGGATATATTCAATGTGAATCGCTTTTTTTCGGAATCAATAAATACCCTATGTGATCTAGTCCACTGCTTAAGGTACGTAAGAATACTCTTAAGATTTCGTTCCACAAATTCCATATATTTCTCTCTGTTCCCGCAGTAGGAGAGATACATCAGCGTAGAAACGCACTCCAGCATCAATTTTTCTGGCTTGCTCCAAAGATCGTCCAGAGAAAATCCGGCCGATACATTCCACTCTGGATTGATGTTATAGATCCACTCAGAAATGGAGGTATAGGACGTGATGTCCTTTATTCCGTCAAAACGAAAGGTGCGCATTTTCCTATATAAACAATCGCAGAAAATATAGACATACGTTTCCTGCAAACAGCAGGTGGGAATACGCTCCCGTAATCGGCAAAGATATTCTATATTCTTATTATCCGGAAATGTTTCCCGCATTTTGTCCAGCGTATCCATCGACACACCGAAATCCTCGAATACAGCAAAGGGGCACATTTCGGTCGATAGAAGAAAAAAGACCGCCGTGGGCATCTGCATCGTCAAACGCAGCCCGGTTAGAAAGGAAATACTGCATCACACTCCCTGAAAAAAGCCCCTGTATTGCAGAAGTATAGTTTGAAAGGTCTTTTTCATCCCATAGACTCTCGACCGCATCGCGGAAAAAAACGTTTCTTTGTTCAGGGTAAACTCCGGCAGATGAGAAAACAGTATCGATAGGTCCGCTTTGTCCGCCATTTTCATAACTGAAATGGCGGTATTGTCAATTGGCAGGAATTCATGCAGCCTCTTAACAACGTGCTTTGACCGAATGGGATGTAGCCCCTCAATATACCCACTCTCTTCATTTACATGCACAAGGAACTCCGATTCCATACCTTTTAAAAGCTCCCCAAAATCCGAGCCAGAGTCTTCTGATTGACTCGCAGAAAGTTTGATAGCAGAAAGCCTGACTCCGCAAAGATCTGCAAAACATACTTTGCGTAAGATTTCACATTTTGCTTTGCCAGAAGATGATTGTCCTATTTCGGATATTTGTGAGGCTATTCTTTTCTGATAACATCTCACCATGAGTAAGCAAGTAGACATACTCTATAAGTAGTTGCCTTTTCTGCAATCTTATTTCCATGCTCTTTGCCAGCTTGTTATGCTTGGGTGAAGTTGCTTAGCCTCTCTGAATAGATTGAATATCTCTATTGCTTCCTTTTCTTCTAAAACCGGCTTAATTACTTTCAAAGACTGGATATTGCTCAAGTCACCACTATAATTATACCAATCCATCTCTCGCGATGTGATGAGCAACTTATAATGACAATGCAATTCGGATTGTAAGAGCTGAACAAGATAATTCCATTTGCTGAGATGGTTATCCAGATTGTCAATTAAGATAAGAATCTTTTCACCAAGCTGAATTCTTGCTTTGAAATATTGGACAATATTCCCATTTCTTTTATCTCATCACACCATAGTAACTGATATGGTATATATTCATTTTGGAGAATATAGCTGCCCGCAAAGCCAGCGTGGTTTTTCCTTGCCCACTAGAAGCTTTAATTACAGTAACCATGTTTTCGCAAATAGAATTAATAACATCTTTTTTCTAAACTCGGTCGTTTTGATTGGAAACCCACTTACTATATCTGCTGGTGTTGCTTTTTTCCCTTCGTAAAAACTACACCCTTCATCAATGCTAGGCTTAGAGTAGTCCAGTTTACGAATCCAACTATGAGCTGGATTTTGAGGACCCTTACTGATATCTATTTTGACAGATTGGATTTTGGAATCTAATTCTGCTTTTGTCACATAGGCCCGCTGCTCCATTTTTTCAAAGCAAAGAATTTTTTATGCTATTTGCAAATAATGAAACATTGTCTGTGTTAATCTCATAAATTCTAATTAAGGTTTTTTCAATTTCAGTAGCAAGTATAGATTTTTCAATCTTCTCAAATGACAGATGTGAAATAAATTTATCGAAATCATAAACAGACCAATTCCAAGAAGGATTGTTTTCTTGATATTTGAAATCACGCCAGCCCAATGGGTGCGTGATTTTTCGTCTAACTTAGATGCAAATATCTTACTTAGATGGCCTTTTGCAACAGGGAAATCGTAAACAAGCTTAAAAAATCTATTTTGATCCAGCAAATATGCTTCAAGAAAATTTTTGAGCACATCAGTTAAAAAGCTGGCATCCTGTTTGTTGACAGAATATTTCAACTGTATATGAGTAATATCATTACTACCATTTTTCTGCATGATACAATCAATATCTTCAATCCCCTCAAGCTGGAAAAAATTGCTTGGATTTGATGACGAAAGAATTAAATAACACGAATACAAAAATTGATATGAATACCCCCTGAGTGCAATTTGTCCGCCATCCCTAGAAATACTTAATTCCTGAATATTTGCTTTTGGAGCTGTAATCTTTTTGTTTTTCTTTCTTTGTGCTTTTTCCCATATTTTTCCTTTCGTTCTCTTATTACATCTACACGTGCTCTAATCTGTACTTATCAAATTTTTCCAATTCAGAATATCGAACGATTCTATTTCTATTAGGAAGTTTAATGGCATTCATCAATTCCATTTCCTTGTAATGAATAAAACATTTTAGATACTATAATAAAAAAAATCCCGTTGCTTTAATAATACCATCTTCTTAACCCATTTTCTATATAATCTCTTCCAAACAGCGAAAAGCTCCCGAAGGAGCTTTCCATTACCTTAAATATACACTAATTCTTTTAACACAATCTCTTCCGCTGCATTACGGATGTTATTTACAGCTCCAACCCACGCCATTTGGTCACGAGCTTTTAACTCATCTGTAATGCCCTGTTTATCCATCATCTGGCTTACCAGAGTCTCCATTCTATCCTGCGCCTCATCATCCACCATATTCAGATGTGACGTCAGCCTGTCTTCCAACATATACAATGAATACTTTGCCGGACGATGCTCTTTCAGATACGTTTTCCGCATCATTCCATATTTCCCATAATGCGGTTTTTCATCTGTACTAACAAGATTCGGATAGTAAATTCCGTCTGCGCCAAGTGTGTAGGTTCCACCCATTTTTTCAAATGTGCTTTTCATGTGTTATTCCTCCTTGAAATCAGCGATGTCCTTAGATCATCGCATAATATTTCAGGGCAGCCTTGATAGCATCTTCTTTCTCTTTCGGGCATTGCGGAACTCTTGCATTTTCTGATTTTGGAAGATTATAGTTTTCTCCCACTTCAATTCCACATTTGCGTTTTACCTGAGAAATATATAAACTTGAAACCTTCAAGCCAAATTCTTTCAGCACATAATCTTTGATTTCCTGATAGGTTGCTTTCAACTCGGCACTGGTGGCATCCAGCTCGTCCAGGTCTAAGTCGATCTCTATCGTGTCATCTGGTTTTTGTTGGGACAAAAGAACTACCGTCTCCACGTGAACAGTCATCCCAAATTGATCAACCGGGCATACTTTTCTAAGCTCATATCCCCCTCTCACACAGATACTTCAGATCCCTTGCCAACGTCGCACTGTCGCAACTTACATACACAATCCTATCCGGGTTCATCTCAATCATGGTCTCCAGCAGAGTTTCATCACAGCCTTTTCTTGGCGGGTCTACAACGATAACATCTGCATAAACACCATTTTTCTTATACTCTCTTGGCAGCACTTCTTCTGCCTTACCCACAAAGAACTCTGTATTCTCCAGGCCATTAAGTTTCGCATTTTCTTTCGCATTCTCTATAGCTGCAGGAACAATTTCCACACCACGGACAAATTTTGCTTTCTGTGCCAGGAACAGGGAAATGGTTCCGATCCCACAGTAGAGATCCCATACTGTCTCTTCCCCATGAAGATCTGCGTATTCCAGTGCCTTTGCATAAAGCTTCTGGGTCTGCATAGGATTTACCTGATAGAAAGACAGAGGAGAAATCTGATAGGAAATATCTCCGATCCTGTCTGTGATATATTCCTGACCCCAGAGCAGACGGATTTCCTCACCAAGGATTACATTGCTATGTTTCTTATTTACATTGATGGTGATGCTTGTCATTCCCGGAATCTCACACAGAGATTTTACAAGCTGTTCCTCTTTCGGAATCTTATTTCCGTTCAGGATCAGACAGACCATCACTTCTTTTGTGAAGTATCCGTAACGGATCAGGACATGGCGCACCAGCCCTTTGCCTGTTGCTTCATTATATGGTTCAATCCCGTATTTCTCCATATGTGCGATTACACAGTCCAGAACTTCTTTATTCTCAGCTACACCAAGTGCACAGTCACGGTTTTCGATAATGTTGTGGGTTCTTCCCGCATAGAAACCTGTAACGATTTTCCCTCTTTATTTCTGCCTACAGGAAATCTGTGCCTTATTTCTGTAATGAAAAAAGTTCATCATGCCAATGATCGGCTCCATGGGGATATCTGTAAAGCCGCCGATTCGTTCCAGATGTCCCTTCACCTTATTTGTCTTAAATACAAGCTGCTGATCATAGGAAAGTGCCTGAAGCTGGCATCCGCCACACTGGCGGGCAAATTCGCACTTGGGCTCAACTCTGTACGGAGATGGCTTCAGCACCTCCATAAGACGTCCGTAACCATAATTTTTCTTTGCTTTTATAATTTTGGCTGTTACTGTATCTCCGATCACTGCGTCCTTGACAAAAACGGTGAAGCCATCGGCTTTTCCGATACCTTCACCGTCAATTCCGCAATCTTCTATCTCTAACGTAACAAGATCGTTCTTACGAAATTCCATAAAGATTACACCTCATCTGTTCTTCTTAAGTTGGATTCAAACAATTTTATTATATCCAAGCCATTCTTTTTTGCTCTTGTTTGCTGCAAAAATCTCTGTGATGGTTTCCATCTTGCATCTGTATTATCTGCAAGATTGAGGGCTACAGCCTCCACCAGTGCAGGTTTCTTCGGGGAACCGTATTCCAGTTCTCCATGATGTGACAGAATACAGTGGATCAGTTCATTCTTAAGCACCTCCGGAAATTCCGGTATCTGGTGTGCAAGATCATTGATCATCTGCGCTCCCATATAAATATGTCCCAGAAGCTGGCCTTCATCTGTATAATCATTTAACGGAAATGCAGATAATTCTTTTGTCTTTCCGATATCATGAAGAAGTGATGCTGTGATCAGTAAATCCCTGTTGATGACCGGGTATGCCTTTGACATATAATCGCAGAGTCTGGTCACTCCCAGAGTATGCTCCATCAGACCGCCGATAAATCCGTGATGTACTGTCTTCGCTGCAGAATGTCCTTCAAACGCTTTCACAAAAGCTTCATCTTCCACAAATAATTTCTTCAGAAGTGCAGACAGATAAGTATTCTCCACACTGTCAATAAATGCTCTCAGCTGGCTGTACATATCATCTGTGCTGTTCTCACTTACAGGAAGATAATCTGCCGGGTCATATTCATCTTCGGCAGCCTTGCGCACACGCTTGATATTCAACTGCATAGCCCCTGCAAAGCTGGTCACATCTCCCACAACATCAATATAATCCAGGGCATCGAAATCATCAATTCCCAGCGAATTTGGATCCCAGATCTTGCCATCCATGATTCCGGTTTTATCCTGGAGGATAATATTCTCATAGGGTTTTCCATTCTTCGTTACCGCAGACTGTTTCTGCTTGCACAGATAAATCCCATTAATTCTGTCTCCCTCATGTAACTCATTTAAAAAAACGCATAAAGCCTGCCTCTCTATCCTTTATTTTTTAGTATTATAACAATTCCACAAGAAAAGAATCCCGCTTGCAGGATTCTCCGCCTGTCACTATCTCTCTCCAACTGTTACCTTATAATCTTTCTCCGCATACTCACCATCGGAATTTTTTGCGAAGAACCGTTATGGTAAGATTTTCTCCCTGCTTTTTTGTCTGAAGATATGTATAGTAAGACTGCATACTCTCTGTGGGAGTTCCATCAATCTTACTTATGATATCTCCACACTGTATCCCTGCCTTCATCGCAGGAGATTCTTCTTGTGTACGCTCCACGTAAAGTCCCTGATCAATTCCCAGTTTTCTACATTGTGCCTGAGTTATCTCTGTTCCATAAATACCTGTATATCTGATTGTCTCTTTGTTAGCCAAATGTTCTACCAACGGAAGAATCTGCGAAATGGAAACTGCATGAATATTATCTCCATCGTTTTCATTCTTCTTCAGTATCATACCTGCCACATTTCCGTCAGAATCAAGCAGCACACCACTTCCATCTTCATTCCCCTGCACATCTGTAGCCAACACATTATACTCCGTATCCGCTACCGATAGTTTTTCAGAAACAGAAGTGATCATTCCATAAACCACCGCATCACTGTCACCGGCAGGACTTCCGATAGCAATTACTATATCGCTCTGTCCCAGTTTCTTTGTGTCTGTCAGATCAGATACCACGATACCTTCTCTTGTACTGTCATTGAGAAGATTTTTTCTCACAGTTGCAACTGCAAATCCGGAATCTGCATCTCCCCTGCATATCTCTCCCTGCACTGTCGAACCATCTGCAAAAGTCACCTGCAGTTCCTGCAGATTTTCCAGTTCTTCCTCATAGGTCAGGATATAAAATTGCGTCTCTGTTTCAAGAAAGACAAGACCTTCCGTATCTTCCTGCTGCAAATAAGAATTATTCAGCAAATCCTCATCCTTTGAAATTCCTCTCACGTTTACAAGAGATTTTCGGGATTTTTGGGAAACTTTCAGCACTTCCCTATACATCTCCTGACGCATTGCCAGAAGACTCTTCTCCTCTTTTTCAGAAACTGAAGCAACAGATTCCCTCTCTGTTGCCTGTTCTTCAGATATCGTCTCCGCTACATCCGATCCTGTCAGTTCGATTTTCTGCTGTGTATTCTCTTCTCTATCCGCCATAACCGGAAACACACTGGCAAAGGTTACGGCTGCGCAACCTCCAAACAAAACGCCACATCCTGCTATCATAAGCAGCCTGCGCAACAGACTGCCATTCTCTTTTGGCTGTTTTTTTACCGTTTCTTTTATAAACTGATATTCCTGTGTGTCCATTTTGTTTTTTTCATACCTGATTCTCCTGCCGCACTCCATTCAGGATAACTGCCCAGTGTCATACAAAACAGCAATCTGCCAAACAGTTACCATTCAGGTTCAATATCGCTTGTATTCAAACAAATTATATCGTAACAATCTACACATTATTTTAACAAAAGATATGAATTTTTATGAATATACTATAAGTAATTTCCCACAGTACAAAAAAGAAGCTCCTACTGAAACACTTATCGTATCAGCGAAACACTGCAACTCAGGTTATTATGATGACACAAAAAAACGGCTTAAATGCACATATAATAGCATTCAAACCGTTTCTTATGCGGAAGATGGGACTTGAACCCACACGAGCGCAATGCTCACAAGATCCTTAGTCTTGCTCGTCTGCCAGTTCCGACACTTCCGCATATCGCATTTCTTCGGGATTCTTTATCTTCTCCCTCGCGACAAGTATAGTATAGCAAAGCATCCTTCCTATGTCAACAACTTTTTTCTAAAAAAAATCAAAAAAATATTTTTTTTATTTTATACAAATTTTAAAACTTTTTCATTCAAAAAAGAGCCATCCGCATAATCATGCAGTACGGCCCTTTTCTGTCCTGTTATTCTGTTTTTTGTTTTTATGATCAGTCAAAAAAATGATCAGTGCCATAAATACAAGATCTGTCTCTCCTGTATTTGCAAGGCCATGACCTTTTCCGTCTGGTGTAATGGTGATATCACCGGCCTTTACCGGCGTTTCACACCGTTATCATCATACTCGCCTTCACCGCTTAAGATATAGTAGGTTTCTGTCTCTCCATGATGCTCATGGTATCCAAGGGAACATCCCTTCTCGATAGTAACCTGTGCGTAAGTCCGCATTTTCCTTTCAGCTCGTCTCCCTCAAGAATGTCTTTGATGATCACATGGCCTTTACCGCCGCACATATTTTCTACTCTTCTGATACCCATGATAAAATCCCCTTTCGTGATTGCGTAAATTTGTGAATTTCATAAACACAGCCTCTTTGTGTTCTGCGTTTCACTTCCTGTACAATTATAAACGATATGATAAATTTTCGCAATCCTCATTGCCAATTTCCTGAATTTGCTCAAAAAAATTCTTATAAACGAAAACGAAGCAGACCTTTTACAAAGACCTGCCTCGCAATTTACACCTGTATTACAGATTTTTAATTCTCTCAATTGCTTCCAGTGTATTCTCATAGCTTCCGAATGCAGTCAGACGGAAGTATCCCTCACCATGTGCACCAAAGCCTGAACCTGGTGTTCCTACGATGTGTGCTTTCTCAAGGAGATAGTCGAAGAACTCCCAGGAAGTCATCTGATCTGGTGTTTTCAGCCAGATGTATGGCGCATTTTTTCCACCGGATACGGAAAATCCTGCTGCGGAAAGTCCGTCGAGGATTGTCTTTGCATTACGCATGTAGTAAGCGATCTGTTCTTTCAGCTGTGCTTTTCCCTCCGGAGAGTAAACAGCCTCGCCTGCTCTCTGCACGATATACGGAGCACCATTGAACTTGGTTCCGTGACGACGTGCCCAGAGGCTGTGGAGCTCTACTCCATCACGTACCAGTTCCTTCGGAACAACGGTAAATCCAAGACGAACGCCTGTGAAGCCTGCATTCTTGGAAAAACTTCTAAGCTCAATGGCGCAGGTTCTTGCACCCTCGCACTCATAAATACTGTGTGGAACATCCTCCTCGGAAATATATGCTTCATATGCTGCATCATAGATGATCACGCAGCCGTTTTTGTTGGCGTAGTCAACCCACTCCTGAAGAGCTGTCTTTGTGATGGCACCACCGGTAGGGTTGTTCGGGAAGCAGAGATAGATCAGATCCGGAACTTCATCTGCCGGGATTTCCGGAAGAAAACCATTCTCCTCTTTGCACGGCATGTAGATCACGCCGTCAAAATTCTCACGCTCTTTATTGTACTCGCCAGTACGTCCTGCCATAACGTTGGTATCTACATATACCGGGTAAACCGGATCGCAGACTGCAACCTTGTTATCCAGTCCGAAGATCTCCTGAATATTTCCAGAATCACTCTTTGCTCCGTCGGAAACAAAGATCTCATCTGCGCTGATGTCGCATCCTCTGGCTGATAATCATTCTTTTGCAATGGCACTTCTTAAGAACTCATATCCAAGATCCGGTGCATATCCGTGGAAAGTTTCCGCATGAGCCATTTCATCTACGGATTTATGAAGAGCATCAATAATCGCCGGTGCAAGTGGCTGTGTCACATCACCGATTCCAAGGCTGATCACAGAATCCTTAATTCCGGATTGGCCTCCTTGTATGCTTTTACCTTCTTCGCGATTATTGGAAAACAGATAGCTTCCCGGAAGTTTTAAATAATTCTTATTTACTGTAACCATAATGCTTTTATCTCCTTCTCTCAATTTCCTCTGCCAGTGCTTTTCTGACGCTGTCAGGATTTACCTTGCCTTTCAGCTCTCTCATCAGCTGTCCTACGAAAAATCCCATAACCTTGTCCTTGCCGCCCAGAAGTTCAGCCAGCGGTCCAGGATTGGCATCTACGATCTTTTTCACAGTTTCGGTGAGAAGACCTGTATCTTCTACGATCTTAAGACCATTCTCTTCTATATATACAACCGGATCAATATCCTCGTCAAATACTTTTTCAAACACTTTTTTGGCATTCTGGGCGCTGACCTCTTTTTTCTCAACCATGGAAAGAAGATCTGCCAGATGCTTCGGCGTAAAGTTTACTTTCTCCGGATCAAGACCTTTGTCCTTTGTCAGACGGAGAACTTCCACCATAAACCAGTTGGCTGCTTTTTTCGGATTTCCCAGAAGAACGGCTGTCTCCTCAAAAAGTCCTGCCAGATGTCTGGATTCCGTAAGGATTCCCGCATCGTAAGCTGGAAGCTCGTACTCTTTCTGATAACGTTCCATCTTGGCTTCACGCAGCTCCGGAATGAAAGCACGCAGCTCCTCGATCCATGCATCGGAGATATGGATCGGCGGAAGATCCGGGTCCGGGAAATAACGGTAATCCTTGGCATCCTCTTTGGAACGCATAGCGTGGGAGGATTCTTTGTTATCGTCCCATCTTCTTGTCTCCTGAACAACAGCTCTGCCTTCCTCCAAGAGCTCGATCTGACGCTCTCTCTCACCCTCGATGGCCCTTGCAATAGCTTTAAAGGAGTTCAGGTTCTTCATCTCGGTTCTTGTTCCAAAGGTCTCACTTCCCACCTCACGGACGGAAAGGTTGACATCGGCACGCATAGAACCTTCCTGAAGTTTGCAGTCAGAAACTCCAAGATACTGCATGGTACAACGAAGTTTTTCCAGATATGCGATAACCTCCTCGGAGCTTCTCATATCCGGCTCGGATACGATCTCGATAAGCGGCACCCCGCTTCGGTTGTAGTCAACCAGGGAGCAGTCTTCCCACTCATCATGAATCAGCTTACCTGCATCCTCCTCCATATGCATCTCGTGGATACGTACGGTCTTTTTTGCCTGCGGAAGTCTCGATCTCAACGGCTCCGTCATAGCAGATTGGCAGATACAGCTGAGAGATCTGGTAGTTCTGAGGATTATCCGGGTAAAAATAGTTCTTACGGTCAAACTTGCAGTACTGATGGATATGGCAGTTTGCCGCAAGACCTGCCTTGATGGCAAACTCTACCACTTTTTTTATTGAGGACCGGAAGAGATCCCGGCATACCGGTGCAGACCGGGCAGGTATGTGTATTTGGTGCACCTCCGAACTCTGTGGAGCATCCGCAGAAGATCTTTGTTTTTGTGGCAAGCTCCACATGCACCTCAAGTCCTATGACTGTCTCATACTGTTTCATGCCTTTTCTCCCCCTTCCATTGCTGTTCCGAAATCGCCGCGTTTTTTCTCATATGCGTGTGCCGCACGGAACAGATTGTTTTCTTTGAAGCAGTCACCGATCATCTGGATTCCGATGGGAAGTCCGGCTGCGTCTTTTCCACATGGAACTGTGATTCCGGGAAGTCCGCACAGGTTTACTGCTACCGTGTAAATATCGCCAAGATACATGGCAAGCGGGTCTTTCAGGCTCTCTCCAAGCTTCGGCGCGGTAAACGGAGATGCCGGAGCAAGAAGGACATCATATTTGGAAAAGGCCTCGTCGAATTCTTTTTTGATGAGGGCTTTTGTGCGAAGCGCTTTCAGATAATACGCATCGTAATAGCCGGAGCTTAACACAAAGGAGCCCAGCATGATACGACGTTTTACCTCTTCGCCAAAGCCTTCGGTTCTTGTCTTTTTGTACATGTCATGAAGCCCCTCGTACTCTTTTGCACGGAAACCGTACTTCACGCCATCAACGTTCCAGGTTGGAGCTGGCCTCTGCGCTGGCGATGATATAGTAGGCAGGGATCATATATTCTGTTGTCTTCATGGAGAAAAATTCCACCACTGCACCCATCTCGGTAAGGCTTTTCAGTG
>ENA-OQAR01000269-OQAR01000269.1-human-gut-metagenome-genome-assembly--contig:-NODE-269-length-15278-cov-3.155963_pt1 | contig 15278 bp, 20 predicted proteins | sample MGYA00242738_ERZ504533 | MGnify/ENA primary metagenome ERZ504533 (study PRJEB26092, sample SAMD00036276) | human gut metagenome | host: Homo sapiens | study: EMG produced TPA metagenomics assembly of... | reverse complement strand
TATTTCATAACCAGAATCAAACAAAAACACTGAATGAGAATTATTATCTAAACTCATTATGTACACTCACTTATTGCTTATTTCGACCGTCCAAATTTCAAGAGCATATTGTTCTTTTTTCTATTATAATATATTTATTGTGTCAGAACAAGTGTTTTGTGATTTTTTATAAATTTGAGCAGACATGCTCGAATGTGCAATTCATAGTGCAATTCATCCCATCACCTATAGAAGGCCACTGAAAAAGTCCTTTTTGCGTATAAATTAAACACAAAATAAAGTACATCAATCAACTTTGAGACACTGTATATAGTATGAAAAAACAGTTTTTCAGCGGCGTCCCTATAGAGGTGAGGGAATTCTTGCTACGGTTGTTAAAAGAACTTTGTAATCGGATATTTTAATATGAAACATTTTTCTTTTTTTACACGAATTTTTATACTTCGTGTGCTATGATAAAACTATAAATCTAGAAATTCAAAAAGGAGACTATCATGCACATTTTTAATTATAGAAGATGAAGAACAGCTCTGCCGTTCCATGGCAGAGGGGCTCCGCATGGACGGATACGAAACAGATACCTGCTTTGACGGAGAAGAGGGACTGGAATTATGTATGACAGAGAATTACGACCTGATTCTTCTGGATCTGAACCTGCCGGGAATTGACGGTCTGGAAATCCTGCGTCAGTTCCGTACCTTCAATACCAATACTCCTGTTCTCATACTCTCCGCAAGAGTACAGATCCAGGATAAGGTAGAGGGGCTGGATCTGGGAGCCAACGATTACCTCACCAAGCCATTTCATTTCGAAGAGCTGGAAGCCCGCATCCGCAGCCTTACCCGACGCAAATTTATCCAGGAGGATGTCTGCCTGAGATGCAGCCGCATTACCTTTGACACACGTACAAGAGAAGCCAGTGTAGATGGCACGCCTCTGGCTCTCACCAGGAAAGAAAGCGCACTTCTGGAATATTTTCTGCTTCACCGCAACCGGATCATCAGCCTGAGGAAATGATCGAGCATCTCTGGGACGGCAGCGTGAACAGCTTCAGTAATTCCATCCGGGTGCATATTTCTTCTTTAAGAAAAAAACTGCGAACTGCCCTTGGATATGATCCTATACAAAATAAGATTGGACAGGGATATATTCTGGAAGAATAAAAATCATTCATATCTGTACAATAAATATTTTCAGATTTCAAAATACTACTATGTCATTATAATGAAACGAAAGGATTTTATCTATGAAATTTTTATTCAGAAAAAACTTTCCCCCCCGCAGGCTCTCTCTCCAGTGGCGGCTCACATTGCTGATCTCCGGGCTGGTTATCACAGCCTGTGCACTGATGTATTTCTTCATCAGCCGTTCTGCTGTGACCGGCCTGGAAGGGATCTCCGACTATGTGGTTCTGGTCACCCCCGATAATTCAAACCCGATCTCCATCAATGTAGATCCAAAAATCCTCATCCCTGATCTGGAAAACCAAGATCCAGAATACCAAAACAATTTTTTGTTCCAGAGCATGATTGCCACAGGTATCATTATTCTTCTCTAGCAGTATCTGTACCTGGTTTGTCACCAGAAGAGCCCTGACCCCCCTGCGCAGATTCAGCGACAGGATCCGCCAGGTACAGGCACAGAATCTGTCTGAACCGCTGGAAGTCCCACTCTCAGAGGATGAAATCTCACGTCTGACCAGATCCTTTAATGACATGCTTGCCCGCCTGGACAATGCCTTCTCTGCACAGAAACAGTTTGTGGCAAGTGCAGCACATGAGCTTCGCACACCCTTAGCTGTAAATGCAGACAAATCTGGAAGTTTTTTACAAAAAGCCGGAGCACGCACCCCAGGAATACGACAGACTTTTCACCATGCTTCAGGAACAGACCGGACGGCTTTCCCATCTTGCGGAAATCCTGCTGGACATGACAGGTCTTCAAACAGTAGAGCGTTCTGACACTATTTCCCTTGCAGCACTCACAGAAGAGGTTTTCTGCGATCTGGATCCGGTTGCAGAAAAACATCAGGTCCGGCTTATTCAGACAGATGGCGACTGTACTGTTACAGGCAGCTATATCCTTCTGTACCGGGCAGTTTATAATCTGGTTGAAAATGCGATCAAATATAACCGGCCTTCCGGTTCCGTCACTGTAAGCATTCACACTGCAGAGTCTGCAGTCCTGGAGGTAACCGACACAGGCATCGGTATCTCCCCTGAAAATCAGGAAAAAATCTTTGATCCTTTCTACCGTGTGGACAAATCCCGCAGCCGTGCCATGGGCGGTGCAGGTCTGGGGCTTGCTCTTGTAAGCGAGATTGCCAGACAGCACAACGGTCAGGTAAAAGTAACCCAGAGCAGCGAAAAAGGCAGCACCATTGCCCTGATGCTGCCTGTAACACTCCTTTAAATCAACTGACCACTGATTTTTTCTCTTATTTATTTTTTTCCAGAATCTGAATCAGTTTCTGTGTATCTTCCATAGTAGTAGCCCAGCTTGTGGCAAAGCGGATCACAGAGTGTGTCTCATCATACTTCTCCCAGAATCCGAACTCCACATCCTGGGCTATTTCTTTCATTACATCATTAGACACAATACAGAAGATCTGGTTGGTAGGCGTATCCAGAGAAAGCTGATATCCATACTTCTTCAGTGCAGCCTTGATCTGCTCTGCAGCTTCCATTGCAGGTTTGCCGATCCGCAGGTACAGTCCGTCCGTAAACAGCTCACCAAACTGGATCCCGGCGATTCTTCCTTTGGCAAGCAATGCTCCATGCTGCTTGATGATTGTAAAGAAATGAGGAATCCGTCCTTTCTGCGGTATAACCACCGCTTCTCCAAACAATGCTCCGCATTTGGTTCCTCCAATGTAAAACGCATCACTAAATTCAGCCAGATCAGTGAGAGTCACATCGTTCTCCGGACTTGCCAGTGCATAGGCAAGGCGGGCGCCATCCACATAAAGGGGAAGATGATTTTCCCGGCAGACTTTGCTGAGAGCTGCTAATTCTTCTCTGGAATACAGGGTACCATATTCTGTTGGCTGGGAAATATATACCATTCCAGGCATTACCATATGCTCATAATTGGCATCATCATAGAAATCCTTCACCAGCTTCTCAATCTGCTGTGCAGAGATTTTTCCATCTTTCTGCGGTACTGTCAGAACCTTATGTCCACCAAATTCAATAGCGCCAGATTCATGGGTTGCAATATGACCTGTATCCGCAGCCACAACTCCCTGATAGGATTTCAAAAGTGCATCGATTACTGTGGCATTGGTCTGTGTTCCGCCAACCAACAGGAATACGTCTGCCTCCGGTGCATTGCAGGCTTTTCTGATCTTTTCTTTCGCATCTTCTGTATATGGATCCTGACCATAGCCCACTGTTTTCTCCAGGTTTGTCTCCATCAGCTTCTTCATGATCGCAGGATGCGCACCTTCCATGTAGTCACTGGCGAAATATAAACGTGATTCTGTATTTTCCATTTTTATCGTTATGTCCTTTCTACTGCACTATCTGCGCATTTGACTTTTTTATTCATAGCTTCTGTTCTGTACCGGAACGCTATTCATTCTGTTACTCTATTTTTCTTAGCATTTCTCCCATCTACTCTTCTGACTTTCACAGATGGAGTTCCACTGACAATTCCCACAGATTTCTTTCCTCTTTCCTGATGCCAGGATTTTCTTTTGAACAACATCTGTAAAATCATCAAATTCCATAATCTGTCCATTTTCCAGACCGCACAGTTCCAGCACTGCATTGTCATATGCTTCTACAAGCGAAAAGGAAGAACAGCATCCTTTTTCATTATTCGGACAGGCAGAACAGATCTCGTCTGTATCTGCATGAAGCTGTATCTTTGCTCCCTTCTGGAAAATATCCAGCATTTCCTGCATATGTGCGGAAAACCCATTACTGTATCCCTCACCCTTGAAATATGCAAGGCACATTCCATGGTGAGGGCGTAGTGGAATATTTTTTATAAAAGACATCTTTGTGCACCTTTCTCCTTAAATTTTTTAACATATTGGATACTTTAACACAAACGTTTTTATTGACAACTTTTTTTACTTTATAGTTTACAATCCAATAATTCTATATACTGATCGGATTTCATCAGACTTACTGAATAAAATCAGAAAAATCCTTTTTTACTTTTTCTTCATTTACCAGCCTTAGCTACCCTCATATTATAAAGAAAGGTACCCAATGATGCCAGAATAATCAGCACATATCCTGTAAAGCTGTACTTATCCGGAATCTCTCCAAACAGGATAAATCCCAGCATCGTAGCAAAAATAATCTGCGAGTAATCAAAGATGGAAATCTTCCCTGCAGGTGCATAGGTGTATGCAGCCGTAATCGTAAACTGTCCACCCGCAGCGAATAATCCTGCCATCAGCAATGTCACAAGCTGTTTCATACTCATGGATGTGAAATGGAACAACATCCAGGGTACAACCGACAAGCAGGAGAAAAATGAAAAATAAAACACGATAACCGGTCCCTTCACTCCGTGAGTTCCCAGTACACGCACCATCGTATACGCAATTCCTGCTCCCAGTCCACCGCAGACTCCTATCAGTGCCGGAACAAGTGCCGCATTCTGAAATCCCGGTTTCACTACAAATAAACATCCGATAAATGCCAGCGCAACACACGCAGCCTGCGCCGGTCTGATCTTTTCCTTTAACAAAGGAATGAAAAAATAATCGCAAAAACGGAGACAATTTATTCAGAATCGATGCATCTGCCACCAACAGATGATCAATGGCATAAAAGTTACACAGAATCCCCAGTGTCCCGCACACACAACGCAGGATCAGCGGTCCCCAGTATTTCTTATCCACCTTCGGCACTGTACGATTTTTACAGAGAATCACCGCTGCAAACACAGCCGCCACCAGATTCCGGAAGAAACTCTTCTCCACAGACGGCAGATCACCTGCCAGACGTACGCTCACATTCATACAAGCAAAGAAAAACGCCGACAGGATGATCATTATCATACCCTTTATGTAATTTTCCTGTTTCATCAGATTTTAACCTGCCTTTTCTGTCCATGCAGACAGCTTCTTTTTATCATATGCTGTCTGTCATCTACCTGTTAATCATAGCACGGACAATCGTTTTAGTACAAATAGATTTTTTATTTCAATTCGTCCTAAACCCTGATATACTATAAGAGCTGTCGAACCTCCAGCAGAAAGGAGGTGAGTTTCATGGAAGAAATTCTCGTCACATTTCTTGTCTCTGTTTTAGCAGGCGTAGTTAGCTACTACATATGCAAATGGCTGGACAGCAGACGCTAGACATCAACAGCCCAAACGGAACAGCTCACCGTAACGAGCAAGAAAGCCCTCAGAGCTGCAACTCTGAGGGCTTTTATTTCTTTAGGTCGCTTCATGGAATCTCGTCACATTCCTTAGCTACTGTTAGTATATGCTGAAAAAAATAAAAAGTCAACTTAAAAATAATATTAGGTAGTGTAAATTTACTGTAGGAAATTTACCCTGCTTTTACATCCCATTGACTTTTCCAAAAGCTTGTGTTACTCTAAAGCGTGTTTGAAAAATTGTAACGCACATCTTGCGTAAAGCAATTTTTCAAATACGCTCTAACAAAAGAAAATCTGCATAATGGATAATAACAACGGGAGCCTGTGGGACAGGCTGAGAGGAAGATAGATCTTCGACCGCACCTGATATGGATAATGCCAGCGTAGGGACTGTATTTGTATATTAAAATCTGCCAGTGTGTTATTCCGGCAGATTTTTTTTTTGCAGGATTTTATCTGTTTCCTGCACAACTGATAATGTCTGCTTCGGCAGACCAAATCTTCATTTCAAGGAGGTTCATTATTATGAACACAGACAGATCAAAAACACTCAGAATGGTCATGCTCGCCATGATGGTTGCCATCGGCGTTGTCATCTCACCTATTCTGAGAATCGAGGGTATGTGTCCTACTGCACACCTGATAAACATCGTCTGTTCCGTACTTCTGGGACCGTGGTATTCATTGCTTTGTGCCACTCTCATCGGAATCATCCGAATGATGTTTATGGGTATCCCGCCACTTGCACTGACAGGTGCCGTATTCGGCGCATTTTTATCAGGCGTTTTTCTACCGCGCTTCTCATGGAAAGATTATCTGCGCAGTGATCGGTGAAATCTTCGGAACCGGTATCATCGGCTCTCTGGTTTCCTATCCTGTAATGGCATTTCTTATGGGCAGAAGCGGACTGAACGCATTTTTCTATACACCAATGTTTCTGGCAGCAACCTGCATGGGCGGCACCATTGCCTATTTCTTCCTGAAAGCATTAAGTCACGCAGGAATGCTTGCCAAATTTCAACAAAGCCTTGGAGCAAAAGTATATGATCGTAAATCAGACAAATCCCAGACAATTAACCAGAGCAGCACAGCCGCTGATTCATTGCATCACTAATCCGATTTCTATTCATGACTGTGCGAATATTATTCTGGCGGCCGGAGGCCGCCCGATCATGGCAGAACATCCTGCTGAAGTAGCTGAGATCACCAGCCATGCTCAGTCACTGGCACTGAATCTTGGAAATATCACCGATGCGCGTATGAAATCCATGCCTGAATCTCTGAAAATCGCTGCCAGTCTCCACATACCTGTTATGCTTGATCTGGTAGGAACCGCCTGCAGCAATCTGCGCTATGAATTTGCGCAGAAGCTTATGAACATCCACATGCCTGAACTCCTTAAAGGAAATATGTCTGAACTTCTTGCCATGTCCGGACAGACCGCACATGCAATCGGAATTGACGCAGGTGTACAGGATGTGCTTACAGATGCCAATCGTTCCCATCTGAAAGAACTTTTCCAGGAAAAAGCTTCCCAGTGGAATACCACACTTCTTATCACAGGCAAGGAAGATATGATCGTCTCCGCCAGTAAGTGTGAATTTATCACAAACGGTACTCCTGCCATGTCACAGATCACAGGAACCGGATGTATGCTTGGAATGATCTGTGCCACCTATCTGGCAGTTACAGACCCATTTACAGCTGCCGTCTCAGCAACCAGAGAATTTGGCACAGCAGGAGAAAGAGCAGAGAAAAACAGCTCCGGACCCGGAAGCTTCCAGACAGAGCTGTTCGATCAGTTTTACAATCTTTTATAAAAAAGTTCCCGTCAGACAATATGGACAAATTTCTTCCATATCATCTGCGGGAACTTTTTTATACTATTTCCGCACTGCGCATTTTTCCCAGTTCTCGTCTCGCAAACACAATCGCCAGCGCAAATGCCGCTGCATCTGCGATCGGTCCTGCATACATCACTCCATCAATTCCCATAAACAACGGGAAGATAATGATCAATGGCAGAAGAAAAATCACCTGTCGTGTCAGAGACATTACAATACCCAGCTTCGCCATACCGATAGAAGTAAAGAAACCGGAAGATACCGGCTGGATACCGTTTGCAAAGGTCATAAACATAAATATTTTTCAGATAACGTTCTGCAAACTGAAAATACAGCTCACTTCCTGTTCCGAAGATACCCACGATCTGGTGTGGAAATATCTGGAAACAGAAAAAGAATATCGTTGCAATTACTGTACAGGCAGTTACAGAATAACGGTATGCCTGTCTTACTCTGTCATATTTCTTTGCTCCGTAGTTAAATCCCCAGATTGGCTGACTGCCCTGAGAAATACCAATACAGATTGCCATAAACATCTGATTAACTTTAGAAATAACACCAACACATGCAATCGGAATGTCACTTCCATAAACTGAATCTGCACCATAATGACGAAGAATATTATTCAGCACAATCTGCACGATTGCCATCGCAATCTGGTTAATGCAGGACGCAAGACCTAACGAAATAATTGCCTTCAGATATGGCATCTTCGGTTTCAGCATAGCTCCTGTCAGATACATATTTCGGAATTTCCAGAAATACACAATAACCAGAACTCCAGAAACAACCTGACCAATCACAGTAGCCCATGCAGCCCCCTTAATTCCCCATCCAAATACGAAAATAAACACAGGATCAAGAATCGTATTAATGATTGCTCCAATCATAATGCAAGTCATAGAATAAGTCGACTTCTATCAGCTCTGACCACATGGTTTCCACCAACAGACAGAATATAAAATGGAAGTCCGAGTGCCGTGATTCCTGTATAATCAACTGCATAAGGCATCACATCTGTAGTCGCTCCAAACAAAGTCAGCAAAGGTTTCAGAAACACCAGCGCAATTACTGCAAGAATCAAACCGCTGATTACCAATGATGATAATGCAGTTCCTGCAATTCCACTTGCTTTCTTTTCCTGCCCTGCTCCCATCTCCAGGTTATAATTCGACGCACCGCCGATTCCCAGAAGCAATGCCAATGCCGTCGCAATTGTCGTAACCGGAAACGCCACATTCGTTGCCGCATTTCCCAGCATACCTACACCCTGTCCAATAAAAATCTGGTCCACGATATTATACATCGCACTGACCAGCATACTGATGATCGCAGGAATCGCAAACTTAGCGATCAGTCCACCCACAGGTGCTGTACCCAGCGGATTCTGTGCCTGCGAATTTATTTCCTGCGTACTTTGGTTACTTTTTCCCAAATAAACTCCTTCCTCTCTTTACATATTTGACACAATTTCTATCCCTGATAAATAATAACACACTTGTAGGAATAACTTTTATTATGCCGTTTCTTTATGCCGTATTATTTACTTTAACATTTATTCTCCTTCTCTGCAACGAAAAAGCAGGGGATTTATTGCATCCGTCAATAAATCACTCCTGCTTCTATTCTTAATGCCATCACTTTATGAACATTTTATATTTATTTTTCATACAAATCCTCTGATATTTTCTATACCTCCTCCAGACAAAACAGTCTAGCACTAACCGGATTTGGAAATTCTACGGTTAACTCTCCAGCCTCTTTATTCCACTTATAATTACATGGTTCTGCTTTCGGATAACCACATACCACTTTCAATCCTGACCTTTTCTGTGCTCAACAGGAATTGTTGCAAAAGCAGTCTGACTGTTTCTTCTCCATACAGCCACATAATCTTTCTTACCTGCATTCAATCCCATGCTCACCCACGGATCGCGATATTTAGAAAGACCTAATGGGCCAGAACGGTACTGCATTCTTGATATCTACACGGATTGTTTTATAATATGAGATCGCCTCTTTTACAAGATCAAATCTTTCTGGACTCAGGTTTACCAGATGACCACTCTGATGAATTCGAAGTAAAATTGCATTAACCATATTGAAAATTACTTCTTCCTTGTCACCTTCAGTCAGTGGATAAGACCAGATAGCAGCCTGCTCAGGCGTTAATGCCATTGGAGAATTTGCTGCGATTGTAGCATATCTTATATAGTCTTCCTGGTCACTGGTAGACTGAATACTGTAACGTGAAAGCATTGCATAGTCCATTCTCAGACCACCGCTTGAACAGTTCTCAATAACCAGATTCGGATATTTTACAAAAATCCCATCCAGCCATTTCAGGTATGCACGGTTATGACCAAGAAGTCCGTCACCTGCGCTGTCCGCATTCAGTTCTGTACCAATTCCCGGTTCAATGTTGTAATCCATCTTAATATATCCAACGCCATATTCATTTACCAGACGATCGATAACTTCTGTTGCATGAGCAATAACTTCCGGATTACGAAAATCAAGCTGATATCGGCTTCTGTCATAAACCTTTTTTCCATGTCTCATAAAGTACCAGTCATCCGGAACCTTATCTGCTTTCGGGCATTTGATTCCCATAACTTCAAGTTCCAACCATACTCCAGGGACCATTCCTTTCGAACGGATATAATCCATCACTTCTTTTAAGCCGCCCGGAAATCTTTCTTTGGATGGCAGCCATTCTCCAACACCATCCCACCAGAATCCTGCTGAATACCATCCACAGTCAACACAGAAATATTCGCAACCCGCTTCTTTTGCTTTATCAATCAGCGGAAGTTCTTTTTCTGTCGTAGGGTCTCCCCACAGACAATTCATATAGTCGTTAAAGATTACCGGAAGTTTTTCATTATCTTCATTCTTTCTTCTGATAGCACGACGATATTTTGTAAGTTCTCCTGCTGCCTCTTCCACATCTCCACATGCAGAACCGACACTTACCGGAACACTTGCAAAAGTATCACCCGGTTTCAAATTCTTCCACCAGTGAGACTGATGTTCTGTGGGGCCGGATAACTGCAAATACATATGTCCATCCTGATCACTGATTTCCCAGTACCAGGAACCATTCTGCTCAATCTGCCAGAACAGGATAGAATCTGTTTCTTTATTCTTCAGGCATCCCATAGGAAGATAATTCTTAGTAGACCAGTTTCCGGTATTTCCAACACTGATTGTCTGAGAAGAACGTCTTACTTTATCCGGCTGTGAAATAGACATACCTAGCTGATCCATACTGAAACGGTTCCAGATTAATTCCTTCTGCCATGCATTGCGTGCAATCAGAACTTCCAGTTTTTCATCAGTACTTAAAAGACCTTCTTTGTCAATACCAAGCAATGCAAAAGAAGATACATACTCAACTCCCAGATCTTCTTCTCCATTATTTTTAACTCTGTCCAGCTTCTGATCACAGAGATTCCATCATAGAACTGAATATTACTGCATACTTCCAGTCCTGTAGGTTTATCTTCCATAAGTATCTCAAGTTTTCTTCCTGTCTCGTTTCGATAATCTTTCATATCTTTATATTTCAGGCGATAGCCAGGAGCAGTATAAGTATACTTTGTTCCATGGCGTTCACCCGGACGGTTTAAACCTGAAAGCAACACTTCTACCGGTCTGAAAGAAGCTGTTCCTTCACAGGAATTAATATCATTTTCATCAAACGGTAAGTTTGAAAAATGTAATAACTTAATCTCATTCTCATCTGTGATCTCATAGACCATGTTTAAATTATTTTCTTTAATTTCAATTCTCTTCATGATGTCTCACCAATACTTTCTTCTCTAAACTTATTCTCAATTTGCATCAACCTTTGACAGAACCACTCATTAAGCCTGCAAGGAAATATTTCTGCAGGAACAGGAAAATGATAGTTACCGGAATTACCGCGATAACAGATCCGGCCATCAGACCACCCCAGTCAATAGTATTTGCACCTTTGAATAACATGATCGCCGGTGTCAGTGTTCTGTATTTATCTGTAGAGATAAAGATGTAACCAAACATAAACTCGTTCCATGCATTAATAAATGCATATAATCCGGTAGAAATCAGACTTGGAACAGATAATGGTAAAATAATCTTGAAAATCGTCTGTGCTTTTCCACATCCGTCAATCTCAGCCGCCTCTTCCAGTGCCATCGGTACAGTATCGAAGAAACTGCTCATCATAAAACGTACACAGCGGTATAACGAAAGTTGTATATGCCAGAATCAGACAAAGGTAAGTTTCCAGAATATGGAATTTCTGCATGATCATATATAACGGAACCAACAGAAGAACACCAGGGATCATCTGAGACAACATCATTGCAAAGTTGGAAACCTTTACAAGTTTCTGTTTATAGTAACGACTTAATGCATATCCTGCCATTACAGCAATTACCATAGAAAGTCCACAGGCAATTACAGATACGATAAAACTGTTCTTAATATAATTTATAAACCCTGCCTGGAACAGTACCTTCTTAAAATTCTCCAACGTAGGTGCATGAATCACAAAAGAAGGAATTCGCCGTACGAATCTCGTCTTTTGGCTTAAATGCTGAAATCACCATCCAGATAAATGGGAATACACAATATATGGCAATTATAATAAGAAGAATATATGAAACGGTTTTTTACAATCGTTTGATTTTTTTTATTCAACATATTTCCTTTTCCTCCTTTTAGCTTAAATCATCACTGATTTTCATTCTCTTTCTGTAATAGAAAAGGAACATAATAAACATCGCAGTAAACATCATCGTTGACAATGCAGACGCAGCGCCAACATCAAAGGTCTTCATTGAATACCTGTAGATCATGATTGGAAGTGTCTCTGTTGCATAGTTCGGTCCTCCCTCTGTCATAACCCAGATAAAGTCGAAGTTAATTGCAGTCCAGATAATATGAATAAATACAATTACAAGCGATACAGATTTCAACTGTGGTAAAGTAATTTTGAAAAATCTTGTAAACATTCCAGCACCATCTACTGCTGCCGCTTCATTCAAATCTGCTGGAATAGACTGCATTGCAGACAGGAATGAAATTGTATAATACGGGAAAGATCTCCAGATATTTACAAAAATTACAGTTGCCATTGCATATCTGGAATCACCAAGAAAATTAATCTTTTCAGAAATAAGTCCCACTTTCAGAAGCAGGTAATTGATAATACCAAAGTCTGGATTTAACATCCAGTCCCATGTCATACCTGCAACAATAATCGGAACCAGCCATGGGATAAATACTAAAGTACGGAAGATTGCTCTTCCTTTAAATTTCTGATTCAATAAAACTGCAGTAAGCATACCCATAATATATTCACCAGCTACAGAAAATACTGTCCAGAAAATTGTGTTTCTTATTGCCTGTGCAAAGTGTTCATCTGATACTACTTTCTTAAAGTTATCCAGACCGGCAAAACCTGTCATACTCTTATTGATCAGATGTACGTGTGAAAAAGCATCATGAAGAACCTTTCCCAGAGGATATGCAATCAGGCAGGCAAGGAAAATAAGAGCCGGCAGTAACATAACCAAAGCATATCTTCTTGCCTGCTGATCTCTTGTCAGTTTTCCGTCCGTTTTTTCAGTAATTTTGACATATATAGCCTCCTATCTAAACATTTTTCAGATAAGAAAAGCTGGAATGCTTTCACATCCCAGCATTTCTTTTAAAACGTTTATTCGCTCAGTTCACCATTTTCCTGTAAAGATGCATTTACTGCGTCACTCAGCCAGGAAGCTGCTTCTTCTGCAGTTTTACCTTCCTGAAGGACCTTAGCAATAGAATCTACCATTGCCTGATTGATTCCGCTTAATGTTACAGGAGGGGAATGTTACACCTGTGTCAGCCAGTGCTGAGAAGTCTTTACTCCATTTGGAATCTGTAGATACATCAGAACGTGGGGATCTGTCAGCAAATGCTGCTTCCTGCCATTCTTTGCTGCAGAATGCTGTTGCAAGATCAAATGCTTCGTCCTTGTTCTCGCTGCCTTCCATAATAAACATTGGTTTACACTCCATGTATGTAGCAGGCTGTCCATCAGCTGGGTATGGAATCGGAGCTACAGATACATCACCCATAGTATCCGGGTTAGAAGATTCTCTCTCTGCAAGCCAGTTACCAGTTACATATGTTGATGTGATTCCTGTTGCGAAGTTTTCATCTGTTTCTTCCCATCCCCAGTTTTTAGCACTGGAATCGATAATCTTGTTGTCAATCAAATCCTGATAGAACTGGAATACTTTTGTTGCTTTTTCAAGTTCATCTTTGTTTTCATTCCATGTGTTTTTGTATTTTCCATCATCCTGTGCAGATGCGATTTCCAGACCGTACTGTGCAAGATAAACCAGAAGTTCCTGAGAAGCACGAACGCCTGTGCATGCAACCTCTGTCAGATATTTACCATTATTATCATAGTAATCTGACTGAGCAAGTAAATCTTCCCATGTTGCAGGAGTTTCGATACCTGCAGTTTTCAGATCGTCATCATGTACCAGATATGCTCGAACTGTCATTTCATATGGGATACCAATAACTTTGTTATCAATTGTCATTGCATTTACAACAGAATCTGAAAGAGCATCTTTGTCTTCCCATTCGTTGAATTTGTCTGTAAGGTCAGCTACGATTCCCATGTTGTAGAATTCACCAACATATTCCGGAAGTCCCCAGATCAGATCTGGTACATTTCCACCTGCTGCAGCTGTCAGGATTTTTTCATGAAGCATATCATAGGTGAAATTTGTCTGGTTTACAGTATTTCCTGTTTCCTCTTCCCATTTCTGAATCATTTCCTGGCTTGCCTTTTCTGTGTCAGCGCCCTCTGTCCAGCAAGTCCATAATTCAATTGTTTTTCCTCCGTCTTTTGCAGATACACTTACCGGTGCTACCATCGTTCCCACCATTGCTGCAACCATAATTGCGGATACTACTTTCTTAAACATTCCTTTTCCTCCTTGTTTATTTTTAGTGATTTGGTATATTTCATACGATGTATATAGCATACCTTTTGTATATTTACAACAATTTAGGAGGGATTTCCAAATAATACCACTCTTTTCAATTAAAAAATCCCACGTAAAATTATCTGTTGTTCTTCTTATATTTTGCAGGACTGCATCCATAAAAATCTCTGAATTTGTCCGTAAAAGTACGCACATCCTTATAGCCAACCTGACTGGCAAGCTCATAGGTTTCATGTTTGTTTCCATCAGATACTGTAATGCTTTTTTCATTCTGACTTCCAGCAGATATGCCTTAAAATTCTCACCTGTTTCTTTCTTGAAAAAGGCACTGAAATAATAAGGATTCATATAAACCATCTGTGCCATTTTTTCCAGTGTAATGTCTTCACTGAAGTGTTCCGAAATATATTCTTTTACTTTAAAAATGGAATCATTCTCCTGGTTTCCTTTGTAAAATACACATTCATTTACAAACCGTTCCATAATACTCTTAAATTTTTTCTTCAGGTCTTCATATGTATTTTGTCCTCTCAGTGCTTCTACTTCTCTTTCCAGTTTCTTCCTGTTTTCCTCATCAATTACTTTACATTCCAACAGATCATGACATACATTCATCGCCAAGATAATACATCTGCTTTCCACTGCATAACAGCTTCCATAATGAAGATTCCTTATAATTTTCAGACTTTCGTCAAAAGAATCCTTCCAGTTTTCATCATGTCCTAATATTTTCTGAGTCAGCTCTTTACACTTCTTTTCAAACTCTTCAAAAGAATAATTATATACTCTTTCTACGCTTGATAATAAATCGTTTCTTTCTGAGTAAAATAGTAAATACCAGCAGAGAATTTAGCAGTTTTATAAAGATATTCCACCTTATCTGCCTGCGTGTAATTCCCCGATTCTGCTATCAATCTACTCCATATTTCCCATAAACGATTCTCTGATTCTGGAAATAATTGTTCGGTTTCATTCTGCAAGTCTGTAGAATATAATACCAGGATGATAGTGCTACTATTTCACTTCTTTGGTTACAAATCCATTCCTGTTTTCTTCCAGATATTCTTCAATCTCCTTAAAAACTGCA
>ENA-OQAR01000268-OQAR01000268.1-human-gut-metagenome-genome-assembly--contig:-NODE-268-length-15287-cov-1.639578_pt1 | contig 15287 bp, 26 predicted proteins | sample MGYA00242738_ERZ504533 | MGnify/ENA primary metagenome ERZ504533 (study PRJEB26092, sample SAMD00036276) | human gut metagenome | host: Homo sapiens | study: EMG produced TPA metagenomics assembly of... | reverse complement strand
CACTTATGGCAACCGCAACACCCAAACACCAATTTCTCATTGGAACCAATGTACCGTTATTCACCGGTTTGCAGATACCCAACAACATAGCTCTCCTGTAAGCTGAACCTGAAAGCTGCCATTGAAGACTTGAATAAAGCCAAGGAAGATATCAGCATACAGGTTACTTCCTCTTATCTTCAAGTTCTCTTTGATGAAGAACTGGCAAAGATAGCACACAGCCAAGTGGAACTGAGCCGTGAGCAATTGAAACTGAAGACCGCTTTCTTTGAGAATGGCAAAGCATCCGAAGCAGAAGTATATGATGCACGCTCACGTGTGGCACAAGACGAGATGTCTGCCGTACAAGCTGACAATAATTACCGGTTAGCCCTTCTGGATTTAAGCCAGCTATTGGAGCTCCCACACCGGACGGTTTCCGCATCGCATCTCCCAAGGTAGATGATAATTTCAATTCGCTTTCGCTGCCTGAAGATATCTACGCCGATGCCGTTCTCACCAAGCCGGGCATAAAAGCTGCACAATATCGCTTGCAAGGTGCATCCAAGAATATACGCATTGCCCAAAGCAACTGGTATCCGCAATTAAGTTTCGGAGCCGGACTGGGTACCAGTTATTATAAGATTGCCGGAGAAGAAAATGTTTCTTTCAACAGTCAATGGCACCAAAACTTCAATAAATATTTCCAGTTCTCGCTCAGCATCCCGTTGTTCAACCGCTTTGAGACCCGCAACCGAGTAAAGATGGCACGCATCCAACGCACTGCCCTGTCATGGAAACTGGAAGAAAGCAAGAAATTATTATTCAAAGAAATCCAGCAGGCCTATTACAATGCCGTAGCCGCCGAAAGTAAATTCAAGAGTAGCCGCACGGCAACCGAATCTGCCGAAGCCTCTTTCCGACTGATGAGTGAAAAATATGCCAATGGAAAAGCAACTGCCACGGAATACAATGAGATGCGTACCAATTGGATGAAAGCCACATCGGATATGGTACAAGCCAAAATATGACTATCTGTTCAGGAGCAAAAATCCTGGACTTCTATAAAAGGAATACCGCTGACACTGGAATAAATTCGAATTCATCCACAAACAATCATATTCTGCCACCTACGCTAACAAAAAAGCAAAATATGGATTGTTTTCATAAATTTTACCTTCCCAATTTATCCGATCGTGTACTCTAGGGACATATCTAACTTATCATTCAACAGGACATCCGCCATAAGCCCGCACGTATATATGTATTCATATCCAAATTCATCGGGTTGGTATGAACAAGATCAGTGCAACTGCAAGCAGAAGCCCGGTCAGCACAAAAGCCCATATATTCATTACCCGTGACTCGGCCTGTAACCGGTAATTATCTGCCACACCCGATAGGCATCCACTTTCCATACCAGCATTCCATCTTCGGCCGATACTGTATTGGAAGAGAGCAGTTCTCCCGGCATAGACAGTTCAAACTTTATCTGATATTCAAATAATTGTGTAGCGATGCATTTTTCTTCAAACAATTGCTCCATCTGCCGGGCATAGTCTTTATATAAGTTGCCGAAAACGGCAGTATGATACCTTTTGTCCAGCAATCTGCATATATACTCCGGCGAGCATTCCATTTCTTTTCTTCCTATTCCCATCGCTGCGGAAGATTTCCTCTTTGTCCTTCTCCAGTCTCGACAGATAGGTCAATTCAGCCGGGGTCTTTTTTCAGAAAGTGTTCTACTATCCCATAGCTCATTTCAAACTGAGTATGATAGAACCATTCAAGGAAACGCTGCTCTGTGTCTTCCAAGCTGTTTATCAGCTCCACTCCATTCATTCCTGCATAACCGTCCGCTTTTCCCTGCAACAAAAAGAGCTGTTCGGCTTTACTCAGGTACTTATCCATCGGTATAGGTCCTTTATCTTTTATCTCCTGAAATCACAGGTATAAGTATAGTAAGTATAAAACCAACGAAAATGTTTTTCCAGTTTTTCCTTCGGAACTGCCAATGGACGCATCCACTTTTCCTTTGCCGAAAAGAAATCCATGCCTTCCAAGCCGTTCCGTGTTTTGTATGCCTTAAGATTCAGTTTTCCGGTTTCTCCAAGGAAGTCCGTCTCGATGCATGAATCCAATTCTTCCACTTCCCAATCTTTTCCCAACCGAAACAAAAACGATTATGGTTACTGTCTCCGGCCAAGAAAGCAGAATCGGCGAGTGCCCATACTTCCTTTTCCACCGTTCCGTCCTTGTGAACGCGCGTCACCATTTGATAATTGGTGGAACATGATGCCAATATCGTCAATAAGGCTACCATTACTATGTTCATTCTCTTTTTCATATCGCACTCATTTTAATGGTTGTTACTCATAAATTGATGTATCAATCGCTTTTGTCCGTGTTGCTTAGCCTTCCGTGCTTTCCACATTTCGGACAGACAGGCACTCTTTTCCTTTAGGCTCATGTCTGCGTTCCGGTCTGCCGGCCATTCTGATAAACGGCGGTACAAAGGAGAAGCATTTTAACACGGCATCCCCGTGTGCCCGCATTGGAAGAGACGGAATAGAAAAAAAGTCTCATAAGCCATAAAGCAAAGCAAGAAACCGGCAGCCACGGCCGAAGCCCAAGCCATAAATTTTCTGTGCTCCTTTCTTTTCCGGGGAGTCCGGGCTACTTTTTGGAGAATATTCCGAGTCAAGTCATCCGGTCTTGTCAGTATCGGTTGCGTCTTTCTCACCTGTTGCAACCATTGTTCATATCGTTCGTTTTCCTCTTGTCTCATAAGTCTGTCTCTATTTGATGGATTTTAGCTCTTATTTGTTTTCGTGCCTGATAAAGATTATGCTTTATCTGTTCGGCGGTCATCCCGGTGATGCTTATTACTTCTGCAACATCCAGTTCTTCAATGTCACGCAATGTAAACACCAGCTTCTGTTTGGGAGGCAGATCTCCTGTGAAACGGAGAATCAAATCCTGCAATTCCTTATTGACCAAAGCTTCTTCTATGTTTTCCTCCGACTTCCAATTCTCATTCGCCGGAGCAAAATCGGATGAGAAAGCCGAAGGCGAACGTTGCAGCACACGCAAACGGTCATAGCATGTATTACAGGTTATCTTGTACATCCAGGTAGTAAACCGGCATCTTCCGTCATACTTATCCAACGAAAGCCAGATTTTGACGAATATTTCCTGCACCATATCCCTCGTTTCGTCCTCATTGCAAAGCAAACGAAAAAGCCAGTCTGAACACCATCGTCTGAAATTCAGAAACCAACTGAGCGAAAGCAATCGTATCGTTCTGTCTGCTACGGTCAATAAGTTCCTCTATCTGTTCTTGATTCATCATGCTATGTTCGTTTATTATATGATACGTGAGAAAACGTTGCCGGTCGAATGCAGTTACAAAAAAAACAGGCAAACTCCGGTTGTGGTTATATTAAAACCGAAATTTGCCCGTTTGCTGCTTTTTATATCATAGCCATTAAATTACACTGTGCGAGCGTGTGTTGCACTTCTTCCTCCGGATTGATTCGAATTCTTGTCATTCCTTTTTATTCTCTTTCTTTGAATCTCTTTTCGGAGAGACGGAACGCCTGTTTTCACGACGGTCTTTTATCAGGACGGGAATTATATTCAGGCGTGAAGGACGCTCCTCGTGCTTATGGTTATTATCCCTTCCCGGTCTTCTGCCCGGCCGTGCCTGAGGCGTGGCAGGACGGTGATTGTCTTTCTTCGGCGGACGGACGTTGACCTGAAAATCACGGCGGCGATGATTGTCATAAGTCACCCTATCATGACGGATGCGATAATGTCCATCGTAGATATCGTGGTGATAGCGGTTATGGAAATGGGTGCGATAATAACTGACATTATTAAAAATGAGTACGATAATGACCGCCGCAATATGAAGCATAATGATGCGGTTTTCCGAAATAGAAAAAGTTGACGTTATTGTAAACCATATAAATACGGAACTGCCATTTATTGTTTTGCGCGTAAATAGGACGGTAGAAATATTCCGCTTTCAGGAAGCGACGATACTGAGAACCGGAAAGTATCCAGCGAAGGTCGTCATTGCGGACATCAAGAAAATCGTAATAACGCTCCAAAGCATAATCATACCCTCTTACCACATCATCCATCAGATAACGGACATTGTTGATAAAGTCATAATTCACTTCGTATACATCATCATACTGTTGAGGACTGAGTTTCAACTCATATGCCATACGGTCGGTAAGGAAACGAGTGTTCTGTCTCATTTTGCTGATACTCATGGCCCCCATTGCGGGAACCGACACGCCCAGCATCATAATCATTATCCATAGTGTGGTCCATTTCTTCATAATCATACCGTTTTTAGTTTGTTAATTCTTATGGCACAAAAATAGGGGAAATCCCTTTCCCCCACAATTGAAACTCCCCATTTATTCATAGGGTTTTTCCTATATTTGATAGGGAAAACTCCCGTCAGGCAAGACGGATCCCCCCTTCTTCCAGCACTATCAAACGCTTTTTATACAAATCGCCAACTGCTTTTTTGAATGTCTTCTTGCTCACGCCAAAAGCACTATAGATTTCTTCTGCCGCACTCTTGTCATTCAACGGAGTAAAACCATCATTATCTTTAATATATTTCAATAAGACTTCCGAAAAATCTTCCACCTTCTTCACACCGTCCTGTTGCAACGCCAAATCTATCTTACCGTCTTCACGCACTTGTTTCACATAAGCCCGGAGCTGCATACCTGTCTCGACGGCTGGAATATCTCATTCTGATAAAGCAATCCGCTGAACTTGTTCTCGACAATCGCTTTAAAACCCAAATGGTTTTCTGCCATATCAAAATATTCACTTCCTGTCCCTGGTGATAGTCAGGATGCTCTTTGGATAAGTAACGCTCTACCTTGGCGGAACCGACAATGCGATAGCTGTCTTCGTCTATATGTGCATGTATCACATACTTACGTCCTTGCTGCATCTTCATTTTCTGTTCGCGGAAAGGTACAAACAAGTCCTTCATCAGTCCCCAGTTCAGAAAAGCTCCAAATTCATTGACCCATGCCACCTCCAGACAAGCGAACTCACCTACCTGAACCAACGGTTGCAGGGTAGTGGCTATTAATCTCTCTTCGTTATCCAAATAGATAAACACATTGAGCACGTCATCCGGTTTGCAACCATCGGGCACGTAACGGGCCGGCAACAGTATTTCACCATCATCGTCTCCATCCAGATAGACTCCAAAGTCTACTTCTTTCACAACCTTTTAATTGATTGTATTTTCCGAGTTTTACGTTCATTAGCTAAAATTTTTTATCAAAGATAAAAGAAAAAACCCTATCTTTACGTTCTAAACAATAGAAAACCCAATAAAGATTATGAATAATTTCATTTTTTACAACCCTACCCGACTCCTTTTCGGTAAAGGAATGATAAACCAACTGACTCAGCAAATTCCTGCCGACAAGCGTATCATGATTACCTTTGGAGGAGGAAGTGTCAAAACAAACGGAGTTTACGAACAGGTAACCCAAGCACTCGAAGGACGTGATTATACCGAGTTTTGGGGAATTGAGGCCAATCCCGATATAGACACACTGAAAAAGGCAATTGCCATAGGCAAGGAAAAGAATATAGATTTCCTGCTTGCCGTAGGCGGTGGTTCGGTCATTGATGGCACCAAACTGATTTCCGCAGGTATCCCATACGAGGGAGACGCCTGGGAACTGGTGAAAAAAGGAAGCTCACAAGTGACTATTCCATTGGGAACAGTGCTGACTATCCCTGCCACCGGTTCCGAAATGAACAACGGAGCCGTGATTTCACGCCGGGAAACTCATGAGAAGTATCCTTTTTATGCCGACTATCCCGTCTTTTCCATTCTCGACCCGACCGTCACTTTCTCTCTTCCCGATTTCCAGATTGCCTGTGGACTGGCTGACACTTTTGTTCATGTCATGGAACAATATATGACGAAAAGCAATGAATCATACCTGATGGATCGCTGGAGCGAAAGTATTTTGAGAACCCTCGTGCAGATAGCCCCTCTCATCAAAGAGAACAAACAGGATTATCACTTGATGAGCGAATTCATGATGTCGGCTACCATGGCATTGAACGGTTTCATTGCCATGGGTGTATCCCAAGACTGGGCTACCCACATGATTGGCCATGAACTGACTGCCCTGCACGGCATGACCCACGGACAGACCCTTGCCATCGTATTTCCCGGAACACTACGCACACTTGCGGATAAAAAAACGAGACAAGATACTACAATACGGAGAACGTATCTGGGGGGTGACTTCCGGTGTGCCGAGCGCACGTATCGCACTCACCATCGACAAAACCGAGGAATTCTTTAAAAGCCTGGGGCTGAAGACTCGTCTGGGCGAAGCCGGAATCGGTGACGATACCATCGAAGAAATTGCACGTCGCTTTGATGAGCGAGGTGCTGCATTCGGTGAAGACGGTGACGTGACGGGAGAAGTAGCTCGCCGGATTTTGCAGAATTGCAAATAATATTTCCAAAACATTTAATATTAGGAGGAAACAAATGATGAAAACAGTTATTCTTACTACCTTTTACAACAATGTGCAAGCGCACATGTTGCAAGACCTCTTGAGAAACGAAGGCATAGAGTCGATGCTCCAAGGAGAATTGTCCGCCCAAGTGATAGCCTCTTATATTCCGGGTCTGGGTATACAGGTTCTGGTCTTTGAAAAGGATTACGAACGGGCACGGGAAATTTTGAAAACCAGTTTTCCGGAGGAAGTAGAAGGATAACTTTCTCCCCTCTATATTCAAACTTTCTCATTTGCATCTTGTTATAGGGATTATTAAACCTAAACCCGAGATGTATATGAGAAAGTTTTTATTTTTACCTTTATTGTCATTACTCGCTTCGTGTGCAAAAGACGATGACTGTAGCCCTGCCAACGTCAATCCGGACAATCTAGTGTCTCCGGCACTTTATGCAACCCTCGAACAGCATAGCACCGACCCCTATACCGGACCGTTGGAAGTACTTCCCTGCCAACCCGATGGCAGTATCTATGTAGGCAACTATACTCCGACAGGACGGCAAGTCCCTTTCCCCGCTTACTATGCCATCAACAATGGTATCGGCCAGTCAAAGAATTATCCGTTAAGGCTTCCGGTAGGTACCTATAATATAATCTATTGGGGATATCCCAATTACTATAATACCACAGACGCTTACATAGCCGACCCTATCCTCATCGTTGGTGAAGAGCTGCACGGAACTTCTTTGGGACTGCGCAAGGTTCCTGCCGACACCGTCTGTTATCCGGTTCACGATTTAGTGTACGGCACTCAGAGCATAAACATAGGAGAAGAGGAGCTGCAGGCTCATTTGAGACGTGCTTCGGCAGCTTTGGAAGTCGTTGCCACGGAGACAAACGGCAATGCTTTCGGCAATGGCATTGATTCCATGTGGGTGTACATCGGAGGAATTTATAGTGATTTAAATTATTTCTCTGCGCAACCGGAAGGAACTTTCAAGACGGTTGAATTCGGCATGAGCCCCAGTACCGACCGTAAACAATGGAGCAAAGAATTCGTTTCTGTCTTTCCATCCGGCCCGACTCCGCCTTTCCAGATATTTGTCCGAATGAAAAACGGTAAAGTCAAACGGTATCAGCAGAAACTGTCCACCCAACTCACCGCAGGCACCAAAACCACCATCAATCTAAGCATGGACGGAGTTTTGCTGGAAGAAGGAAATACAGGCGGATTCCAAGTTGATAAATGGAAAGAGCAGAACGAAAATATCCATATACCATTACGCTAACGGTCTATGGATATCCTGCCGTCAACCATGTGAATAGTACGGTCGGTCAATTTGGCAAGCGTCTCATCATGGGTAACTATAACAAAAGTCTGCCCTAACTTATCCCGCAAATCAAAAACAACTGATGAAGTTCTTCTTTGTTACGAGTATCCAGACTGCCCGACGGTTCATCTGCAAGGATAACCGCCGGGCTGTTTATCAATGCGCGTGCCACAGCAACGCGCTGCTTCTCTCCTCCCGACAGCTCCGCCGGCTTATGAGAAGCTCGTTCGGCAAGCCCCAGAAAATCCAATGTTTCTTTGGCACGCTTCATCGCATCTCCCGAAGAAGCTCCGGATATGAATGCCGGTATCATCACATTCTCCAATGCTGTAAATTCCGGCAATAACTGATGAAACTGAAAAACAAAGCCTATCTGCTGATTGCGAAAAGCCGACAGTTCTTTTTCCTTCAACCGGTTAACCTCCGTACCATTCAGTATCACCGTACCTGCATCCGCCTTGTCCAATGTTCCCATTATCTGAAGCAGCGTCGTTTTTCCGGCTCCGCTGGGTCCCACAATACTGACTATTTCGCCTTTTCCTATCAGCAAATCTATTCCTTTCAGCACTTGCAACGTGCCAAAGCTCTTGGTTATTCCACTTAATTCTATCATAGTTACAATTTTCTTATCACATACTCCGCCAAGTAACATCCAAACACGGCAGGCATATAACTCACTGTTCCGGCTGTGGATTTCTTGTTCTTTTCATCATCCACCAAAATAACCGCATCCGCATTTGCCTGCTCTGTACTGAAAAACAACCGGTAACTTGCGCTTCATACCCATTTTCTGCAAGCGCTTGCGCACAGCCTTACTTAAACCGCAATGATAAGTTTCCCACAAATCAGCAAATCTGATTTGGGTTATATCCGATTTCGCACCCGCTCCCATACTGCTCACAATAGGCAGATGACGTTGAAGCGCATTATATATAAGGTAACATTTGGGAGCTACCGTATCAATAGCATCAATCACAAAATCAAACTCAGCACTATCCAGCAATTCCGGAATGCGTTCATCTTCAAATATTCCGACAACACATTCAGTTTCAAATCGGGATTGATATCTTTGAAACGCTCTGCCAATACTTCCGCCTTCGGCCGTCCCAGTGTGGAATGCAAAGCCGGCAACTGGCGGTTGATATTGCTTGGCTGCACCGTGTCGGCATCCACAATCGTCATTTGTCCCACACCGGCACGACAAATCATTTCGGCAGCATACGCTCCTACTCCTCCCAAACCCACAACAAGCACATGGGAATTTCGCAAACGTAGCATCTTATCCTCTCCCAGCAACAATTCCGTGCGTTGCTGCCATTCCGTATCAGTTCCGTTCATCACCTTTCTTAAACCATTTATAAAACCACTTACCAACATTATCATACATCCGGGTCTCCGACTGTCCGCGTGGATCGGAGAAAGACACAATCTCCTGCGGATCGCCCAGCTGATCGGGATATATGATTAACAAGCTGGCATCTGCAAAATATTTACTAACCTGAGACGGCAACCGCTCAAAAGAAGTCTGATAGGATATAGAGCCTTACGAGCCGAAACAACGACAAATAAATGGTCAAAATTAACCTGACCGGTCAGCAACAGTAAATCATCCCACTCCTCTAATACAGAAAACTCCGTAAACGTATTTGCTTCCTGCTTCTCTACCACCGCACGCAAGTGTCTCAGGGTATCCTCCGTTGCAAAAAAATGCACACGGCATCCCAGTAACTTACCCATACGGCACAACTGCACCACCCATTTCATGAATCCAACCTCATATTCTGCTTTTTCGGGTACAGCCACTACAATACGCCTAAGCGTATTAACCGGCATCAACAGCTTGGCAATCATAATTTGCCGGTGAGTGCCTTTCAACAAATTCTCCGTCATTGTACCAAAGAATGAATCCATCAGATTAGTCTTTCGGTGCAAACCGATAACCACATCCGTCACCGCATATTCCTTCAGCGTATGAATAATGCCTTGTGCAATATTCAAATCATAAACGGAGCACCGTCTTGACCGAAGCATCGGCAGCAGCAGCAACCATTGCCGTACGTTCCAGATTCCGTTTACCTATCAGTTCCTTCGTTTCCGAAGCGTTATTATCATTTATCACACTAAGAGCCACCAACGGTTCCTTCTGTTTAGGATGCCTCATCATCAGCGCCATTCCCACCAATCCTTCTATCGTATCAGGGTTTGCCACAGGTATGAGAATCCGTTCTTGCTCCTTATTATTTTTATCATCATTGCCGGTTAGGTTTTCTTGTGTAACCATCCGGCGCGCTGCCCTCTCCGTCGCAACCGAACTGATGATGCAGGTAAACAATATCATTACCACCGTTCCGTTTAACACATCATCATTCAATAAGCGCTCTCCGTTTTCCATGATAATTTCATGTCCAATCAACACGGCTGCCAACGTAGCTGCCGCCTGCGCGTTACTCAATCCGAATATCAGACTGCGTTCCACCTTCTGCATGCCATATATTTTTTTGAGTAATCCATGCCGCAAGCCATTTGCTGAATGTAGCAACCACTGTCATGACAACCGCCACCTTAAGTGCTTCACCCTGCGTAAACAGACAGCGTACATCAATAATCATTCCCACCCCAATCAAAATAAGGAATAAAAGCGCATTACCTACAAACTCCAACCGATTCATCAACGAGAAACATGAGGAACAAAACGGTTCAGTACCAAACCGGCAAGAAAAGCACCCAAAATACCTTCCATCCTACCAGCTCCATCAGTCCACCCCTAAGAACACCATAGCCAAGACAAAGACAAACTGCATTACCGCATCCTCGTATGTTCTGAAAAACCACCGACTGATGCGAGGCATAAGAAAAATAATCAAGCCGAACAATGCAAGAACCTTTCCCAGCAAAATGGCCCAAAACAATCCTCCCACATCCTCTCCTTTATACATACCTCCAATCACGGCAAGCACCATCAAGGCCAATACGACAGTCACCGCCGTTCCCCCAATCGTTATGCTCACCGTACGCTGCCGGGACAAACCGTAACGACTGATAATGGGATAAGCTATCAAAGTATGACTGGCATACATACTGGCCAACAAAATGGAAGTGACAAGTCCGTAATCCAATAAACTCATACTGCTCCATATACCAAGCGCCATCGGTATCAGGAAAGTGAACAGCCCAAAGACCAATCCCTTTGTTTTGTTCTTTTTAAAGTCATCCATATCCATCTCCAGCCCCGCCAGAAACATGATATAATACAATCCCACTTTTCCGAATAACTCGAAACTGCTATCTCGCTCCAAAATATTAAAACCATATTTGCCAACCAATACACCGGCAAGAATCATACCGATGATATGAGGAATGCGCAAACGCCCCAATATCATGGGAGCAAACAAGATAATAATAAGTACCAGGAAGAATATCCAAGTAGGGTCAGTAACCGGAAAATGAATATTTAAACCGAATAATTCCATTGCTTTTATTTGAGGGTTATACCATAATATCGACAAAATTACGAAAAAAGTTTCTTTTTTACTGATTTATATTCCAAAATGTTCTAATTTTGCAATCTGAACCTGCTCGCTTGGCAGGTAAACAGATTAAGTATTACTAATTTATAAAATAAAAAAGCAAAATGAAAGTAGCAATTGTTGGTGCGAGCGGAGCTGTAGGACAAGAGTTCCTGCGTGTGCTCGATGAAAGAAACTTCCCGTTGGATGAGTTGATGTTGTTCGGTTCTTCACGCAGTGCAGGACGAAAATACACTTTCCGCGGTAAAGAGATAGAAGTAAAACTCCTTCAGCACAACGATGACTTTAAAGGTGTTGACATCGCTTTCACATCGGCAGGTGCCGGAACCACAAAAGAATTTTGTGAAACCATCACCAAACATGCGCCGTATTAATCGACAATTCCAGCGCATACCGTATGGATGAAGATGTACCCTTGGTTGTGCCAGAAGTGAACCCGGAAGACGCATTAAACCGTCCACGCAATGTGATAGCCAATCCCAATTGTACAACAATCCAAATGGTAGTCGCCCTGAAAGCCATCGAAAACCTTTCACACATTAAGCGTGTGCATGTAGCTACTTATCAGGCTGCCAGCGGCGCAGGTGCAGCAGCCATGGACGAATTGTACGAACAATATCGCCAGGTATTGGCTAATGAACCCGTCACTGTAGATAAATTTGCTTATCAGTTGGCATTCAATCTGATTCCCCAATTGATGTATTTACCGACAACGGTTATACCAAGGAAGAAATGAAGATGTTTAACGAGACACGTAAAATTATGCACTCTGACATTCAGGTAAGTGCCATGTGTGTACGTGTTCCTGCTCTCCGCTCTCACTCTGAAAGCATCTGGGTAGAAACAGAACGTCCCATCTCTCCCGAAGAAGCCCGCGAAGCATTTGCCAAAGGAGAAGGTTTGGTATTGATGGATAATCCAGAGAAGAAAGAATATCCCATGCCATTGTTCCTGGCAGGTAAAGATCCTGTTTACGTTGGCCGCATTCGCAAGGACTTGGCCAATGAGAACGGACTGACTTTCTGGATTGTAGGCGATCAAATCAAGAAAGGCGCAGCACTGAATGCCGTACAGATTGCAGAATACCTGATTAAAGTGGGAAATGTGAAATAATCCGCTGCTCACACAAGCTTTAATTCTTTAATATTATAATCTTTATCTTTGCGTCAATCTCCTTTCTAAGGGGTAGACCAAGATAAAGATTATTTTTAGAACCAAGCCTCTTCTTGCCCAAAGCTAAGCACTTTCATACCTCAGATTAACCCTTTTTTATACGGAGAACCAGTACGTCCTACAACGGTGGGACGTACGTCCTGCTACAGTGGGACGTATATCCTGCTATAGTGGGACGTACGTTCTGTTGCAGTGGGACGTACTAACCGGACGTAGAAAAAAGCTTGGCCATATACAGAAAAAGGGTTAGCCTTGGGGCATGCAAGGCTTAGCCCGACAAACGGATAGCCAAACATGAAACAGCCTTTGCTGAACATATTCCATAAAAAAAGAGTATCACAGAAGAACTGCAATACTCTTTCAAATCTTTTATGATAACCGCTTATTCAGTATCCAAAGCCGATTCTGCACTTTTACCATTCGATGCCAAAGGAATAAGTTTCACCAAATCCACATCAAAAAACAAAGTAGAATAGCCCGGTATCGAACCGCTTCCGGCTTCTTCATAAGCAAGTTCGGAAGGAATATAAAGTTCCCATCTGGAGCCTACGGTCATATTCATAAGAGCTGTTGTCCACCCGACAATCACATCGCCTACCGGAAATTCGACCGGAACAGCAATGCTCGGATTCAATTCTCCTTTATAGCTTTGGTCAAAAACAGTTCCGTTTATTAACTTACCCCGATAATTAACCGCCACAGTATCCGTAAACAGAGGTCTTTCTCCTTCTCCGTTGTTTATTATCTTACAATAAACATACTCGTTCACCTTTCCCTGCTCATTCAAGCCCAAAGGAGGAAGTTTATAGGAACGGACAACTTTCCATTCACCCGGATTCGCCTTTGCCTCAGCCGCAATGGAATCCAAATATTTCTGATTACGCTCCTGCCAATTTGCATAAGGATTTTCTTCTCCATCCGATTCACTACATGAAACAATTGCAAATGAAGCGGCAAACAACAGGCTAATCAGCCAAAGAATACTTTTATTCATACACTATTAATTATTGCAAAGTCTTCAACAGACTTGTTATACTTACTTTATCGGCAATGATATTGTTCAATTCCGAAATAGCGACACGCTCCTGCTGCATGGTATCGCGGTTGCGCAATGTCACACAATTATCTTCGAGTGTCTGATGATCCACAGTGATGCAATAAGGAGTACCGATGGCATCCTGACGGCGATAACGCTTACCGATGCTGTCCTTTTCATCATATTGGCAATGGAAGTGGAACTTCAGATTATCCATGATTTCACGCGCTTTTTCAGGCAAACCGTCCTTCTTGACCAAAGGCATGACAGCCAGTTTTACGGGAGCCAATGCTGCGGGCAATTTCAGAACGACACGAGTTTCACCGTTGTCCAACTTTTCTTCCGTATAAGCAGCACTCATGATGCTCAGGAACATACGGTCTACACCGATGGATGTTTCAATAACATACGGAGTATAACTTTCGTTCAATTCCGGGTCGAAATATTTAATACTCTTGCCTGAGAATTTCTCGTGCTGACTTAAGTCAAAGTTAGTACGGCTATGAATACCTTCTACTTCCTTGAATCCGAAAGGCATCAAGAACTCGATATCCGTTGCAGCATTCGCATAATGTGCCAATTTATCATGGTCATGATAACGATAATGGTCATCGCCAAATCCTAATGCTTTATGCCATTTCAAACGGGTTTCCTTCCAGGTTTTAAACCAATCAAGCTCGGTACCCGGTTTAACAAAGAACTGCATCTCCATTTGTTCAAACTCACGCATACGGAAGATAAACTGACGGGCAACGATTTCGTTACGGAACGCCTTACCAATCTGAGCAATACCGAAAGGTATTTTCATACGACCGGTCTTCTGCACATTCAGGTAATTCACGAAAATACCCTGTGCCGTCTCTGGACGGAGATAAATCTTCATAGAACCGTCGGCAGTAGAGCCCATTCGGTAGTAAACATCAGGTTGAACTGACGCACTTCCGTCCAGTTCTTCGTACCCGAAATAGGACAGACGATTTCCTCATCCAAGATAATCTGACGAAGTTCATTCAAATCATTATCATTCAATGCTTTTGCAAACGTTCGTGAAGTGCATCGCGTTTAGCCTGATGCTCTAGCACACGTGCATTGGTGCTGCGGAACTGTGCTTCATCAAAAGCTTCTCCGACTTTTTGGCGGCTTTGGCAACTTCCTTGTTGATTTTATCATCGTATTTAGCCAATTGGTCCTCAATCAAAACATCGGCACGATAGCGTTTCTTAGAGTCGCGGTTGTCAATCAAGGGGTCATTGAAAGCGTCAACGTGTCCCGATGCCTTCCAGATAGTAGGGTGCATAAAAATTGCCGAATCGATACCCCACGATATTTTTCGTGCAACAGCACCATGCTCTGCCACCAATATTTGTTTGATGTTATTCTTCAACTCCACTCCCATCTGACCGTAATCATAGACAGCACCCAATCCGTCATAAATATCACTTGACGGAAATACAAAACCATACTCTTTACAGTGAGAAACTAATTTCTTAAAAACATCTTCTTGTGCCATTTCCTTTTATGTTTATTCTTACACTTTTGTTGTTTTTCCTGTTGTCATCCCTTTAATTAGGACGAAATAATATGCAAAGTAAATGATTTTTTTCAATAAAAGTCGTATTTTTGCGTGCATATCAGCAGAACATTTAAGGAATTTAAATATATATGAGCGAAGATATTATCGATAAAGAAGAACAGAACGATGAAAAA
>ENA-OQAR01000266-OQAR01000266.1-human-gut-metagenome-genome-assembly--contig:-NODE-266-length-15311-cov-2.349908_pt1 | contig 15311 bp, 17 predicted proteins | sample MGYA00242738_ERZ504533 | MGnify/ENA primary metagenome ERZ504533 (study PRJEB26092, sample SAMD00036276) | human gut metagenome | host: Homo sapiens | study: EMG produced TPA metagenomics assembly of... | reverse complement strand
CAAGCCCATACGAGCGGCCAGTTCCAGCGCTCGCTGCACAATCCACTGATTCTCCTTGTGCCGACCTTGCGAGCGATAGAAGCCCATCGTTTCGTTGAGCACGGTGAGCAGTCCGGCCTCGTCGCCGGCGTTTTTTTTTTCCGCGTCCACCATCGCCTGTTCCAAGTACGGGCCGGCTTCGGTGGCGGCCGTGTGGCGATCGAAAATCGCGTCCAGTCCGTTCAGGAATTGTTGGGTATCAAGGTTGCGGGCGATTGATCGGCATCGTCCGCAACCTGGTTCGCCGTGGAATCGGCACCTTGTGCTGCGGCCGCCGCATCGGTGTCGTCGGCATCGTCTGGACCATGCGCGAATTGCGCGGCGAATTGTTTGAGCAGTGCTTCCTCATCCATACCGCCAGACCTCCCTGAATCGTGTCTGATTTCAGTCTATTAATACTGTGAACAAACACGTCAGGGAGTTTGCTGTGAGCTTGGCCTCAGTCCACCTTGGTTTCGCGCAAGCGGTGAATGGCGTCGGTATCGGTTTCGCAGCGCCACGAGTAGAAGGCCAGCAGCCCTACGGCAAGCAGAGCCAGCGGCATACCGCCCAGGCCGGTATAGCGATAGTTCATCGAGAAGGTGGTGAGCATCGCGCCGCCGACAATCGAGCCGATGGCATTGCCGAAGTTAAACGCCACCTGTACAGCCGCGCCGGCGATCAGCTCGCCGCCGCCCTGGCCGGCTTCGGTCATCAGCAATTGCTGTGGAGCGGAAGTAAAGAACAATCCGATGGCGATCCAGAACGTCAGTACAGCGGTCATCGGCTGATTACCCGGAGTGATAAGCACCAGCAACAAGCCGAGGCAGGAGATGGACTGACCTATTGCGGCCGCGCCGGCATGCCTCCAATGGTCGGTCAGACGACCTCCAAGCAGACCGCCGATGACCATACCAAAGCCGGCAAGCATCATCAGCATCGGCACCAGGGAAGACGACCATCCGCCGGTTTTCTGCAGCCAAGGGGAGACGTAGCTCCACCAGCAGAACACACCGGCATTGCCGGTGAACACGGCGGCCAAAAATCACCCACGGGCCACGGCGGGTGAGGAACTTGAACTGACCGGCGATGCCTGCGTCCTTGATCGGTGCAACGTACGGAATCCACGCCGACGCCAGCACAATCGTCATTGCCGCCCAAGCGGCCAAAATGCCGAAGGCAAGACGCCAGGAAAGGAACTCGGCCATCAAGGTGCCCGCCGGTACGCCGAGCATATTGGCTACGGTTTGGCCGGTGACCATTACCGATACGGCTTGTGCTTCTTTGCCCTTGTCGGCCAAGTTTTGGCGATGAGTGTGGCGGTGCCGAAAAATGCGCCGTGCGGCAGGCCGGCAATGAAGCGCGCGACAATCAGCGTGGCGGCATTGACCGAGAACGCGGAGGCCAGATTACCGATAAGCGCAATCGCCATAAACAATATGATGAGGTTCTTCGGCGGCACCTTGCGGCCGAACACCAGGATCAGTGTGCCGACACACACGCCGATGGCGTATGCGGAGATGTAATGGCCGGCCGCGGGAATGCTGACATGCATGGCGGTGGCCGTCTGGGGCAGGATGCCCATCATCACGAATTCGGCGGCGCCGAGGATGAAGGCGCCGGAGGCCAGCGCCAGAATGCTTCTCTTCATGGGGATTCCTTATTTTGGATTGTCCGCCGAACCAGCACTTGGATGGTGCCAAGCGTCGGTTCGATATTGCGATTCCCGCGAAACCGACGGTGAGACGGTGCCAAGCGTCGGTTTGATGGAAAGGCAAAGAAAAAGGCGGAACCGAAGTTCCGCCTTAGTTGTCGGGCTGGCGGGATTTGAACCCGCGGCCTCTTCGTCCCGAACGAAGCGCGCTACCAGCTGCGCTACAGCCCGTTTGGCAACAGTTGGATATACTACACGATTGGGCGCTGTATGCAAGGTCGGCGTGTCGCGTGTTGTGTAGTGGCTTCTCGGTACACTTGGGGCTTATGACTGAGACCAACGAATCCCAAGAGAATCAGAACGAAGAAGAGGCCGCAGTTCCCACCATGACCACGGTGGAACGCGCCGAAATGCTGCTGCAGCAGGATGCTGCGATTCGCGCCAAGATCAACGGCGGCGCCGCGCTGGACGAGGCCGTGGACCCGTCCAATAAGGAATTCGGTCCGCTGGCCCACCCGGAACAGGTGCAGATGCGTGTGGCCAAGCGCGCCATGATGCTTAAGGAAGGCATCCAGCCGTACCCGGTGACCCTTGACGTCACCGCCACCATCGAAGAGGTCCGCGCCAAGTATGACGGCAAGCTCGAAGCGGGCGACGAGACCGAGGACGTGGTCGGCATCGCCGGCCGTGTGCTGTTCCTGCGCAACGCGGGCGGCCTGTGCTTCGTGCAGCTGTCCGCCGGCGACGGCACCAAGATCCAGGGCATGATCTCCAAGAAGGAGATCGGCGCCGACTCCCTGAAGCAGTTCAAGCAGCTGGTCGACTTGGGCGACCACCTGTTCATCAAGGGCCGAGTGATCGCCTCCAAAACCGGCGAACTGTCCGTGTTCGCCACCGAATGGGCAATCGCCGCCAAGGCGCTGCAGCCGCTGCCGGCGCTGCACAAGGACCTGAACGAAGACACCCGCACCCGCAAGCCGTACATCGGCATGATCGCGGACGAGAAGATCCGCAACATGGTGCGCAACCGTTCCAAGGCCGTCGCCTCCCTGCGCAAGACCTTCGCCGACCATGACTTCCTCGAGGTCGAGACCCCGATGCTGCAGACCGTGCACGGCGGCGCCGCGGCCCGTCCGTTCACCACGCATATGAACGCCTTCGACCTTGACCTCTACCTGCGCATCGCGCCGGAACTGTTCCTGAAGCGTTGCCTCGTCGGCGGCATCGACCGCGTGTTCGAAATCAACCGCGACTTCCGCAACGAGGGCGTCGACGCCACCCACGCCCCGGAATTCACCATGGTCGAGGCCTACCAGGCCTACGGCAACTACGACACCATCGGCGCGCTCGTCAAGCAGCTCGTGCAGGACACCGCCATGAACGTGTTCGGCAGCCACAAGGTGACGCTGCTGGACGGCACCGAATACGATTTCGGCGGCGAATGGAAGACCATCAGCATGTACGACTCCCTTTCCGAGGCCCTGGGCGAGGAAATCGTGCCGAACGGCGGTCCGGACAACCCCGGCACCTCCGTGGAGCACCTGGGCGAGATCGCCGACAAGCTCGGCGTGGAACGCGACGACGTGGAGAACCACGGCAAGCTCGTCGAACACCTGTGGGAGCACTTCTACGAGGACAAGCTGTACGAGCCGACCTTCGTGCGCGACTTCCCGGTCGAGACCTCCCCGCTGGTCAAGGGCCACCGTTCCAAGGCCGGCGTGGTCGAGAAGTGGGATCTGTACGTGCGCGGCTTCGAACTGGCCACCGGCTACTCCGAGCTCAACGACCCGGTCGTGCAGCGCGAACGCTTCGTGGCCCAGGCCAAGGACGCGCTCGCCGGCGACGAGGAGGCCTGCGACATCGACGAGGACTTCCTGGAGGCCCTCGGCGTGGGCATGCCTCCGGCAGGCGGCATGGGCATGGGCATCGACCGACTGCTCATCGCACTGACCGGCGCCACCATCCGCGAGACCATCACCTTCCCGCTTGTGAAGCCGCTGAACTGAGGCGGAGCCTCAGTTCAATATTCGGCTTCACGCGAGGCGGCCGAAGAGGAAGCCTGTGGGCTTCCGTGCCGCCGGAGCCATCCTTAAAAAATAAAAAAGCAATTACTAAAGGGCGTTCCCAATACGGGAGCGCCCTTTTGCATACCCTCGCACACTCTCGCACACCCAACATCTAACATGAGATTCATGGAAATATCGACTTGGATTCGTGGCGCTCGCCCTCAAACGCTGCCGCTGGGTCTTGCCCCGGTTCTGGTCGGCGTTGCCGCCAGTTGGCGGTGGGATGCTTTGGGTGGCCTGCGGTCGTGCCCGGCTTTTCCGGGAGGATTGCTGGAAGAGCGTGATGCCGGTGATGTGCTGGGGCATTGTGCGTTTTCTCGGCCGTGGTTTGCGGTCGTTGCGATGTTGTGCGCCGTGGTGGCGGTCGGTCTGCAGATTGCTGTGAATTATCTCAACGATTATGCCGATGGTGTACGCGGCACGGACGCCCGACGAGGCAGTGACGCCGCGGGACCTCGGCGGTTGGTCGCTTCCGGAGTGGATCCCAGTCACGTGTTGCTGGCTGCCGCGGTCGCTGCTTTAGCCGCCTGTGCCGCCGGACTGGTCGCTGTCGTCATAACTGGTCGCTGGTGGCTGATCGCGCTTGGCGCAACCTGTCTGTTGGCGGGCTGGGGATATACCAACGGTCGGCATCCTTACGGATATCGGGGTCTGGGCGAACTTGCGGCATTCGTATTCTTCGGGTTGGTTCCAGCCCTCGGCACGCAGTATGCGCTAAGCGGGTCGATTACCGTGACGGGAGCGGCCGGTTCGGTGATCTGCGGCCTGCTGTCCGTCAGCGTCATGATGGTGAATAACCTGCGCGATCTCGAAGATGACGCCGCGCACGGCAAGCGTACGCTGATGGTGCGCATCGGCAGTGGGAAGGGCAAATGCTGGTGCATGCGTGCGCTGGGATGGGCTGCTGGTCTGACGGTGGTTTTCGCCATGCCATTATCGGTGTATGCCGAACTTCTGGATCTGCTCATAGTTCTGCCTGCGGAGGTGGATCGCGAACGTTCATGCACGGAATATGGCATATGCGGTGACTGGTCGTGGGGAAACGCCGATTGGATGAGCCTTGCGGCGTTCGTATCCATCGCAGGGTGTGTGGCGATTGCTACTCGTGCCGTCGCAGCCGTCCGGCATGACCAGTGGCGTCGGGCGTTGCCTATTGTGCTCGATGACCTCGTTGGTTCGCAGCCGGCGCGTTCGTGTTCAATGCCTGTCAGGCCGGTTTCATGGCGTAGCTGCATCCTGCATTTACGATTTCGTCATTGAGCATCGGCGATTGCCTGATGATGCAAACGGCATACAACAGAATGAAAAATTGTTGCATGAACGTAACCAAATAATCGTCATCGACGGTTGTGTTGGGCGTGCTAGGCGGTAGACTGGCAGGTATGACTTACAAACTAGTACTGCTCCGTCACGGACAGAGCGCATGGAATAAAACCAATCAGTTCACCGGCTGGGTCGACGTCCCGCTGACCGAGCAGGGTGTCGAGGAAGCCAAGAACGGCGGCCGCCTGCTCAAGGAGAAGAACGTCCTGCCTGACATCGTCTTCACCTCGATGCTGCGTCGCGCCATCAACACCGCCAACGTCGCGCTGGACGAGGCCGATCGCCTGTGGATTCCGGTCAAGCGCAGCTGGCGTCTGAACGAGCGTCACTACGGCGCTACAGGGCAAGAACAAGACCGAGATCCGTCAGGAGTACGGTGACGAGAAGTTCATGCTGTGGCGTCGTTCCTACGCCACACCGCCGCCGGAGATCGATCCGAACGACGAGTACGCGCAGAACAACGATCCGCGCTACACCGGCGATCCGGTTCCGGAAGCCGAGTGCCTGGCCGACGTGGTCAAGCGCGTTGAGCCGTACTTCAAGTCCGACATCGAGCCGGAGCTGAAGGCTGGCAAGACCGTTCTGATCGCCGCTCACGGCAACTCCCTGCGCGCCATCGTGAAGATGCTCGACAACCTCTCCGAAGAGGAGATCGCCAAGGTCAACATCCCGACCGCAATGCCGCTGCTGTACGAGCTGGACGAGAACTTCAAGCCGATCAAGCCGCGTGGCGAGTACCTGGATCCGGAAGCCGCCGCTGCCGGCGCTGCCGCCGTCGCCGCTCAGGGCCAGAAGTGAGTTTGTTGCGATTGGGTGCGTGAATAGTCGCGGCTGATCGCATGAAACACATACGAAAAGGTGGGAACCTGCATACCGTAGGTTCCCACCTTCGTTATTGCCGGCGCCTTTGTCGGTAAGTCTTTTTCACGTTGTATCTGCGTTTTGCTGATGTCGCCTTGCCTGCGCGGCTCGGCGGGTGCCGTGCGGCGCAGCAAGGCGGACAAACGGAATCGCAAGAACGTCAGATCACGCCGTATTCCTTGAGCAATGTCGGAATATCAGTGGAATCCAGCTTCTTCACGATCTGTTTCAACACGCCCCTTTCGATGGGGTTGAGCTTCATATCGGTGATCGGTTTGCCGTCTCGCAGCATCACCGTGGCGTTGAGCAGGTTGCGCACGTCATAGACCGAACCCCACACCTCCGGCACGCCGCGGTCCACGTCGCACAGCGTGTACACGGCCTCCATGCCGGTGCGCATCGAATATTCGGTGGTGAAGATCGTGTCGCGCGGCGTCTCCGCGAATTGGCCGAGGAACGCGAAATTCACCGCGCCATCCGGCACCACATCGGGGCGGTCGCCGGCGGAACGCGGCATGAAGAACGCGTCGATGTACGGCATCATCACCGGAACCGTGTTGGCGTGGTTCTTCGCCAAGTCGGCGATCTTGTCGGTCGGCACGCCCATGTGGTACAGCCATTCCTCGCAGATCTCCTCGCCGGTGCAATCCTGCATCGGCTTCTTCACATAGTTGCCGGGCTTGTCGGGGAACAGACCATACACCCATACGCACAGCTGGTCCTTCGGCTGGTCTCGGAACTGCTGCTGGCGATTCAGCGTCCAGCTCATCAGCCAATTGGAATCCTCAACGGTGACGATGCCGCCGGTCACCACACGTCCGGAGAACGGGTCGCGCTTGCAGATCTTCTGGATGTACGGCGGAATCTCGTCGTCCAACGTGGTGACGGTGGCGCTCATCCACTTCGAATGCTCCGGGTCGGAGCAGAACACGTCCGGATGTCCGAAGCTCGGATCCTGCGCCGCGATGCGACGCCACATATCCCAACCGCCGCCGGGCTTGATCTCCGGAGCCCACGCGGCCGGCTCGGTCTGCGAACCCATCGAGGAGTTCTCCACGCAGCCGCCATTGGTGATGAACACCAGATCGTTCTCGCCCAAATCGATGCTGCGGGTCGTGCCATCCGCCTCGGTCAGGTCGATGCGTGTGGCCATCTTCTTGGTCGGCGAGCTGAACGGATTGCGTGGATACGCGCCGTATTCGGCCTGCTTCCTCAAAATCGTGTCCTGCCCGGTGCCGGTGCGCTGGCGTACGGGACCCATGCCGCCGCCAATCGCGAAATCGACGTTCTCCACCTTCACGTTGTAGTGGAACTGCACGCCGAAGCCTTCCAGATACTTGATCATCGGCAGAATCATCGACTCGTACTGGTTGTAGCGGGTGAACCGCAACGCGCTGAAGTCCGGCAGTCCGCCGATATGGTGGATGTAGCGGCGGATGTACAGCTTCATCTCCACGCGCTATGCCAGTTCTCGAAGGCGAACATGGTGCGCCAGTACATCCAGAAGTTCGTATCGAACACCTCATCGTCGAAGAAGTCGGAGATCTTCTTGCCGTATATTTCCTCGTTCGGTGTGAAGAACAGCTTCATGATCTCCATCGACGCCTTGTCGGACAGCGCGAACTTGCCGTTCGTGCCGCCGTCCACGCCACGCGCCTTAGTGGAGCGGCATAGCGAATAGTTCGGATCCTCCTTGTTAAGCCAGTAGTATTCGTCCAATACGGACACTCCATCCGTCTCGATGGATGGAATGGAACGGAACAGATCCCACATCACCTCGAAATGGTTGTCCATCTCGCGTCCGCCACGCATCACATAGCCGACGCCAGGAATGTTCGCGCCATCGCAGGCACCGCCCGGAACCGGGTCCTTTTCGAATACGTGGATGTGGTCGCCGGGCATCTGCGCGTCACGCACCAGATAGCAGGCGGCGGACAGCGCTGCAAGACCCGTGCCGATGATGTAGGCGTTCTTGCTATCGATCCCCTCGGGCTTCTTTGGCCGGGCGAATGCTTCGTAATTGCCGTTGGAATAGTACATGACTTCCTCCTTTGGATGCCGCTGGACACTATTGTGCCGCGTCGTGGGACACAAGTATACGGGCATGAACTGGACGCGATGTCTAGTTTTTACGACTATCGGAGGAATTTCGCTTATAGGTGGCGGATTACGCCTGCATGCGAAAGTGATTTTGCCTATATGTGGCAGATTTCTTTTGGAAAAGGATGTTCGGGGGCAGGATTTTTACCCCCTTATGATGTTTTGGCCGAGGTCATCTGCCACATATAAGCGAGATGGGTGGCTTCCAAACGGAAACCACCCATCTCGTCAAGGAAAATGCAAGAAGAGGTGAGGAACCCTCAGTCGATGTCGGTGCCTTCGTCGCGGGTCGGCTCCTTGGACGGGTCGAAACCGGAGACGATGAACACCACGCGGCGGGCCGCGGAAACGGCGTGATCGCCGAGACGCTCCATGAAGCGGCCGGTCAGGACCACGTCGATGAGCTGCTGGTTGGTGCCCTTCCAATCCTCGGACTGGGCCAGTTCGAAGGTCTTCTTGTGCAGAGCGTCGAGCTTGTCGTCGTTGAGAATGATCTGCTCGGCGGTCTTGGTGTCGCGGTCGGTAAGCATGGAAACCACCTGGTCGGCCACATTGTCAAGGAACGCCTGCATTTCGGCGAACAGCGGCTGGGCATCGGCCGGCAGCGGGGAAGCAGGATAGGTGCGGCGGGCCGCTTCGGCGATGTGACGGGCCAGATCGCCCATGCGCTCGAACGTTGCGGCCAGACGCAGGGTGGAGACGACCACGCGCAGATCGTGGCCACCGGGTTCTGCTTGGCCAGCAGCTTCACGCACTGGTCGATGACGCTGGATTCGAGGGCATCGATTTCGATGTCGCCGTCGATGACGGCCTGGGCGGCTTCAAGATTCTGGTTCAGCAACGCGTCGCCGGCACCATTGATTGCCTTGCGAACGTCTTGCGCCATGCGGTCGAGGTCATCGGCGACTGCCTTGAGCTCTTCATTGAAGATAACGCGCATATGCTTGCCTTTCAAATGCTTCACGTATGTCAATATCGGGTTCGGATATAACCTCTCCCAAGTGTATTAGGGAATTGGCGGATTCGCACGTGACGGACGTGTTGTTCCGCCAATGTTCACCGGCACGTTCACCCTGCGTTCACGAAAATCGCGCCACGACCATTCATCGGGGAACGTCAGGGTGTGCGAGAATGAAGACATGTTTGAATCCGTAGGCACGTGGTGGCGCAATCTGACACATCGCCATGGTGACGATCGCAACAATGATGATACTTTGGACGACGCGACGAACACGTTGCTGTCCATACTGCCGCTGGCCTCCATCGTGGTCGACGAGCATACGAGGTGATACGCGCGCATCCGGACGCTACGCCCTTGGCGTGGTGCGGGACGACGCCATCGCCGATGACACCGTGGCAAGCGCGGTGCACGAGGTCCGTGCCCACGGCGGCAAGAAGCAGTTCAGCCTGACCACGACCACGTTGCATGAGCCGAAGAAGGCTCCGAAAGCAGGGAAGCCAACCATGCGGGAGGTTGCCAAACAGGCGTTGATCGGCCAATCGCCGGACAAGCCGGTGACCACGGTGTCCCGCCCGAACTGGCTGAAGGTGATTGTAGGCAGGCTCAACGAACGCTTTGTGGTGGTGCTGGTTTCCGACGTGAGCGAAACCGTCCGTTTCTCCCAGATCCGTGATTCCTTCATCACCAACGTTTCGGAGCAGCTCCTCAAGCCGACGCAGTCGCTGGAGGAGCTTGCGGACGCGTTGGAACATGACTCGGACAATAAGGCCGCGATTGAGGGGAACACCGTAAAACTGCGCCAATCCTGCGCTCGCATGGAACATATGGTGTCCGACCTGCTGCTGCTTATCAAGGCGCAGGAACCGATTCTGCCGACGGCGAGCAACCGTATCAACGTCATGGAACAGGTGAAAACCGTCGTCGGCGCGCATCGCGACATGGCGCAACGGCGCGGCATCGACATTGAAATCGATGGCGACGAATCGCTGGACATCAACGGGGAAGGCGAGCAGATTCAGGCCGCGGTCGCAAAGCTGCTCGAAAACGCCATCGCCTATTCACCGGACGGCAAGGGCATAACCGTATCCGTCAAGCCGAACGAGGACGGCACCAAAGTGCTGCTCAGCGTGCTTGACCGTGGTTGCGGCATTGCACAGAAGGAGCAAAGCCGTATTTTCGAACGGTTCTACCGTGGCGGCAACCAGAATGGGTATTCCGAGGAAGGCATCGGTTTGGGCCTTGCCATCGTCAAGCATGTGGCGTTGACCCACCATGGCTCCGCTTCGGTGTGGAGCGCTCCGGGACAGGGCAGCACGTTTACGTTGGAGCTGCCGGTCGCCAGAAATTAGCGGCGATTACAGAGCGTTGGGACACGCCATATACGGCAAGGGCCGCTTCCGCAGGTTGGTGCGGAAGTGGCCCAATGTTGTTACCGGTTATTTCGCGATTGGCTGAACCGCCGGTCGGGTTATTCGCCAAGACGGCGGTAGTCCCACCGGTCGAAATGCTCCCAAACCAGCATGAGCACGCCGATCACCGTGCCGGCGGCGCACATGGTCTGCAATCGTTCGACATTGATGCCGAAGGCAGCAGAATCATGCAGATCACCAAGGCGATGGCCCATAATGCGGTGCCGAACGTGAACACCTTCCGCAGGTCGACGCGCACCGGTTTGGGGGAGGGTTTGCGCACGCTTGGTCGATAATCGGAGCAAATTTCATACCGTTACCTTACCTCGGTGCGCGCGTCACAGGTGCTCGGCCACGTAATCGACGCACTTCGTAAGCGCCTCGACGTCGCTCGGCTCCACGGACGGAAACACGCCGATGCGCAGCTGGTTGCGGCCGAGCTTGCGGTAGCCGTTGGTGTCCATAATGCCGTTCTCGCGCAACGCGGCGACCACTTGGGAAGCGTTGATGCTCTCGTCAAGGTCGATGGTGACCACGGCGTTGGAACGTGCGTTTTCGTCGGAAACGAACGGCTGCGCGTAATCGGACCTCTCCGCCCACTGGTACAGCAGCGACGCGGAACGTGCGCAACGCGCCGTGGCCCAGGCGAGGCCGCCATTGTCGTTAAGCCAGCGCACCTGGTTCTCCAGCATGACCAGCGTGGCCACGGCGGGCGTGTTCAGCGTCTGGTCCTTACGGGAGTTCTCGATGGCGGAAGTCAGGGAAAGGAACGGAGGAATCCAGCGTCGCGCGCGGCAGGCTGACGCTTTTAGCGATGCCGTAGCGCGGTCGATCGCAGCCGGGGAAAGCACGGCGATCCACAGGCCGCCGTCGGAGCCGAACGCCTTCTGCGGGGAGAAGTAGTAGCGTCGGTCGTGGCTGATATCCACGTTCAGCGCGCCGGCGCCGCTCGTGGCATCGATCAGAGTCAGCGCGCCCTGCTCCTTGGAACCTTCGACACGCTTGACCGGGGCCGCCACGCCAGTGGACGTTTCGTTGTGCGCCCAGCAGTAAGCGTCCACATATTCGGTGAGCTCCGGCAGGCGATACGTGCCCGGTTTGCCCGCGAAGATCTCCGGATCCTCAAGGAACGGCGCGGATTGCGCGGACTTGGCGAATTTCGCGCTGAAGGAGCCGTACGTGCCGAACGCCGCCTTGCGGGTGATAAGCGACGCGCAGGCGATGTCCCAGAACGCGCTGGCGCCGCCGTTGCCCAGCACGACCTCATAGCCGTCGGGAATCTGGAAGAAATTCGACAGGCCTTCGCGGATGGAGCCGACCACCTGCTTGACCGGGGTCTGGCGGTGCGAGGTGCCCAGAAGATTGCGCGCGCCCGCGTCGAGCGCCTGGACCTGCTCCGGACGGATTTTGCTCGGCCCCGAGCCGAAACGTCCATCCTCCGGAAGCATGTTGGTAGGAATGTTCACAGTGTTCGTCATGTCATCCAAGGGTAGTCAGAAGGTCGGATTGCGCGTTGATATGGCCGTTTTCCGGACGTTCCTCCACCCGTGGCGAATTATTTGCGCAAGGACGGGGTCTTGATGATAATCCCTATGTCGGTGTACCCTTACCCTTGTGACGGTTCTGTAACCGTGCGCGGTCATAAGCTGCGACGGTTTCGCAATCCGCAAGGAGTGATTGATATATGAGGCATGCGGCGCATAAAGCTGCCAAGGTTTCGCACGCGCAATTCAGCCTATCCAAGGCGTTGTTCACGGCGAACCGGGGCTCCCATACCGCTAAGGCCGTGCGAATGGCACAGCTGGCGGAAGGCGGCGCCGTAGTCGGACTCGCTCCGGAAGTCGTGGATAAACTGAATGAAGTGGCTCCAATGAGCCGCCGTGCCATGCGTGAGGCCGCCAAAGCCGCTTCCCGCAAATCCGCGTTGGTGACCTCCGCTTCGTTGGCGGCGCTTGTCGGCACCGCGGCGACCGCGTTGGCGTTCAGCCAGCAGAACGCATCCCGACTGGTGCTTGCGGACGACGGTACCGAACGTCCCAGATCAAACGTGTGTCCGATGGAGCGGCATCCCGTTCCGAAGGACGTACCGCCCTTAAGGAACTGGCTTCCACCAGCAACAACGGCGGTTGGCAGCTGGGAGACACCAGCGCCTCCATGGACGCCAGCCTGATGTCCAAGTCCATCGCCGACAATCCGAACGTCGCCGTCCTGATGGACCAAGACAGCAGCGCCTTACCGGCTAACTTCAATCCGAACCATGCCACCGGAGACGTCGGCAACGCCTACGAGTTCAGCCAGTGCACGTGGTGGGTGTATGTGCGCCGCCATCAGCTCGGTCTGCCTGCAGGCTCCCACATGGGCAACGGCTGCCAGTGGGCCGATTCGGCCCGCGCCTTGGGCTATTGGGTTGATAACACGCCGCGCCATGTCGGCGACATCATCGTGTTCGCCGCAGGCAGGAAGGTTCCGACTCGTATTACGGCCACGTCGCCATCGTTGAGAAAATCAACGACGACGGCTCGATCGTGACCTCTGAATCCGGCGCCTCCCTCAATGGCGGCACGTATTCCCGCACGCTCACGAACGTGGGCGATTTCCAGTATATTCACTACTGAGTTTCCCTACCGACGACCGTGCCCCTTTTCTTGTAAGAGGGATGCTGTAAGCTAAGGATTTGATGAAGCATATTAAGCATTGTTCCGTGATTGCTGCGCTCGCCGCGGCCGCTCTTACTTTTCGCCGGGGTGGCACCTGCCGCGCTGGCAGCCAATGATGGCGCCACGCAAGATGCTGTCGTTGCTACCCGTTCGTTCCCGAAGACCACGCCGTGAAGAAGAACATCCTCGCGGAGGCATCGTCCACCCAGGTCGAATCCGATTCCGACTGGGGCGGTGTGGAAAGCCTGAACGTTCCCCAAACCAAATCTCAAAGCCGAAAAAAAGACGCCGAAGCCGCCGCAGCGGCAACGGAACAGCAGCGTCAGCAGCAGGCCCAGGCTCAAGCACAGGCCCAAGCCGCTTCCCGTTCCGCCGCTCGAAGCGACCTCAGCAGCAGCGGTTCCTTCACCGTGACGCCGCCTGATGGGGCCAGCGTGTCCAGCCTGCTGACATTCGCGAACCAGTTCGTCGGCAAGGTCCCGTATGTGTCCGGCGGCAATACCCCGTCCGGTTGGGATTGCTCCGGTTTCGTGCAGTATGTCTACGGCCAGATGGGCGTTTCCCTGCCGCATTACTCCGGTGCTCAGGCGACTGTGGGTCGCGCGGTTGGCAGCCTCGCCGACGCGCAGCCGGGAGACATCATCGCCAATGCGCAGCATGCCGCGATCTATGTCGGCAACGGCATGGTCATCAACTCCCAGCTGAACGGCACCCGCTACGATCCCATCGCATGGGTGTTCCCCAGCAGCTACAGCATCCGTCGAATCTTCTGAAGCTTTGACATTGAGCTAAGGGCGTATTTCCGTGAGGAATACGCCCTTTTGCTTTGTTATTTTCCGCGTCGTTACTTGAAAACCGCATGTCGCGCGGTATGGTGGAAGTCAGGTGCAACGCATAGTCGCGTTGCCGCAACCTGATTCAAGGGAGGTCGCTCATGATCAATGACAAGGCAATCCTCGTAGGTGTCGATGGATCCCACGCCAGCTACAAGGCGACATGGTGGGCAGCAAATTACGCGAAGCATGCGGGACTGACCCTGCAGATCGTCTGCGCATATTCGCTGCCAAGCTATGCGGCAGTGTCTTTCGATGCCACGTATACGGCCATGGGCGATGACAATGCCGCGCACAACGATGCGCAGGAGATTCTGTCGAAGGCCAAGGCCATCGCCGACGAGCAGGGCGTCGAGGCATCGACGTTGATCGTCACCGGAGATCCCGCATCCGTGTTCGTCGAACTGTCGCGCAACTACAACCTCATCGTCATTGGCAACCGTGGCAAGGGTGGTCTGGCCGAACGACTGCTCGGCACCACCAGCTCCAGCCTGCCGGCATACGCGTACTGCCCGATCGTCGTGGTGCCGTACACCGACGACGAAGGCAACCTGATGCACTTGAACAACACCATCACCAAGGTGGGCAGTCGGCTCCGACGAATCCAAGTGGGGTCTGAGGCGTTGGAGATCGCGGCCGCGTTCGCCGATTCGTGGGGTGCCGAGCTGGATGTCATCTCCGCCGTGCCGAACATGAAGGGCTCCGAGGATGAAGGCGTCATGGCGTCCTTCCAGGAGGATCTGGATGTGCGCATCAAGCCGCTTGAAGAGGCGTACCCGAACCTCAAGATCAACAAGCAGATCGTGCCCGGCCCCGCAGCCGGCGCACTGACCAAGGCCAGCTACGATCATGACGTCGTCGTGGTCGGCTCCCGTGGTCGTGGCGGCTTCACCGGTCTGCTGCTCGGCTCCACCAGCCAGGGTCTGCTGCAGCATGCGGTCGGACCGGTCTACGTGGTGCCGCGCAAGTATGTGGAAGCCGCGGAGACCCGTCTCGACACCGTGCCGAGCTCGCCTGCCGACGTCACGCCGAAGGCGATCGACGACATCAAGGGCGCGAGGAAGTGCCGGTCGACAAGGCCAAGCCGGAAGTGGTCGAAGCCATCGAAACGAAGATCGATCCGGACCGTCAGTGACGGTACGGCAAATCGACTGAAATCGATATAAAAACCGCATAGAAGAGGGTGGCTGCGATTCCAACGAATCGCAGCCACCCTCTAACTATGTGCGGTACGTGCGCTCAGTGCTTGACGGTGACGTTCATACGCACCGGCGTCGGCTCGACGTACGTATGCTTGACCGTGCAGCCCTTCTCGATATGACGGCTGACGCGATCGGCGAGCTTTTCGGCGTCCTCGTCGCTCAAACCGGCGTCGGTGGCGTCGATGACCACCTGTTCGTCGAAACCGATGTATGCGTCATTGTCGGCG
>ENA-OQAR01000265-OQAR01000265.1-human-gut-metagenome-genome-assembly--contig:-NODE-265-length-15367-cov-6.134646_pt1 | contig 15367 bp, 15 predicted proteins | sample MGYA00242738_ERZ504533 | MGnify/ENA primary metagenome ERZ504533 (study PRJEB26092, sample SAMD00036276) | human gut metagenome | host: Homo sapiens | study: EMG produced TPA metagenomics assembly of... | reverse complement strand
CGTGCTTCGGGGGCAAAAGCCCCTCGCACTCTGCGACCGCTGCCCCTGCTTCGGTTCGCTGTTTCCGCCACTGGCGGCGCTCACCTTTGCAGCATCCAGTATTATCTGCGCTTTTGGCCTAGCAGCTACCGCACCTCGCTCGCCGTATCGGTACTTAGAATTATGCGGTATTGCCATAATTCTATTCTATCGCCATTAAAGTTTTTCGCCAGGACTTTTTTTCAAAAAGGCCGCCAATCTCCCGTAAATAAAACCTCACATCTTCGGGAAGATAATGCGGATGGTGGTGCCGGTGCCGACGGTGGATTCCAGATCAATGCGCGCACCGTGCAGAACAGCGATATGCTTGACAATGGCGAGCCCCAGGCCTGTTCCGCCGGTCGCCTTGGAGCGGGATTTGTCCACTCGGTAAAAGCGCTCAAACACGCGGCTTTGGCTGTCCTGTGGGATGCCGATGCCATTGTCCTCCACGCAGAAATACGGGCAGCCGTCCGCATTGGTGCCGCAGCTCAGCTCCACATGGCCACCCGGCCGGTTGTAGCGGATGGCATTGTCGCACAGGTTGGTTACAAGCTCGGTCAACAGGTCGTGGCTGCCGCGCACCGTAACGGGCTGTACTTTGTATTGCAGCGTAATGTAGGCTTTGCGGGCGTTCACCGTCATGTTGGTGGCAACATCCTTGACCAGAACGCCAAGGTCCACCGGTACAAAATCGGCGGTGGGGCTGTTTTCCTGCTGCTTGCTCATGCCGTCCAGTTCCGAAAGCTGCAAAATATCCGATACCAGCGTGATCATGCGCTGGGCTTCCTTGTGGATACGGTGGCCAAAGGTGGGAATGTCCTCCTGTTTTGCCATGCCGTTTTCAATCAGCTCTGCATAGCCGGAAATGCTTGTCAGCGGGGTTTTCAGCTCGTGGCTGACATTAGCGGTAAACTCCCGGCGGATGGTTTCATTGTCCTCCCGCAGCTTGCGGTCAGACTGTACCGTGTGCGCCAGCGGGATCAGCTCCTCATACGGCACATTGGCCTCGATGCAGTCCAGGTGCTCCGCCATTCGGGCGATGGGCTGCACCAGATGCTTGGTAATGACCTGCACCAGCACCAGCGCCAGAATGATGATAAGGATGCACCCGGCCACCAGAACGGGCAGCACGCGGTTGTAGCTGCTCCACATGTTGCTGGTTTCGTCCGCCAGCCGCAAAACGCTTCCGTCCGTCAGGCGCACGGCATAATAATGGGTGTCGTACCCAAGGGTTGCACTGCGGCGCACGCTGGCACCAGTGCCCTCTGCCATAGCCTGCTGGATCTCTGGGCGGTTGGCATGGTTGGGCAAGGTGCTGGGATCAGCAGTGGCAGAATCGTACAAAACGGTGCCATCCTGGGCCACAAGGGTCAGACGCAGGCCGTCTGCATACTGGGCCAGCTGCTCTGGCTGTGGGTCGGCAGAATGCTCATACCCTACCGCAATAGCTTCCACCGTGCGGGAAAGGTCGGTGTCAAACTGCTCGGCAAAAGCGTGCTGGAACAGCAGCGCTGCCCCCACCACGCTGAGCAGGAGGGACAAAATACCCACAGCCATCAAAGTGGTGCGCAACAGGTGAGCCATGCTGCGCGGCGCTTTGATGTGGGCGGTTTCGGCGGTATCAGGCATCTTCCCCGGCCTCCGTGCCCTTGGCGGACAGTTTGTACCCCACCTTGCGCACGGTGCAGATGGCGTCCCCGGCGTGGCCCAGCTTTTGGCGCAGGGTCCGCACGTGCATGTCAATGGTGCGGCTTTCCAGCAGGTCGTCGGTATCCCACACGGCTTTCATGATGCGCTCGCGGGCCAGAACTTCTTCGGGATGCTCCAAAAAGAAATGCAGCAGCGAATATTCCTTAAAGGTCAGCTCCACCGGCTCACCGTCCACCGTAACGGTGCGGGCAACGTCATCCAGCGTGATGTCTCCAAACCGCAGGGTGGTGGTGCTGGCTGGTGCGGTGCTGGCGCGGCGCAGCACCGCCTTGACGCGGCTGATGAACTCCATAATGCCGAACGGCTTGCAGAGGTAATCGTCTGCACCGTGGTCCAGCCCTTTTACCACATCAATCTCGCTGGTTTTGGCTGTGACCATGATGACTGGTACGGTGCGGGTCGCGGCGGTCTCCCGCAGGCGGCCCAAAATCTGGTAGCCGTCCTCATCGGGCAGCATAACGTCCAGAATCACCAGGTCGGGCACGGTCTCCCGCACGGCAGCCCAGAAGGAAGCCCCGTCCTCAAACCCGCGGACGGTGTATTGGTTGGTTTGCAGAGCATACTGCTCCAGCTCACGGATGGATGCGTCATCTTCAACAATATAGATCATAAGATCCTCCCAACAAACAGGCCGAAACCTGCGATGTGCCACAGGTTCCGGCCCATTTTACAGGGGAAAGCCCTGCGATAATTATTTTTTCTGCTCCGGTGCAGCGGCAGTTCCGCTGGGGCCGGGCTCAAAGGTATAGCGGCCGCGGTAGCGCTCATAGCGCTTTTCAAAACTGGGGCTTTCACCGTTTTTGATGTGGTTCAGGTATTCATGGGTATCAAAGCGGTCCTCCGATACTTCAATCATGGCAACGGCAATGTTGGAGCAGTGGTCCGCAATGCGCTCATAGTTGGTCAGCAGATCATCCAGCACAAAACCGTACTCAATGGTGCAGGCGCCGGCCTGCAGGCGGGCAATATGGCGGGTTTTGACTTCGCGCACCAGGCCGTCCACAACCTGCTCCAGCGGCTCGATCTTGCCGGCGGCGTAACAGTCGTTCTTCTGGAACGCATCCACGGTGCGGTTCACGATATCCTGAACGGCGGCCTCCAGAACGGAAAGATCGTCGATCGCTTCGTGGCTGAAGTGGATGGATTTTTCCTGAATTTCCTGCCCGGCCTTGAGCAGGTTGACCGAGTGGTCAGAGATGCGCTCCAGGTCATTGATGGTGTGCAGCAGGGTGTTGATGGTGCGGTTGTCCTCGCGGGAAAGTGCTTGGCACTCAGCTTGACCAGATAGGTACCCAGAACGTCCTCGTAATGGTCCACAGCGTCTTCCTTGCGGTTCACCTCGTCGGCAATGGCTTCATCCCACTTGTGGGTCAGGGACATGGCCTGCAGCAGGGAGGTGCGGCAGATCTCGGCCATATCGCCGCCGGTCAGCATAGCGCGGCCAACGGCAACGGACGGGGTGGAAAGCAGGCGTTCGTCCAGCAGGGAATGCTGCTCGCCCGCCTGATCCTTGCTGTCCGGCACGGTCAGGATGGCCAGCTTTTCCAGCACGCGGTTGAACGGCAGCAGGATGGCGGTGGTCACAATGTTGAATATCGTGTGCACAATGGCAATGCCAAAGGTGTTGGCGGTTTCGTTGTAGAACGAGAATCCCAACAGCGCATGCAGCCCGTAAAAACCGCACAGGAACACCAGCGTGCCGATGAGGTTAAAGTACAGATGAACAAATGCAGTGCGCTTAGCATTTTTGTTGGCACCGGCAGAGGAGATCAGCGCGGTAACGGTGGTGCCGATGTTCTGGCCCATGATGATGGGAACCGCCGCCGCATAGGTGACGGCACCGGTGGAGGTGAGGGCCTGCAAAATACCCACCGAAGCGGAGGAAGACTGCAGTACAGCCGTCAGCACGGCACCGGCCAGCACGCCCAGAACCGGGTTTTTGAAGCTCAGAAACAGGTCCATGAACCAGGGCTCATCGGCCAGAGGACTCATGGCGGTGGACATGGTGTTCATACCGGCCATCAGGACGGAAAAGCCCACCATGATCTTGCCCACGCCGCTGCGGCGGTCCTTATCCTTGCCCAGCATATAAAGGAAGATGCCGATAAAGCCAAGGATGGGGGCCCACGCGTTGGGGTTCAGCATCTGGATGGCGAAGGAATCACCCTCCAGGCCTGAAAGCGAGAGCAGCCAGCCGGTAACGGTGGTACCGATGTTGGCGCCCATGATGACACCGATGGCCTGGTGCAGCTCCATCAGGCCGGAGTTGACAAAGCCGACCGCCATAACGGTGGTGGCACCGCTGGACTGGATCACTGCAGTAATAACCATGCCCAGCAGCAGCCCGCGCACCGGGCTGGCCGTCATTTTGGAAAGGATGCCTTGCAGTTTGCTGCCAGCGGTCTGCTCAAGGGCTTTGCCCATGAGGTCCATGCCGTAAAGGAACATGGCAATACCGCCCATCAGCGTGAACACATTAAAAATGCTCATACAGGGGGTTACACTTCCATTTCTCTTTTGTTATGTTTTCATTGTTGGGTGCAGCCGCACCCGGAGCAAAACCGAATCAAATCGTTTTGCACATGCCCACAATGGCACGATACCGTTACCTATTATAATAGAAAACAGGGCTTTATGAACACCAAAAGCCAGTAAAAGAATTGTAAAGATCGTGTAAAATGTCGAATCAACGCAAGAAAACTGTTAAAATTGGCACATTGTAAAAATTTGGCGTATTGATTTTGGGCAACTTTACACAAACTTTGCAAAAGGAAAGTTTCCGTTACCAAAGCTTTACCCGGATTGTACTGCACTATGGTCGATACTGGGGAAACAGCGCGGTACAATAAATACGCACTCAGGAAGAACGAATAGGAAAACACGAACCCCTGAGCGAATGTGTGAGATAGAATAACAGATACAATTAAGGGAGAAGAAAGTTTATGTTAAAGCGTAATGTTTCCGTTGCAGTTGCTGCTGCTCTGGCTCTCAGCCTGGCCGCCTGTGGTTCCAGCCCGGCATCCTCCGCTGCTTCCAGCGAAGCAGTTTCCAGCGAGGCCATCTCCAGTGAGGCTGCTTCCAGTGAAGCCACTGCTGCACCGGATGCCGGCGATTTCGATGTCGATCAGGACATCACCGTGATTTCCCGTGAGGATGGCTCCGGCACCCGCGGCGCTTTCATCGAGCTGACCGGTGTGGAAGCCAAGAACGATGCAGGCGAAAAGGTTGACAACACCACCGAGGCGGCTGCCATCCAGAGCTCCACCAACGGCGTTCTGACCGCTGTTTCCAACGATGAGACCGCAATCGGCTACATCAGCCTGGGTTCTCTGAACAATGATGTCAAGGCTGTCACCGTGGAAGGCGTTGCCCCCAGCGCTGACACCGTGAAGGATGGTACTTACACCCTGGCTCGTCCGTTCAACATCGTTACGAACGGCGAAGCTGCCGACCCCGTTGCCGTGGACTTCATTGCTTACTGCATGAGCACCGACGGTCAGGCCCTGGCCACCGAGGAAGGTTACATCGGCGATGTTGGCGCTGATTACACCAGCACCCAGCCCGCAGGCAAGATCGTGGTTGGCGGTTCCTCCTCTGTTTCCCCGCTGATGGAAAAACTGATCGAAGCGTATAAGACCGTGAACCCCAACGCAACCCTGGAACTCCAGACCACCGACTCCACCACCGGCGTTTCCGGCGCACTGGATGGCACCTACACCATCGGTATGGCCAGCCGTGAGCTGAAAGATTCTGAGGTTGAGGGCGGCGCAAAGGCGACTGTCTTGGCAAAGGATGGCATTGCTGTTATCGTCAGCAACGACAACCCCACTGATAACCTGACCGTTGACCAGATCAAAGGCATCTACACCGGCGAGCTGACCACCTGGGCAGACGTTCAGTAATCCCCCTTTCTAAAAAAGACGGCTGTTGCGGCGGCAAAAGGCGGCAACGGCCGTTTTTTGAAAGCCATCGGTATATAGTTCCTGAGCAAAGACAGGAGAGTATGGGAAAATGAAAACAACAACTTCGCACCTGAAAGAGATCGTCATGCAGGGTGTATTTACCGCCTGCGCGTGCATCTCCATTCTGGCTGTGGCGCTGATCTGCATCTTCTTATTTGCAAACGGCCTGCCCACCATTTTTGAGATCGGCCCCCTCAAGTTCCTGCTTGGCACCACCTGGAAACCCGGCAACAACCTGTACGGCATCCTGCCCATGATCCTGGGGAGCATCTATGTCACCGCAGCGCGATCATTGTGGGGGTGCCCATTGGGCTGCTGACGGCCATCTATATGTCCCGCTTTGCATCGCCCCGTATCAACAAGGTGCTGTTGCGGCGGTACAGCTGCTGGCCGGTATCCCCTCGGTCGTGTACGGCTTCTTCGGCATGATCGTTATGGTCCCGGCGGTGCAGGCTATGGTCAAATCGGACTTTTTCAAAACTGTGCTGCACGTGAAAAGCGGCAAGGGCATGAGCCTGTTTACCGCCAGCCTGCTGCTGGGCATCATGATTTTGCCCACCATCATCACGGTCAGCAAGACCGGCCTGGACGCTGTGCCCCAAAGCTATTACGAGGGCAGCCTGGCTCTGGGTGCTACCCATGAGCGCAGCGTGTTTTGCGCGGTGCTGCCCGCCGCCAAAAGCGGCGTAATGTCCGCTGTAATCCTGGGGGTTGGCCGCGCCATCGGCGAAACGATGGCCGTTGTGATGGTTGCCGGCAACCAGACCTGGATGCCCAAGGGCTTGTTCCAGGGGCTGCGCACGATGACCTCCAACATCGTCATCGAGATGGGTTACGCTGCAGACCTGCACCGCGAAGCGCTGATCGCAACCGGCGTTGTGTTGTTCGTTTTCATTCTGCTGATCAATCTCTGCTTTAGTTTGGTAAAGGGGGGCGAAAAGAATGGCTGATTTTGCTGCAACCGCCGGTAAAACCGATGATATGACCCACGCAAATACGAAAATCGTTCCCCCCGCCCGCCACGAAAACCGCATGGCGGCCCGCGCGTATGCCCTTGTCATGCGCTGGCTGGTGCGGCTGGCGGCCCTGATTACTGTGGCAATCCTTGTGTTCCTGATCGGCTATATCCTGGTCAACGGTATTCCCAACCTCAAGCCGTCCCTGTTTGAGTGGACCTATAATTCCGACAACGTATCCCTGATGCCCGCGCTTATCAATACCATTCTGATGACGGCGTTCTCGCTGGCCATTGCCACACCGCTGGGCATTTTTGCTGCGGTCTGGCTGGTGGAATACGCCAAACGCGGCAGCAAGCTGGTCAAGGTGGTGCGCATCACCACCGAAACGCTGCAGGGCATCCCCTCCATCGTATACGGTCTGTTCGGTATGCTGTTCTTTGTCATGCAGCTCAAATGGGGCTACAGCCTGATCGCCGGTGCCTTCACGCTGGCCATCATGGTGCTGCCGGTCATCATGCGCACCACCGAGGAAGCGCTACTTGCAGTGCCGGATTCTTACCGTGAGGGCAGCTTTGGCCTGGGGGCCGGCAAGCTGCGCACCGTATTCACCATTGTGCTGCCCAGCGCCATGCCGGGCATCCTGTCCGGCGTGATTTTGGCAACGGGCCGCATTGTAGGCGAAACCGCGGCCCTGATCTACACGGCCAGCACCGTTGCCGCCGTGCCCGCCAGCGTGTTCAGCTCCACCCGTACCCTTGCCACCCATATGTATCTGCTTTCCAACGAGGGCCTGCATATCAATGAAACCTACGGCACTGCCGTGGTGCTGTTGATCCTGGTGCTGCTCATCAACAGCCTGTCCAGCTTTATTGCCGGCCGCCTTGCCAAAAAGTAATGCCGAAAGGAACTGCATGATGAATAAATTCGAAGTTAAAAACATGGACCTGTATTACGGCAGCTTCCATGCACTGAAAAATATCAATATTGCCATCCCCGAAAAAGAGATCACGGCGTTCATCGGTCCTTCCGGCTGCGGCAAGTCTACTTTCCTGAAGAGCCTGAACCGCATGAACGACCTGGTGGAAGGCTGCCGCATTTCCGGCGATATCCTGCTGGACGGTGTGGATATCTATAAGGATAAGATGGATGTCAATGTGCTGCGCAAGCGGGTTGGCATGGTGTTCCAGAAGCCCAACCCCTTCCCGATGAGCATTTACGATAACATCGCCTACGGTCCCCGCACCCACGGTGTGCGCAGTAAGGCGCAGCTGGATGAAATTGTGGAAAAAAGCCTGCGCGGCGCTGCCATCTGGGACGAAGTGAAGGACCGCCTGAACAAAAGCGCGCTGGGCATGTCCGGCGGCCAGCAGCAGCGTTTGTGCATTGCCCGCGCCCTGGCGGTGGAGCCGGAAGTTCTGCTGATGGACGAACCGACCTCTGCCCTGGACCCCATCTCCACCTCCAAGGTGGAAGAGCTGGCTCTGGAATTAAAGGACCGCTACACCATCGTAATCGTGACCCATAACATGCAGCAGGCCGCCCGTATTTCAGATAAGACGGCGTTCTTCCTGCTGGGTGAGCTGGTGGAAATGGGCGATACGGAACGCCTGTTCTCCACCCCTGTGGACAAGCGCACGGAAGATTATATTTCCGGCCGTTTTGGCTGATCGGAGGAGCAATACCATGCCTAGTGTGCGTAAATCTTATGATGAAGAGCTTTTGCAGCTGGATACCTTGCTGGCCCGCATGGGTCACGAAGCCGGTGCCGCCATTGAAAGCGCACTGACTGCCCTGCGCAATGATGATATTGAACTGGCCCGCAGCGTGGTTGCGCGGGACAGCCAGATCGACGCAGGCGAACACGAGATCGAACACCGCTGCCTGCAGCTGCTGCTGCGCCAGCAGCCGGTGGCTTCGGATCTGCGCAAGGTCAGTACAGCCCTGAAAATGGTAACGGATGTGGAGCGCATCGGCGACCAGGCCAGCGATATTGCGGAACTGGTGCTGCACCTGCACGCCAAATCCACCGATGCCGTGGGCGTGCTGGAAGATATCCTGAAAATGGGCGATGATGTGTTGAAGATGGTCAAGCGCTCCATTGCCGCCTATGTGCAGGTGGACCTTGCCGTTGCCGCGGAAGTGATCGCCCATGATGATGTCATCGACGCTGCGTTCAGGCGCATCAGCAGCGAAATTGCCCAGTACATTGCCGCTCACCCCACCGAAGCAGAGACCGCGCTGGATCTGTTTATGGTGACCAAATATCTGGAACGCCTTGGTGACCACGCCGTGAACGTGGCCGAATGGGTCGAATTCTTAAAGACCGGCGTTCACAAATCCCGCAAGATCGTGTGATCTTGCCCGGCGGCGTGTGAGGCCGCTCCAAGGTGAACCTGAAGCCAACTGCTTGGATTTTGAATTTTCAGATACACCCAATAACATTGCCATTCTCTTTTTTATGTTTTCCTATACCGCACCAAAGGGCCAGCACTGCACGCTGGCCCTTTGGTGTTTTTTATGTGTAGACTGCTGGGAATGAAACCTGGCAGAAAAGTGGAAGAAGCAATGCAGAGTGTGTTATACTGGAAAGAACAAATCGAAAACGGCTGCACAATATGAGCACTGCGATGAGATTTTGAAAGAAAAGACCGCACACCTCGGCATCCATGTTACCCGCGAAGACATCATCCACAGCTTTGACAATGCTAAGGGCACGAATGGCAGCATTGCCATGCCCGGCATCAGCGAGTTGTCTCCTCTGTATCTTGCCTGCGTTACCGCTGCCATCGCAGGTGGTTCCACGGTCTGCTCTCACTTTAACGATTCCGGCTTCTGGCTTGTCAAGAGCCTTGTCGGCATGGATGAAAAAACCACCCTCAAGACCTGGACCATTATGGAAACCTTGGTTGGCGGCGTGGATTCCTGGTTGCGCTGGTCATTTCGTTCTTTGCCTGATGGGTACATTTATTGAAAAATTCTATTTTATAACCCAAAAAGCAAAGCGGCACGGTTCACTTAACCGGCAGCTTTGGGCTTTTGCTGTTTTATCAGAGAAAAAATTACGCGCTTACATCTTCAAACTGGCTGTTGTACAAATCGGCATAGAACCCGCCAGCGGCCAACAGGTCGTCGTGGGTGCCCTGCTCCACAATGTCACCATCCCGCATGACTAAAATCAGGTCGGCGTCCTTGATGGTGGAAAGCCGGTGGGCAATCACAAAGCTGGTGCGGCCGCGCATCAGGTTGTCCATGGCGGTCTGGATGCGCTGTTCGGTGCGGGTGTCCACACTGCTGGTGGCTTCGTCCAAAATCAAAATTTTGTTGTCCGCCAGAATGGCGCGGGCAATCGTCAGCAGCTGTTTTTGGCCCTGGCTCACGTTGGAAGCATCCTCGTTCAACTCCATCTGGTAGCCGCCGGGCAGCGTGCGGATAAAGTGGTCGGCACAGGCGGCCTTGGCGGCGGCGATGACTTCCTCATCGGTGGCATCCAGGCGGCCATAGCGGATGTTTTCCATAATGGTGCCCTGGAACAGCCAGGTATCCTGCAATACCATGCCAAAGCCTTCGCGCAGGGCGCTGCGGTCAAAGTCCTTTACGTTGTGGCCGTCCAGCGTAATGCGCCGGAGTTGACATCGTAAAAGCGCATCAGCAGCTTGACCATGGTGGTTTTGCCTGCGCCGGTGGGGCCGACAATGGCAACTTTCTGGCCGGGTTTTACATCGCAGCTGAAATCCCGGATAACAGTCTTTTCCGGCGTGTAGCCAAACTTGACATGGTCAAAGGTGACCTGGCCGTCAATGCAGGCGGGGTCTGCCCGGCGGGCGGGGTCAGCGTTCTGTTCTTCTTCCGGCTCACCCAAAAATTCAAACACGCGCTCCGAAGCCGCCGCCATACTTTGCAGCATGTTGCTGACCTGGGCCAGCTGCTGGATGGGCTGGGTGAAATTACGCACATACTGGATGAACGCCTGGATGTCACCAATGGTGATGATGCCGCGCGCGGCAAAAATGCTGCCGGAAACGGCCACTGCTACATAGCCCAGGTTGCCCACAAAGGTCATGATGGGCTGCATCAGGCCGGAAAGGAACTGGCTTTTCCAGGCGGATTCAAACAGGCGGTTGTTGGCTTCGTCAAAATCATTCAGAACGGCATCTTCGCGGTTGAACGCTTTGACCACATTGTGGCCGGAATATACTTCCTCCACCTGGCCGTTCACGGAGCCCAGAACTTTTTGCTGGGCGCGGAAATATTTCTGGCTGAACCTGACCACCAACAGCACCAGCGCCATCGAGACCGGCAGGATCAAAATGGCAATCAGCGTCATCGTGGGGCTGATGGTCAGCATCATGATGAGCACGCCGATCATGGTGGTAATGCTGGTGATCAGCTGGGTAATGCTCTGGTTCAGGCTCTGACCCAGGGTATCCACATCGTTGGTAATGCGGGAAAGTACCTCGCCCACGGTGCGCTTTTCAAAATAGGCAAGGGGCAGGCGGTTGATCTTTTCGCTGATCTGGCGGCGGAAGTCATAACACATCTTCTGCGAAAGCCCGCTCATGATCCAGCTCTGGCAGAAACTGAACGCAGCGGAAACCAGATACATGACCAGCAGGATCAGCAGGATTTTGCCGATATAGCCAAAGTCAATGCTGCCGGTGCCCCGCAGCTTGGCCACCCAGCCGGTGGCCAGGGCAGTGGTGGCTTTGGCCAGCACCTTGGGGCCTGCAATATTAAAAATCGTGGAAAGAACGGCAAAAACAATCACGGCAATCAGGCAGAACTTGTAGTGCCCCAGCTCTGCCAGCAGGCTGCGCATGGTGCCCTTAAAGTCTTTTGCCTTTTGGGTCGTCATTCGTCCGGGATGCGGCATCAGGCTTCCCCTCCTTTCAGGTCCAGCTCTTTGTTGCTCAGCTGGCTGCGGGCAATTTCCTGGTAAGCCGGGCAGCTTTCCATCAGCTGGGCGTGGGTGCCCTTGCCCACAATGCGGCCATCTTCCAGAACCAAAATCTGGTTGGCGTGCAGCACAGTGGAAATGCGCTGTGCCACAATAATCACGGTGGCGTCGCCGGTTTCGGCTTTCAGCGCGCGGCGCAGGGCAACATCAGTCTTGTAATCCAGCGCGGAGAAGCTGTCATCAAACAGGTAGATCTTCGGGTGTTTGGCAATGGCGCGGGCGATGGAAAGCCGCTGCTTCTGCCCGCCGGAAACGTTGGTGCCGCCCTGGGCAATGAGGCTTTCGTACCCCTCCGGCTTGGCGGAGATGAACTCTTCCGCCTGGGCAATGCGGGCGGCGGTGCGCACATCGGCATCGGTGATATTCTCACCGCCGAATTTCAGGTTGGAATCAATCGTGCCGCTGAACAGTACGCCCTTTTGCGGCACATAACCCAAAAAGGCCGCGCAGGGTGCTCTGTGGCATCTGGCGCACATCCACGCCGTCTACCGTCACGCTGCCGCCGGTCACATCATAAAAACGGGTGATCAAATGCAGCAAACTGGTTTTGCCGCAGCCGGTGGAGCCGATAATGGCCGTGGTCTGGCCGGGTTTGGCGACAAAATCAATATCGTGCAGGGCGTCCTCGCTGGAGCCGGGGTAGGTAAAGTTGACATGATGGAATGCGACTTCGCCGTTCCAGTGGTGCTGATTGAGGTCAGCGGGGATGGCTTCCGGCACCGGGTCATGGATGGCCGGCTCGGTGGTCAGCACTTCGTCAATGCGGTCCGCGGCAACGCCGGCACGGGGCAGCATCACGGCAACCATCGTCAGCATCAGGAAGGACATCACGATCTGCATCGTGTAGGTGATAAAGGCGATCATGCTGCCCACCTGCATGGTGCCGGCATCAATCTGTTTGCCGCCGAACCAGACGATCAGCAGGGAAGTGCCGTTCATAATCAGGGTCATAAAGGGCATCATGGCGGCCATTACCCGGTTGGTGAACAGCTGGGTGCGCATCAGGTCGGTGTTGGCGGCGTCAAAGCGTGCTTCCTCGTGCTGTTCGCGGCTGAATGCGCGGATGGGCATAATGCCGGTCAAAATCTCGCGGGATACCAGGTTCAGCCGGTCCACCAGCTTTTGCATGATCCTGAACTTGGGCATGGCAAACTGCATCAATACCGTAATCAGCGCCAGCAGCAAAGCGACGGCCAGCACAATGATCCAGGTCAGGCTGGAACCCGCCTGCGCCACATGGATGATGCCGCCAATGCCAAGGATGGGGGCATACGCCACCATGCGCAGCAAAATTACGCAGGTCATCTGGATCTGCTGTACATCGTTGGTGGTGCGGGTGATGAGGGATGCGGTGGAAAACTTGTCCGTTTCAGAGGCAGAAAAGCTGACCACCCGGCGGAACACACCGCGGCGCAGATCCCGCGCAATGGCAGCCGCCACGCGGGAAGCAAGCAGCCCCACCAGAACCGCGGCGGCAACCATCAACAGGGTCAGCCCCAGCATCCGGCCGCCGGTCTGCATCAGGTAGTTCATCTGTACCGCATCGCTGATGCCAAGGGCCTGATATTCCAGCCCCACCAGCAGCACTGCCTGGGCTGAAAGCCCGCTCAGCTCACTTTCGCCGGCCTGACCCATGGCTGCGGCCAGCTGGGCCTGTACGGCATCCCGGCTGAAACCGGGCATCTGGGTCATGGCCGCAAACTGGGCGGTAACGGTATCCAGCGCGGCGGCATCCGGGGCGTTGCCCTCCCCGGCTGCCTGAGCGGAAGCCAGATAGAGCACAATATCCGGGGTGGAAAATACCTCCGCCAGCGTATCCCGGTCCGCATCGGCCCGCAGCAGGCGGACCGTATAGGGGGATGCGAGCTTTTTCTGTAAGCTGGTAGCGGAGGAGAGTGCGTTGTCGGTGCCGCCCGGCTGGGTGTAAGCGGCTTCCACCGCGGCGGCGTCCGCGTTCGTCATCAGCAGCTCCAGCACCTGCAGGGTGGAATCCCGCACTACTTCTGGCACAGCGTCCGCAATGCCGGACTGTTGGATGCCGGTATCCACAATTTTGCTGGTGTAGTCCGGCAGGGTCAAATCGCCGTATGCCTGCACCAACAGCAGGGCAATAATAACAAGGCAGGCCGCCCAGTGTTTGGCCAGATGTTTGAAAATTTTTGTCATGGCATCTTCTCCTTTTCGGCCAGCAGCTTTTCGTTCTGGCGCTCAATGGCCAGCAGCAGGGTTTGGGCATCCTTTGCAAACTGCCGGCAAAATTCTTCGCCCAGGTCATCCATAATGCCGGTGATGTAATCATTCAGACGGCTTTCGCAGATCAGGCGGGATTCCTCCCCTTTTGGGGTGATGCGCACCAGAGTGCGGCGGCGGTCATTGGGATCGGTCTGGCGCTGGGCCAGGCCATCCTGCTCCAGTGTGCGCAGTCCGCGGGAAATCGCCGGCAGCGGCTGCTTGAAAATCTCCGCCAGGTCCGAAACATACACGGCACCATCCTGGCCGCGCACCTCAATGGCGTGGTTTAGCCCTTCCAGAATGCCAAGATGCACTTGGGGGCGTTGGCAAGGCTTAAAGACGCCCCGCGGCGCACAGACTTTTTCAGCCGGTCAAGATAGCGCATCACGGCTTTGCTGCGCTGGTCACCAATATGTCCCTCCATAAAGGTTCTCCTTTCTGTTGCTATATGTAAATGGTTGGCATATGTTAAGCATATGGAAACAGTATAGCCCCGCAGCCGAAAAAATGCAACGGCTGCGGGGCTGTGTTTTAAATTTGTTTACAAACTACTTATAAATCAAAGTCACCGGTAAACAGCTGCACCCAATAGGGGTAGCCATCCACCATAGTGTAGCCAACGCCGATGCAGTCATAGTTTTCGTTCAGGATGTTGCGCGGTGGCCGGAGCTGTTCATCCAGTCGTTCATCACGATCTCCGGGGTTCTCTGACCCATGGCAATGTTTTTCGCCGGCATAGGCATAGTCAATGCCAGGTGCCACAAAATGGTAAAGCATTCAGAACCGTCGGGGCGGGTGTGGCTGTATCGCTGGGAAAGCTCCTTGGCGCGGGCTGCTGCGGCAACCATCAGACGGTCGTCCTTGACCAGGGGCTGCAATCCGCGGGAGGTGCGCTCCTGGTTGACCAGCTTGATCACGCGGTCTGCCATGGCTTCCTCGCTGGTCGTAATGCTGGCCTGCATCACGCCGGTATCAACATCAAAAAGGTACAGATTGCCGTCGATCGTCACAATGCCTTTGGCCATGGTGCCGTACACCTGGTCAAAGTAATAGGTGCCATCATTGTTGGTATCCCAGCCTTTTACCATGTGGCCGTTGGCGTCATACCGCACCCACTTGCCGGTGCCGTCTGCGTTTTCGGCCCAGTCGCCGGCTTCGGATTCCTGGTATACATCCTTGCTGACGGCTTTAGCACCCTGCTGCACGTTATCCAGCCAGTACCAGGCATCGGAGGCCGGATCATAGATTTCTTTGCCGCGGTAGGCTGCATTATTGGGATCATAACCCTGGCGCTTGCCAGCCTCGTACCAGTAATCTTTGCCGTCCATGCTGTGCCACATCAGGTTGCAGCCAATGCCGGTGGTGGTATCAAAGCTGCAGGGCAGGCCGTCGATCGTTACATCACCCTTGGTCATGGCACCGGTGACAAGGTCAAAGTAATAGGTACCGTCATCGTTGGTATCCCACCCTTTGATCATATGGCCGTTGGCATCATAGCGCACCCATTTGCCGCCGTTGGATTCCTGGTA
>ENA-OQAR01000264-OQAR01000264.1-human-gut-metagenome-genome-assembly--contig:-NODE-264-length-15370-cov-3.267926_pt1 | contig 15370 bp, 16 predicted proteins | sample MGYA00242738_ERZ504533 | MGnify/ENA primary metagenome ERZ504533 (study PRJEB26092, sample SAMD00036276) | human gut metagenome | host: Homo sapiens | study: EMG produced TPA metagenomics assembly of... | reverse complement strand
AAACTGGAAGGAAAAACAAAAAGAGTGGCATGAAAAATACGATGACATGTTTCAGGAATTTCCGGCTACAGAAAGTGAGGCCAGGAGAAAAATGATAGATATTTATGAAGCTCATGAGATTTTTTTCAATATAAACGCAGAAGATTATGGATCATGACAGTCATAACGATCATATTAATGTTTGGGCCGCCGACTCTGGCGCAGATCATGGGAGCGGACCGCGAGATAGTTGGGAAGGCTGCGTACAGCATAATGATTTTCTGCCCGGTACTTGTAGCCGAGACTCAGCTTCTGATCAAAAATGGTTCCGGCATACGAACCTGCAAAAAGAAGCTGAAGCAGATAGAAAAGAACGAAGTAGGAAGTTATCTGGAGGAAGCGGAATCATTTTACAAAAGAGTGGAAGAGCGCAGGAGGAAATCCCATGAAAAAAAGAATTAGTGTTTTGCTTTTTATGCTGTATAGTATTTATCAGCGGATGTAATATGCCAGGTCAGGACGATCAGAAAATTAAAAAACTGGATCCTGAAAAATTGGATTCGGAAACGACAGATATTAATGACCGGGCAGACTATTATGAGAAATATGTTACGGAGCCCGGTGACGATATGGATGAAGAGGAGCGTTCTAAATACCGCGTAACTCTTCACATGATTTATAAAAATGCGGAACAGTACCAACAGGATATGATTATATTTCTGCGGAATGATAATGTGGTTGAAGGTTCCATGGATGTGGGTGAGCCGGATATTGGGTTGCTTCCGGGAGTTTTTCGGGTAATTTCCATGATGATAGAGGGACATGATTCAAACCTGGGAGAGATCGAAATCCTGGAACCGGGAATGGAGTATACGCTTACCATTGATTATGCTCAGAAAAAAGCGATATTGTCCGATTATGATGAGCATAAGTAAACATTCTCCGGGTTCAGATGCGTAGAAACAGAAATGAGAATATCAGTTTTACATATAAAAATCCCCCATACAAATGCAGAATATAAATATTTTACATCATGCATTTGTACGGGGGAATCTTTTTATGCAAAAAACTTATCGTACAGACCAAAGAAGAAGATAAACAGAATGATCAGCGGAAGGATATAAGTGATGTATACGCGCATCCATTTCTGGATCTTCAGGCCTTTTCCGGTGTTGGCTTCTTCTGTGAAGTTTTTCCAGCCCCATCCACGTTTGGAAACGCAGAAAAGCAGGTACACAAGAGAACCAAGTGGAAGCAGAAGGTTACTTACCAGGAAATCCTCAAAGTCGAGAACTGCACCGCCGAATACCTCGAATCCGCTCCAGCTCCATACGTTGTAACCGAGAACGCATGGCAGGGAAAGAAGGATGATAGCGATGGCATTCACAAGACTGGATTTTTTTCGGCTCCAGCCGGTAAGCTCCATACCACAGGAAATAATATTTTCAAATACAGCCAGGATGGTGGAGAATGCCGCAAATGACATAAAGATGAAGAAAAGGCTTCCCCAGAGTCTTCCAAGCGGAATGTGGTTGAAAATATTTGGCAGTGTAATGAAGATCAGGCTCGGTCCGGAAGTCTGGTCAACATTGAATGTGAAACATGCCGGGAAAATAATAAGTCCGGATGTGATCGCAACAAATGTATCCAGGATCGCAATGTTTACGGATTCTCCAAGGAGTGCGTGATCTTTTCCAATGTAGCTTCCAAAGATAGCCATGGCGCCGATACCAAGGCTAAGTGTAAAGAATGCCTGATTCATGGCACCAGTGATGGTGGAAATGATACCGATCTCTTTCATACGTGCAAAATCCGGGATCAGGTAGAATTTCAGACCTTCTTTTGCACCGTCCATGGTAAAGCTGTTGATTGCCAGGACAACCATGATCACCAGAAGGGAGATCATCATGATCTTGGTAACTTTCTCAAGGCCATTCTGAAGACCGCGGGAGCAGACAAAAACACCTGCGATAACAACAACGATCATCCAGAATCCCATAGTAACAGGCTGGCCAAGCATGTCTGTAAACTGTCCTGCAACACCGTCAGAATCAAGTCCCTGGAATTTACCGGTAGCTGTCATATAAAAATAATTCAGCATCCAGCCGGTAACGGTTGTGTAGAACATCATCAGAAGATAGCATCCGATCAGAGTGATATATCCGTGGATATGCCATTTCTGGCCCGGTTTCTCCAGAGCGTAGTAAGCTTTGACAGGGCTTTTCTGGCTGGCACGTCCAACCGAAAACTCCATAGTCATAACAGGAAGTCCAAGGATAGCCAGGAAGATCAGGTAAAACAGTACGAATGCACCGCCGCCGCCCTGTCCGGCCATGTAAGGGAACTTCCAGACATTTCCGATTCCGATGGCGCAGCCCGCGGAAATCAGAATGAATCCCAGACGATCCCAGTTTTTCTCTCTCTTTCATAATTCACCTCATGTAAATATGTATAGATTTGCAGTCGGTAATTTCAAGGAGTCTGACATACCGGATCTGCCGGTAAAATCCTGTTTCGTGGCAGTCGGGATACCGATTTTCTCCTCCCGCATCTGTCGCTTGGTTTTTCTCAGTAATATGCTAAAGTCACGAAGTTTATTTTAGCATATTTCGGAATGTTGCACAATAAAAAAGAACTTGCATTTTGCCTGAAAAGTGAGGTATTATTAAAAAGAATACTGTGATAAAATAAAACGTTGAACCGTTGCGCTTTAGCGGAACATAGAAAAACGGCCCAGGTGTGTATCTGTAAAATGACAGCAGGCAGATAATACAGTGATACAGGCTTCGGGCGCAGATGTATTTTTTTAGGATGAGAGCAGGGGAGGATTATTATGAGCAACAGATATTTCTATTTTACAAGACACGGGCAGACCATCTGGAATGTAGAAAATAAGATCTGCGGAGCCACAGACATTGCGCTGACAGATCTGGGACACCAGCAGGCGATCGATCTGGGAAGCAAGATCGCGCAGGAAGACCTGGGAATCGATGAGATCCTTTATTCTCCCCTGATGCGCGCGGCAGATACCGCGAAACACATTTCCCAGATGACCGGCATTCCCGCAAGAATGGAGCCAAGACTGAAGGAACAGAACTTTGGAAAATATGAATCCACACCAAGAAACGGTGATGTCTTCCGTAAAGATAAGGAGAATTTTGTCTGCAGATATGAAGGCGGCGAATCCATGCTGCAGCTTTGCCAGAGGATCTACAATCTTCTCGACGACATAAAGAACGACCCCAGTGGAAAAACCTATCTCCTGGTAGCCCATAACGGAATTTCCAGAGCCATAGAATCTTATTTCGTGATATGACAAATGAGGAATTTGCATCATTTGGAATAAAAAACTGCGAACTCGAAGAATACCAGTTTGAATAAATAAGTTGCGAAAAGCAACTTATTTATTCATGAGCAAGAAGCGAAGCGGATTGCGAATGTCCATGAGCCCGACCGTACTTTCCTTGTGGAAAACCCCTCTTCGTGGTATACTGAAACACAGACAGGCGGACCAGCATATCCGCCAGAAAATACGCGGAGGATTTTTCCGGAAAGGATCGTGGATCATGCGGTTAGAGAAAGTGCAGGATGCCCTGAATAAGAAAAAATATCAAATTTGAATACACAGAGGAGGACGGCTGCGGAAGTCTGGATTTCATGTTCCGTGGACTGAAATTCCATGTATGGGAATACGAGGACAATGGCTGGGGCGCCGAGACCAATATTTATGCGGCTGGAAGAAGTGAGGACATTGACGGAGATTATGAAGAGAAGATTTCCGCAGAGATCCTTTCCTGGCCGGATATGATCAATAACTGAACATTACCATAATTATTAATATTGTAAAATAAAACAGCTGTGGCTGAATATAACCGAAGGCTGCATAGCAGAAATCATGCGTATGTGGGAGCCGGTTATATTCAGTACAGCTGTTTTTTGTTTATGATTCCACATCAGTGACCTTGATCTCATCCTGAAATCCGTTCGTATAATGCAGTTCATAATCCTCAGTGATAAAAACAGCCTGCACACCTTTTTTTCTCCGCAAATTTCAGTCCCTCATCCAGGCCAAGGGCGAAACAGGTGGTGCTTAAGGCATCTCCGTCTACAGACTGGTCAGAGATGATCGTCACAGAGATCAGGCCATTGTCGTAGGGGTAGCCGGTTTTGGGGTTCAGGATGTGATGGTATAATTTTCCGTCCTGTTTAAAACACCGTTCGTAAATTCCGGAAGATACAACGGATTTTCCGGTGATATCCATAACGGCTTCGGTTTCATTGCGGTCTGCAAAGGGCTTCTGGATGCCTACTTTGAAAGGTGTGCCGTCAGGCTTTGAGCCGATGCAGAGGACATTGCCTCCAAGGTTGATGATGGCACTGTCTACGCCTTTTTTTACCAGAAAATCTTTCAGGCGGTCTGCAATATAACCCTTGGCGATGGCACCTACATCGAACTGAATGCCATCAGAGGGAAGAGAGATATCCTGACCGTCAATGGTAATGCCATCGGAGCTGCACAGAGGAAGAGCGTTCTGGATATCTGAATCATCCGGCACTTTCGGATCTTCTGCCGTGAATCCCAGAGAGAGGTTAAAGGGGCAATGGCAATGTCAAAAGCGCCGTTGGATTCCCGGGTGACAGCAAGTCCTTTCGATAATAATGCGGCAAGATCTTCGGATATGTGCCAGGTGTCTGTGGTGTTATTGACCTGATAAGGAGTGTGCTGAGCTTCAGTGTTTTGGTTTTCTGAAGGCTTATCTTTTAAGCTGGAATCGGAGGATACAGAAGAACGGTCAGTGTCAGAGCCATTGGAGTCCGATATTCTGTGATTTAATTTATAAAGTTCACTCTTCTCATTAGTCCGGCTGAAGATCAGCTCATATTTATCGCACAGCGCAAGGCAATCATCCAGGAGAGATTTATCCTGGGAATCATAGATGGTGATCTGCACGGCTGTATTTAATTTGATACTGTTGATGCTGATTGGCTTCTTTCCTGTAGCAGTGTCGGAGCCAGTGGCATTCTGGCAGCCTGTGAGAAGGAGCATGGGACAGACGAGAGCTGTGCATAGTATTAAATAGAAGAAAACGCCGTTGAAAGAGATGCTTTTTTAAATAAAGATATATAGTTGACATAATACATTCTCCTGAATAAGTGGTAGTATAGTTGCTTTATTATACCATGCATTCTTAAAACCAGAAAGGCTTACGCCATCCGCAAAAATCATTGTATTTTGCAATAATATAAGATATAATTTCTCCGAAAAAAACATATTCGATATGGACCCAAATAACTGACCAGAATTTTTACAGATAAAAAGGAGATTTTCATGATAAAAGTAATTGCCAGCGATATGGATGGTACACTTCTTGGTGATGACCACGGGATTGCGCCGGAAACACTTGCTGCAGTAAAGCGTGCCTGTGATGCGGGAATCCGTTTTATGGTCGCTACCGGCCGGAATTTTTCCAGGTGCCATGGAGGAACTGAAGGGAACAGATCTGACCTGCGATTATGTGGTGAGCAGTGGGGCGGAGGTACGGAATCCCCAGCAGGAGGTTGTAAAGAGTACGCCCATTTCTATTGATCTGTGTGAGGAAGTTTATAATACGGCAAAAAAAATATCCGGTATCTGTGGCATTTTTTACAGACCGATATGATTATCGCATTGGAACAAAAAAAAGAAATTGAAGATGGAATCATCCAGCAGATCCGCCTTTTCAGCATGGACAGAAATACCAGTGAGGAAATTGTCCGGGAGTCCCCGCAGTACCGCAGGATCGCCGGAAACACAAAAGGGATTTCCGATATCCGTTCCCTGGAAAGCAGCGGTGCGCCGGTGTACAAGATCTTCATTTTTGCGGAGGATGTGGAACTCCTGGGAAAACTCAGCGATGAGCTGCGGGAAAATCCGGCCATTGCGGTAGCCTCTTCTTTCGTATATAATCAGGAAATTACAGCAGTGGAAGCGCAGAAAGGTCCTGTTTTGAAAGAATATATAGAATCTCTGGGATATACCATGGATGAGGTGATGGTTCTTGGAGACAGCCTGAATGATTATTCCATGATCTCCATGGACTTCGGCGCAACGGTTGCAATGGGAAATGCAGTTCCGGAGATCAAAGAGGCGGCAAAATATATCACAAAGAGTAACAATGAGTTTGGCGTGGCCTATGCTATTGATCAGGTTTTGATCGCAAATAAGAATTCCTGTGCCTGAAAATATGTTTTTCCCCTTTTGGAAAAGCGCCATATATATTATAATGTAGCAAGATGAAAGTTCGCTTTACAAAAAAAACACAGATAAAGAGAGGAAATCACGATGGTAAAAATGGAAAATGTTTTTATTATGGATCACCCGCTGATCAAACACAAAATCTCAATGCTCCGTGACAAAAATACCGGAACAAACGAGTTCCGTAAACTGGTAGAGGAAATCGGAATCCTGATGGGATACGAGGCACTTCGTGATCTTCCTACAGAGGAAGTGGAAATCGAGACGCCCATCGAAACCTGCAAAACACCCATGATCTCAGGCAAGAAACTGGCAGTGATCCCGGTACTCCGTGCAGGCCTTGGAATGGTAAACAGTATCCTGACACTGGTGCCATCTGCAAAGGTGGGACATGTAGGACTTTACCGTGATCCGGTCACACATGAGCCACATGAGTACTATTGCAAGCTTCCGGAGTCCATTGACGAGCGTATCTCCGTGATCGTTGATCCAATGCTTGCAACCGGCGGTTCTGCAGAGGCTGCGATCGACTTCGTTAAAAAAACAGGGCGGAAAAAATATCAAGTTCATGTGCATCATCGCAGCTCCGGAAGGTCTGAAACGTCTCCACGAGGCACATCCGGATGTACAGATCTACTGTGGCTCCCTTGACAGAGAACTCAACGAGAATGCCTACATCTGCCCGGGACTTGGCGATGCCGGTGACAGAATCTTCGGTACGAAATAAAATGATACCAGCTTGCTGCGGAACAATCCGTGGTAATCTGAAAAAAACTTCAAAAAAAATACTTGACACACCCGGCACTGTTATGGTATTGTACCTAAGAACGCTGCCGAAGACAGTAGGTGCCGTAAGGCATAAGGATCAAAAACGCCTACCGAGGTCCAAGTATTCTGAGTTAAGATTACACAAGGCCTTATTGCGAAGCAGTAAGGTCTTTTTTTTAACGGATTGACTTATTGCGACGGCGGTATACAAAATCTATAAGGAGGTGTACCATTTCATGGCAAAAGTAGAACTGAAACAACCAATCGTAGAAGAGATCTCTAACAGCATTAAAGACGCACAGTCTGTTGTACTTGTAAACTACAGCGGTCTTACAGTTGAGCAGGATACAATTCTTCGTAAAGAGTTAAGAGAAGCTGGTGTTCAGTACAAGGTATACAAGAATACCATGATGCGTCGTGCATTCGAGGGTACAGCATTTGAGAGCCTCAGTGAGCATTTACATGGCACAAATGCGATCGCTATCTCCGAGACAGACGCAACTGCTCCGGCAAGAATTCTTGCTAAATATGCAAAACAGTTCCCGGCACTGGAGCTGATCGCAGGTGTAGTTGAGGGTAACTACAATGATCAGGCCGGAATTCAGGCACTGTCCACAATTCCTTCAAGAGAGGAACTTCTTGGAAAACTGCTTGGAAGCATCCAGTCTCCGATCACCAACTTCGCTCGTGTGCTTAATCAGATCGCAGAGCAGAATGGCGGAGCTGACGCAGCAGCTGCTGAGTAATTACAGCAACGTGCAATTGGCGGCATAATGGCCGCATGATATTTAATTAAAATTTTTAAATGGAGGGAAATTAAAATGGCAAAATTAACAACAGAAGAATTTATTGCAGCAATCAAAGAATTATCTGTATTAGAGTTAAATGACCTTGTAAAAGCTTGTGAGGAAGAGTTCGGTGTTTCCGCAGCAGCAGGTGTTGTTGTAGCAGCAGCAGGTGCAGCAGGCGAGGCAGCTGAGGAGAAAGATGAGTTTGACGTAGAGCTTACAGAGGTAGGCCCGAACAAAGTTAAAGTTATCAAAGTTGTTCGTGAGGTTACAGGTCTTGGACTTAAAGAGGCTAAAGCTATCGTTGATGGTGCTCCGAAGGTTGTTAAAGAGGGCGCATCCAAAGCTGAGTCTGAGGACATCAAAACTAAACTTGAGGCTGAGGGAGCTAAGGTTACACTTAAATAATCCAATCAGAACTGAAGTTTCAGAGGCTGTTGTGTCTGCCGGTTTACCGGTGGCACAGCAGCCTTTTTTTGTGTGAGAGGCAGATTCTGCGACATTTTTTTGACAATGGGATGCATCGGCTGTATCTTGCTTTTTTTCGACAAAAGAATGATAATAAAAAGTACAGGAAAGGATGGTAACATGAAAAAAAAGATAGCAGCCTGTATTCTGGCAGTGACGGTTGGCATAGCAGGAATTCCGGTTCCTGCATCAGCACAGCAGATTTTTTTCAGAGTCAGGTACAAAAAAGTACAGATGCTGTACGAAGTCCGCTGGAAGAAATCCATGTCCAGGATTATGCCATGGAACAGCAGGAAGAGATTGAAGAAGAAGAGAATATGCCTGCTGAGGAACCGGATCCGCTGGTTCTGGATGATGATGGAAGTGTAGTTCCGGCATCCGCTGCCGCATGGGTAGAAGACGAGGTATCTGCAGATGGCTCAGACTCGGAAGAAAGCGGGGAATATGCTGGAGAAGATATGCAGATCCATGACAAAATGGATGAGACAGTGAGTGGGCAGAAAACACAGGAAAAAGATCAGGCAGATTTTTCAGACGGAGATAGCGTGACAGCAGAGAGTGCTGCTGATGATACACAGGAAGATATGACTGACGGCTCCGATAACGATATTCAGGAAGAAAGTTCTGCTGTTTCGGAAATACCGGAAGAGCCGGATCAGAAAACAACGCAGAATGATTTGCCGGAAGATGATCTGACCGGAGAAGAAAATCAGCCTTCGGAGGATCTTTCGGATAATCCATCGGCCGGAGAATTATCCGAGAAACCGGAAGAACTTACAGAAGAACCGCAGGAACCGGATGAACTCGAAGAAGACCCGTCAGAGAAGCCTTCTGATTCATCAGAAGAAACCATCTCCGACGGATCAGAAGAAGAATTTTCAGATGGGGAAGCCCTGGCAGGGGGTACAGGCACATATCAGGTGGAAACGCTGCAGATTCGGGAAGGGCAGGATATTACAGCACCATTAAATACGCTGTTCCTGAAACTGAAAAATCGGGCAACGGGTCAGACACCGTATAAGATCATCATTCCACCGGGACATTATAAACTTACCGGGACGCTCTGTATGTACAGCAATATGTATCTGTACGCACAGGGAGCAACGATCACCAAAACTTCGACGACCAAGCATCTGATCCTGAGACTTGGAAATACGAAAGAATCAGCAGGCGGTTATTCAGGATATCAGAATATCGTTATTGATGGTGGAACCTGGAACTATAATTATCAGTGCGTAAAAGGCAAAGATGAGCCAGGCGGTTTTGTAGGATTCTGCATTGGCCATGCAAACAAACGTAACCATTAAAAAATGCGATTTTTCTCAATAATCTGAAATCACATTTTCTGGAATTTGGAGGCGTGAAAAACGCAACGATCAGAAACTGTAAATTCCGTGGCTATTATAAAAAATTACGAAAAGGGCGGTCAGGAGTGCATTCAGATCGACTGCTGTACAGATGAAGGAAATGTTTTTTCCGCAGTATATGCCCTACGATGGAAGTACCTGCGAAGATTTTCTCATTGAGGGAAATACATTTGAAGATGTTTTTGCCGGTGTGGGAACTCACAGCATGATGGCCGGAAAAACATACAAACGAATCACGGTGAAAAATAACACATTCCGGAATATAAGGAAACGCTGCATAGAATTTCTGAATTATACAGATTCTGTTGCGGAAAACAATACCATGATCAACGTTGGCGTTGGTGTGGATGTTTCATCTGTAAACAAGAAGAATACACATCTGACGAAAGGTTATACAGGTGATCCCGATGTAAATACAGACCGAAAGATCAGGATATACGGGAACAAGATCAGCCTTTCGGGAGTCAGCAGCATTGCCGGTGTTGGCTGGGTGTGTAGCGGAATTAAAGTTTTTGGCTTTAATATGGAAGAAAACGGTGGCGTGGTTCCGAGAAAAGTTTATCCGGTAAAGGGAGTTACCGTAAAAAACAACCAGATTTCCGGTTACGGAAACGGAATCATTATGAAGCTTACAAATACCGCAACGGTTTTTGATAATCAGATGAAAATGAAAAAGCCTTCTGTATATTCCAATATTGGAATTTATGCAGAAGATTCCAGGGGAACATCGATTAAGAAAAATACTGTTTCCGGAACCGCAAATACGGGAATTTATTTCTATGATGCGGCGTATAGATAAAATTCACAGCAGAAAAATTATATCCAGACCAATTGTGGGTTTCTTTAACGGGGAGGAGACGGGATTTATCTGCAGAGGATGTCAGCTGCTTCCAGGATAGAAAAAAATACAGTAAAATCTGTCGGTGGTTCGGGAATCCATGTAAAGGATGGAAAGATGGCAGGCATCTACAGTAATACGGTATCATCCAACAAAAATCACGGAATCCGGATTGAATATACAACAGGAGGGATCTGGATCAGAGGTAATCAGGTCGTATCCAACAAAAACTGTGGCATTATGCTTGGAAAGGGAAAAGTTTCTCAGGTTGCCGGGAACACGATCTATAAAAACAGCAAGAAGGGTATGTACATAAATGGAACAGCTATCTGGGAAGTAAGGGATAATACAGTGACTGAAAACGGGGATGCCCAGGAAGTATATGCCAATAACTGCAAAAAACTGTGCAGCATCAGACGCCCGGTATGTAAAAAGATAACAACAAAAAAGCACAGACGTAGCCGGAACCGCAGATGGAGGATATACGGTAACCGTTTATGCCTGGATATCCGGAAAGAGCCAAAAACTTGGAACTGCCAGAGTAAATACAAAAAAACAGTTTACTGTTAAAATTAAAAAACAGAAAAAGAACACCGTACTGAAGATCGTATCCAAAGACAGATATGGAAATGCGGTATCAGTGAATTATACCGTGAAATAAATAAGAGCTTCTGTTCCACACATCGTATGTATAAAAGGAACAGAAGCTTTTTTGAAAAAATGTGAAAAAATTCAAAAAAAAGTGCTTGAACACGCTTTTTTTCTTATGTTAAAGTGGAGGATGCTATATTATGGCTAGATATGCCTGCCTAAAGGTCAGGCGGGATCATGTTGTAATAAATAATAAAAAAACAGGGGTGAAACGTCAATGGAAAAAAACAGAATTCGTTCTGTAAAAACTGGAAAAAGCATGCGTATGAGCTACCAGAGACAAAAAGAAGTCCTGGAAATGCCAAACCTGATCGAAGTTCAGAAAGATTCCTACCAGTGGTTTCTTGACGAAGGTTTAAAAGAAGTATTCGATGATATTTCTCCGATCGCAGATTACGGCGGAAAGCTCAGTCTGGAATTCATCGATTTCACATATGATGAAAAAGATGCGAAATATTCCATCGAGCAGTGTAAAGAACGTGACGTGACTTATGCCGCACCTTTGAAGGTTCGAGTAAGGCTGATCAATAAGGAAACAGAAGAGATCAACGAACACGAGATTTTCATGGGAGATTTACCGCTGATGACTGCTACAGGTACCTTTGTTATCAATGGTGCTGAGCGTGTTATTGTCAGCCAGTTAGTACGTTCCCCTGGAATCTACTACGCAATCGCTCATGATAAACTTGGTAAGAGACTGTTTTCCAGTACTGTAATTCCGAACAGAGGTGCATGGCTGGAGTACGAGACAGATTCAAATGATGTATTTTATGTACGTGTAGACAGAACAAGAAAGGTTCCGATCACTGTTCTGATCCGTGCACTGGGCATTGGAACCAATGCTGAGATCATTGATCTGTTTGGTGAAGAGCCAAAGATCCTTGCCAGCTTTACCAAGGATACTTCCACAAACTATCAGGAAGGTCTCCTTGAGCTGTATAAGAAGATCCGTCCGGGCGAGCCGCTTGCAGTAGAGAGCGCAGAGAGCCTGATCATGGCAATGTTCTTCGATCCGAGAAGATATGACCTTGCCAAAGTCGGACGTATAAATTTAATAAGAAGCTTCATTTCAACAAACGTATCGTAGGCCACAAGCTCTCCCAGGATGTTGTAGATACAACAACAGGTGAGATCCTTGCAGAGGCTGAGACACTTGTTACAAAAGAGCTTGCTGATACTTTACAGAATTCCGCAGTTCCGTATGTGTGGATTCAGGGTGAGGAGAGAGAGATCAAAGTCCTTTCCAGCCTTATGGTTGACATCCGTCACTATCTGCCGGAGCTTGAGGATCCGAAGTCCCTGGGTGTTACAGAATTAGTATACTACCCGGTACTCGAAAAAATTCTGGAAGAAAATGACACATTTGAGGACAGATGTGAGGCGATCAAACGTGATATCCACGACCTGATCCCGAAACACATCACCAAGGAAGATATCCTTGCGTCCATCAACTACAATATGCATCTGGAGTATGGCCTTGGTAACGATGATGATATCGACCACCTGGGTAACCGTCGTATCCGTGCTGTCGGTGAGCTGCTTCAGAACCAGTACCGCATCGGTCTTTCCAGACTTGAGCGTGTGGTACGTGAGAGAATGACAACACAGGACACAGAGAGCATTTCTCCGCAGTCCCTGATCAATATCAAACCGGTAACTGCAGCAGTTAAGGAGTTCTTCGGTTCTTCCCAGCTGTCACAGTTCATGGATCAGAACAACCCGCTTGGTGAGCTGACTCATAAGAGAAGACTTTCCGCACTGGGACCTGGCGGTCTGTCACGAGACAGAGCCGGATTCGAGGTTCGAGATGTACATTATTCCCACTACGGAAGAATGTGCCCGATCGAGACTCCTGAGGGACCGAACATCGGTCTTATCAACTCCCTTGCATCCTATGCAAGAATCAATCAGTACGGTTTCGTAGAGGCTCCGTACAGAAAGATCGACAAGAGCGATCCTTCCAACCCGCGTGTAACCGATGAGGTTGTATACATGACAGCGGATGAGGAAGATAATTACCATGTAGCACAGGCGAATGAGCCTCTGGATGAGGAAGGCCACTTCATTCATAAGAATGTATCCGGTCGTTACCGTGAAGAGACACAGGAGTACGAGCAGCACATGTTTGATTACATGGACGTATCTCCTAGAATGGTATTCTCCGTTGCTACAGCCCTGATTCCGTTCCTGCAGAACGATGATGCGAACCGTGCGCTGATGGGATCCAACATGCAGCGTCAGGCCGTTCCGCTTCTTACAACAGAGGCTCCGGTTGTTGGTACAGGTATGGAGACCAAGACAGCCGTTGACTCCGGTGTATGCGTTGTTGCAAGAAAAGCAGGTACCGTACTTCGTTCCACATCTACAGATATCTCCATTAAGAATGATGACGGAACAAAGGATGATTATCATCTGACCAAATTTATGCGAAGCAACCAGAGCAACTGCTACAACCAGAGACCGATCGTGTTCCAGGGAGAGCATGTTGAGGCCGGACAGGTTATCGCAGATGGTCCGTCTACATCCAATGGTGAGCTTGCACTTGGTAAGAACCCGCTGATCGGATTTATGACCTGGGAAGGTTATAACTACGAGGATGCCGTTCTGCTTAGCGAGAGACTGGTACAGAATGATGTTTATACATCTGTCCATATCGAGGAATATGAGGCAGAATCCCGTGATACCAAGCTGGGACCGGAAGAGATCACACGTGATGTTCCGGGTGTCGGCGATGATGCTCTGAAAGATCTGGATGAGCGTGGTATCATCCGTATCGGTGCTGAGGTACGTGCCGGTGATATCCTTGTTGGTAAGGTTACTCCTAAGGGAGAGACAGAGCTTACTGCTGAGGAGCGTCTCCTTCGTGCCATCTTCGGTGAGAAGGCAAGAGAGGTACGTGATACTTCCCTTAAAGTACCGCACGGTGAATATGGTATTATCGTAGATGCCAAGGTATTTACAAGAGAGAACGGCGATGAGCTGAGCCCTGGAGTAAATCAGGCAGTACGTATTTATATTGCACAGAAGAGAAAGATCTCCGTTGGTGATAAGATGGCTGGTCGTCATGGTAACAAGGGTGTCGTTTCCCGTGTACTTCCGGTTGAGGATATGCCATTCCTTCCGAACGGACGTCCCCTTGATATCGTGCTGAATCCTCTGGGTGTACCTTCCCGAATGAATATCGGACAGGTCCTGGAGATCCACTTAAGCCTTGCTGCCAAAGCACTTTGGCTTCAATATCGCAACACCTGTATTCGATGGCGCTAACGAGGTTGATATCCAGGATACTCTGGAACTTGCCAACGATTACGTAAATACGGAAGACTTTGAGGAATTCCGTGAGAAATATAAAGACATTCTTGCACCGGATGTTATGCAGTATCTGGATGAGAATAAAGCTCACAGAGCACTCTGGAAGGGCGTTCCGATCTCCAGAGACGGTAAGGTAAGACTTCGTGACGGACGTACAGGAGAGTACTTTGACAGCCCTGTAACTATCGGTCACATGCACTACTTGAAACTGCATCATCTGGTAGACGATAAGATCCATGCACGTTCCACAGGTCCATACTCCCTGGTAACACAGCAGCCTCTGGGTGGTAAAGCTCAGTTCGGTGGACAGCGTTTCGGAGAGATGGAGGTTTGGGCACTGGAGGCATATGGTGCTTCCTATACACTGCAGGAGATCCTGACAGTGAAGTCTGATGATGTGATCGGACGTGTTAAGACCTATGAAGCGATCATCAAAGGCGATAACATTCCTGAGCCAGGTATTCCTGAGTCCTTTAAGGTACTTCTTAAAGAGCTTCAGTCTCTTGGTCTGGATGTACGTGTGCTCAGCGAGGACGGATCAGAGGTACACATTATGGAGACTTCTGATTACGGAGATACAGATCTTCGTCATGTCATTGAGGGCGATTCCAGAGGACGCAGAGATGAGGAGCCTTCGGTAAACACGGCTATACCAAGCAGGAGTTTAGCGGAGAAGAGCTTGTCAATGTAGAAGAAGATGAAGACCTGGAAGAAGATGAGGACATGATCGAGTTTGAAGAGTCCTTTGATGATGAGGAATAAGAAAGGGGAAAGAATACATGGCAGAAACAACCAACGCCAATGAAACATATCAGCCAATGACTTTCGATGCCATCAAGATCGGACTGGCGTCCCCTGAGAAGATCAGAGAGTGGTCACACGGTGAGGTTTAAACCTGAAACAATCAACTACAGAACCTTGAAGCCTGAGAAGGACGGTCTTTTCTGCGAAAGAATTTTCGGAC
>ENA-OQAR01000263-OQAR01000263.1-human-gut-metagenome-genome-assembly--contig:-NODE-263-length-15395-cov-2.629552_pt1 | contig 15395 bp, 21 predicted proteins | sample MGYA00242738_ERZ504533 | MGnify/ENA primary metagenome ERZ504533 (study PRJEB26092, sample SAMD00036276) | human gut metagenome | host: Homo sapiens | study: EMG produced TPA metagenomics assembly of... | reverse complement strand
TGGTTAGCCTGCAAAAGTTATAAAATTAATCGTACTTTTGCGATGAATCACAAAAAAAATTAAAGTATGCTATATTATTTTAGAAAAATATCCGGTATCCTTGATCATTGTAGCTATCATCTTTTTATCTTTCCTTTTTCACTCCTCCTAAAACAGATGTGGAAGAAATCCCCTACATAGACAAAATAGTGCATATATGCATGTATGGAGGACTCTGTTTCATTTTATGGATAGAATACCTGAGGAATCATAAGGCTATCAATTGGAATCATGTAATATGGGGAGGCATCATAGCTCCTGTAGCTATGAGCGGGTGTATCGAACTGATGCAAGCTTATTGCACAGATACCCGCAGCGGTGACTGGCTGGATTTTCTGGCAAACAGCATTGGAGTCGGACTAGCCGCCTTAATAGGATATTACTTACTTCGCCCCCCTTATATGGCGTAAATCCTAAAAAGAAACGCCGACGATTCTTCGCGAACAGTCGGCGTGATGATAAAAAGTCAAAAGTTATATAATAAAAGATAGAGAGTCAACTTAACGGAAATCTTTCAGATCATTCTGCAACCTCTGACGAGTGAAAAAGATACGGCTTTTCACTGTTCCCAACGGAAGTCCCAGTTTTTCGGCAATTTCCCTATATTTAAATCCTGATACATACATAGCAAACGGCACACGGTAATCTTTAGGCAACGCATTCACGATACGATGTATCTCTTTCAAATCATAAGCACCTTCTGTAGAATCGAATCCTGATTCCTGTGGAAGATTCAAATGGAACAAGTTATCCGTCTGATCGACGAAAGTCTGATCACGCACTGTTTTACGATAATTATTTATAAATATATTACGCATGATGGTGTACATCCATCCTTTTAAAATTCGTATCTGGAGTAAACTTCTCTTCGTTGTCCAAAGCTTTAAGTGAAGTTTCCTGCAACAAATCATTAGCCTCCTCTCTGTCAGCTGTCAATTTAAATGCAAAGCGAAATAATTCGGTTTGTATACTTAGTAAATGCTGTGTAAAGTCGACTGTCTTCATATTAATCTATTTTTAAATTGTTATTTTCTGTTTTTGCTTTCTGCTGCAATATTAACGACTTCTCGCAAAAGTCACGACAGAAAAACTAACAACAAAGGGGGTATAAACTATCAAATAACAGTTTTTACCCCCTAAATTAACAGTTAACAGGTGGTTTCGTTTTAACTTTTAATTAGCCGGTATCCCTCCACCGGTTCCAGCATTACCTCCTCCACTTTTCAAATCATCATTATTAATGCTTCGCGCAGCTTTTTTTACCTGAGCCTTCAACTCCCCAAAACGCCAACTGATATTAAATCCATAATAACGCATCGGAATTCTGGTAGCAGTAGAAGAGCAGAAAGTAGGAGTATTGATGTTATTCTTAAAAGTAATATATTTATTAAATAAATTGGACGAGTTAAGAGATATAGTCAGCCTCTTTTCCTTCAAGAAAGAACGACTGAGCCCTATCGCATAATAATAGAAAGAGGAACTTTTACCTTGCAAAGAGATATGCGGAGTACCACCCCCTCCGTTCAGACTCAGACGCAGATCCCAAGGCAGAGTCTGCTGGAAGCTTCCGAAGACATTTCCTTCCCAGCCATGATTCTTTAAATCAAGCCCTGAACTTCTATAATCCACATAAGCTCCCCGTCCATTGATATTAAAGCGGGTTTTAGGAGACATATTCCAGTTCAAGAACAAAGACAAATTAATATTCTTACTTTTTCCTATATTATCATAGGTAGAATTCATCACACCATCTTTTATAAAAGAGTATTGCTCTATACCATTATTGACAAAAGAATAATTAGCACTGACATTTACATTAAATTTCTGCGAGAAACTACCGAAGTAACACTAAGCGAATGGGCCTTTTCACTTTCCAAATCAGGATTACCGTAACTGATCGCAGTGGGGTTGCTGGTGTCAGTAAACGGATTCAAAAACCAAATACCGGCCGACTGATACGCATATTATAAGATGCCCTCAAACTTTGAGTAGGAGCCAATTGGTAAGAGAACATCAAGGATGGAACCAAATCATCAAACTGAGCATCAAACTTCTCATCCTTATTTTTATAATCCGCATCCATAAATGTATGCTCATAGCGAATTCCCGCCTTTCCACCGAGTTTTTTTGTACTTCATCTGATAGCCCAAATAAGCAGCCAGAATATCCTGCTTATGATCATATTGCGTACTCATATCCTGATCATACTTATATTCTCCGGTTTTATCGGCCAGATAATATTTACCATCACTTTTACTTCTACGAAAAATATACTTTATACCAGTTTCAATGCTGTGTATCGAATTTATCGGATTGGTATAGTCCAATTGAGCCGTATGCTCTTGTGTGCTGGCATCATTTTTAAAATATTGGTTTTGCAAAAGATAAGGAACATTCAACGTATCCTCATAATCCGTATTCGCTTCACTGTTATTGGGGGAATGGCTAAAACGATAAGAGAAAGTAAGAAGTTCCCCTTTCTTTTTAAACGAATGCTGATAATCCATATTGCCCCCCACTTCGCCAAAGCCCGATTCATTATTTCCCAAAGAACCGTAACCGTAAACCGGATTACCGGCATGATTCGTCATCTGGGTATTTCCAATCCTCTTATTCGTAAAATTGCCAGTCATCAGATTCATAGAAAAACTAATCAGATTCAAAGTGTCAATCTCATAACTTCCTTCCAGACTGCCAAATTGAAAATTGCCATAGCTCTTGCTTCTTCGATGCGACTCCAAAAATTTATTTTCCTGAGACGTGAAATCCTCACGATATGAATCTTCAAATCCCTTTTGAGATCCCTGGTAGTTATAAGAATAATTACCGGTAACAGTGAACTTGCCCGACTGAACCGTACCATAACCGCCACCATACACACGCATATTGCTTGCACCACCATTCAATGTCACCGTATATCCTTCCATTCCTGCTCCTACAGTGATAATATTCAAGATGCCCGCCACCCCTTCCGCGTCATATTTAGCCCCAGGCTCGGTGATAACCTCTATAGATTTAATGGAATTGGCCGGCATACTCCGCAATACCTCGGTAGGATTATTGCTCATCATGTTATTCGGCTTGCCATTAACATGCACTTTAAACTTACTGCTACCGTTTACTTGAATTTTATCCTCTCCATCTACAGTCACCAGCGGAACTTTACGGAGCATTTCAAGAGTCGTATTGGTTTTAGAATCCGGATCATCCTCTATACTATACGTCACTTTGTCTATTTCCGCCTTTTACCAAAGGTTTCTGCGCTACCACCTCCACTCCTTTCAACATTTCAGTCGCTTCTGCTATCAGAATCTTACCCAAATCAACATTCCTACGATTTGCCGATATCGAGAACTCCTTCTGTACAGGAGACTTTCCTACAGAAGTAAAATGAATGAGATAAGTCCCCGGCACGGCAAGCCGTTCGTCAAACCTGCCGTCCGCTCCTGTCACAGCCAGTTTCACCGGCTTTACAGGATTGTTCTTCAATGAAATACGGATTGTAGAATACGGTTCCCCTTCATTAGACAAAGAATCTAATAAGACCCCCTTGACTGAGAACTGGCCTTGGACAGCCTTTTGCGCCTTCGCCGTAAATGACAAACTTGCTACAAGCAAGATAATGCCCCATAAAATGTTGTGTTTCATATATCAATAATGAGTTTGTGTTTGTTGCAAAGGTAGGTAAACGATAGCAAGTAGTTTATTTTCAGACGTTAAAGAAGCCTATATATTATCTACCAGCGAGTATAAGGATTCTTCATCAAAAAAGAATTATAATAACGAATATCTCCCGTTACCTCTTTTTCGATGAAATGGGGCTTTTTGAACAATTCGTCCTCACTATTCAATTCCACTTCCGCTACAGTCAAGCCTTCATTCTCACCATAAAACTCATCCACTTCAAAGATATGCTCTCCACTTTTCACCAAATACCGGATTTTATCAATCACCCCAGGCTCACACAGTTTCATCAACTCTTCGGCCTCTTGCAAACTGATCTCCTTCTCCCACTCATAACGACTTGTACCGGAGTCATTGGAGGCCCCTTTGATAGTAAGATACCCTTTATTATCCCGAATACGCACCCGGACAGTTCTTCCACGAGCACTACAGATATAACCTTGCACAATATGACTATGTGCATAAGCCTCTAGTTTATAACTGTCGTCCTTTACTAAAAAATTTTTCGTTCTATTTCTTGTCCCATAGCGTTTTTTAATATATAAAAAAAAGCCCCCGCAGAGAATAACCTCAGCAGGACTTCACTATTTTATTTTCCGTTTTTTATCCATACATGGCATAGCCTACCATAATAACAAGGGCTAATACAATTAATCCGATGAACAGACCTTTTACAATCCTATTTGCTTTCTCTTCTTCCCGCTTACTATAAGCAGCTTTCTTATTCTTTCCCATAAGTATTTCATTTTTAAGATTAAACCATCTCTTTTGAATATCCCAAAAGTACAAAGTTTCTAGAAGAAAACAAATAAATTACGAAGAATTTACTAATTCTCCGAACCGGAAAACTCCATCAAGTATGCCTTGATAAAGCCATCAATCTTTCCATCCATCACTCCGTTCACATCCGAAGTTTGAAAATTAGTACGATGATCCTTCACACGACGGTCATCAAAGACATAACTGCGTATCTGTGATCCCCATTCAATCTTCTTCTTGCCTGCCTCCACCTTGGCCTGTTCTTCCATGCGGTGCTGCAATTCCTTATCATATAAAATTGAACGCAACTGTCTCATCGCATTTTCCTTATTCTTCGGCTGGTCACGGGTTTCAGTATTCTCAATCAAGATTTCCTCTTCCTCACCGGTATACGGATCTTTATATTGATAACGCAGACGTACTCCTGATTCCACCTTGTTCACATTCTGTCCGCCGGCCCCTCCCGAACGGAAAGTATCCCAAGACATACGGGCAGGTTCAATTGTCACTTCAATACTATCATCCACCAACGGCGTTACAAACACAGAAGCAAAAGAAGTCATCCGTTTCCCCTGAGCATTATAAGGAGACACGCGCACCAAGCGGTGGACTCCATTCTCACCTTTCAGATAACCATATGCAAAACTGCCCTCAATATTCATAGTCACCGTCTTGATTCCGGCCTCATCCCCATCCTGAAGGTTAGCCACGCTCACTTTATAGCCATTGGTCTCCGCCCAACGCATATACATACGCATCAGCATGGAAGCCCAATCCTGACTTTCAGTACCACCGGCACCGCAATTAATTTTCAATACACAATCCATTTGGTCGGCCTCCTGGCGAAGCATATTCTTCAGTTCCAATGCCTCCACCGCAGTGACAGCCTTTTGATACGCTGCATCCACTTCTTCTTCGGTAACCAAATCATCTTTACAAAAGTCAAAAGCCAATTCCAGTTCATCTGCCATCGTCTTTACCTCACGGTAACCGTCGATCCATTTTTGCAGATCTTTCACCTTCCTCATTTGTGCTTCTGCTTTCTTGGCATCATCCCAAAAACCGGGCGCCTGCGTACGCAGTTGTTCTTCTTCCACCTGAACCAGTTTATTTTCTATGTCCAGATATCTTTCAAGTGCCGCAGTACGTTCTTTTACGTCTTTCAGTTGCTCTATTGTTATCATCTTGAGAATTTTTGCATTTCAAGGTGCAAAGATAGTGGAAATCTATTCATTTTCCCATTATTCTTCGTACATCTTTTCTATTTCGGCAGCATAGTTCTTGTTCAGCACATTACGTTTTTATTTTCAACGTATTGGTCAGCTCACCACGTTCCATACTGAAAGGATGGGGCAACAAGGTAAACCTCTTGATCTGTTCATAATGTGCAAACTGCTGCTGCAGTGTATCAATCCGCTCTTTAAACAAATCGATAATTTCCGGTTTCTGCAACAGTTCCTCCATACTTTCATAGCGAATACCTTTTTTTTGCGGCATACTCTTTCACCAGTTTATATTCAGGAATTATCAAAGCAGAAACAAATTTACGTTCATCGGCAATAATAGAAATCTGATCGATATAACGGTCTACCACCAATTTGGCTTCAATGGCTTGAGGAGCGATATACTTCCCGTTTGAAGTTTTAAACAAGTCCTTGATACGCTCTGTAAGGAACAAATGCCCATCTTTATATAACCCGCATCACCGGTATGGAACCATCCGTCTTCAGTAAACGCCGCTTTCGTAGCAGCTTCCTTTTTATAATAGCCATGAGTGATTCCCTCACCACGTAGCATTATTTCGTTATTCTCCCCTATTCTGACCTGCACATGAGGCATGATACGCCCCACCGAACCAACCACATGGTCATTATCATTCTCACAAGCAACCGTTGCAGTAGATTCCGTCAATCCATAACCGGCTACCATATTAATTCCCACCGACAAAACAAACTCCTGTACAGCCGGCGGAATAGCCGCACCGGCAGTAGGGAAGAAACGCCCGTTTTCAATGCCAATAGTCTTTTTCAACAAGCTATAGATCGTTTTCTCATAAAATTTATATTTCATGTGCAATACAGGCGGAGGAGTCAGCCCTTTGTACACATATTCCAAATTATGTTCACGCCCCACTTTAATAGCATCCAGCATCAACTTCTTTTTCAATCCGGTTGTCTCATTGATTTTTTCTTGCACGCCGGCATACACTTTCTCCCAGAAACGGGGAACACTGCACATAGCCGTAGGACGGATCTCCTTTATTGTCTTCTGGATATCAGCAGGACGCAAGTTGATAGACAAAGTACATCCCATCGAAAGACACCAGCAAGTCCATGCACGCTCAAACACATGAGTAAAAGGAAGGAAATTCATAATCACATCCTGATCACCCAATTGAGGGAAACGTTCATCATGTGCCGGAATGGCCGCCTCATAGCAAGAATGATGCAACATCACCCCCTTGCTGTCTCCGGTTGTTCCACTGGTATAAAGAATATTGGCAAGATCACCATTACCCGACTCTGAAGTACGCTTGTCTACCTCAGCTTGATGCGGATGCGCCTCGCCCAATTTCAGAAAGTCATCAAAATAAATGGAAGTCTGGTCCCGCTCATCACGTTTTACCTCCTTGTCGAAAATTATAATCTGTTTCAGTTGGCTTCCCAGCTGCATAACCCGGAACGCCACATCATATTGCAACTGTTCACCTACAAAGATATAACGTATTTCGGCATCACCTACCATATAATGTACCTGCGCCTCGGAACTGGTAGCATAAAATGGTACAGTAACAGCCCGTACCCCAAAAGCTCCAAAGTCCACATACAGACATTCCGGTTTATTTTGAGAAAAAACTGCTATATTTTCCTGTATGCCTATACCTAATTCTATCAATGCATTCGAAACTGTTTTTACAGTTGCGGCAAACTGGTTCCAAGAAACCGGAATCCATGTTTCTGTTTTATAATCGCGGTAACGCAACGCTACACGATCACCATATTTCCCTGCCTGACGTTGTATCAGGACAGATAAGAAAGAACTACTCATTCCAAAGATTTATTTTTAATTCATCGGCAAAGTTATCGTTTAATTTGGAATTATCCTCTATAAACAGGCATTAATTTTCCCAACCAGTCAAAGAGTTAGAAGAAATCAGCCGAAAGATTTAGTTGCATATCTAACTTAATTACTAATTTTTCATCACCGTTTACCACGCAAAAATAGTATCTTTGCAACACATTAAATTATTAAAATCAAGATGATTGATATAGAATATTACACTTCCGAAGCAACCACATTGCTGAATTCGTTAATCGGTATCCCCTCATTGAGCCGGGAAGAAGAAGCTGCCGCCGACTTTCTGCAGAACTATATTGAAGAAACAGGTATCATGACCGGTCGTTCGGGCAACAACATTTGGTGTATCAGTCCGATGTTCGACCTCAACAAACCGACTATTTTACTAAATTCCCACATCGATACCGTAAAACCGGTAAACGGATGGCGAAACATCCTTTCACTCCGAAAGCCGAAAACGGAAAGATTTACGGTTTGGGAAGTAATGACGCCGGCGCCAGTGTAGTATCCTTATTTCAGGTGTACCGCCATCTCTCTACAACCGAGCAGGCATACAATCTGATCTTTCTTGCCTCATGTGAAGAAGAAGTTTCCGGAAAAAACGGAATAGAAAGCGTATTGCCCCAACTACCTCCCATCACCTTGGGCATAGTGGGTGAACCGACAGAAATGCAGCCTGCCATTGCCGAAAAGGGATTGATGGTGCTGGATGTTACCGCATACGGAAAAGCCGGACATGCCGCACGCAATGAAGGAGTGAATGCTATTTACAAAGTACTGGAAGACATTCAGTGGTTCCGTGATTATAAATTCCCGAGGATCCTCCCTGCTAGGCCCCGTCAAAATGAGCGTAACACAAATAAATGCCGGCACGCAGCATAATGTCATCCCCGATACTTGTACTTTCGTTGTGGATATCCGCAGTAATGAATGTTACTCTAACGAAGAACTATTCAAAGAAATAAGTGCCCGTCTAAAAAGCGAGGCGAAAGCCCGTTCTTTCCGCTTGAACTCATCTCATATCAGTGCCGAGCATCCCTTTGTGAAACGCGCGGTAAAACTAGGACGTATACCTTTCGGCTCTCCTACTTTGTCCGATCAGGCGTTAATGAAGTTCCCGTCTGTCAAAATCGGTCCGGGAAAGTCCTCCCGTTCACATACGGCTGATGAATATATCATGGTTTCGGAAATTGAGGAAGCAATAAGGCTTTATATCGAGATGCTGGACGGACTGGTGCTGTAAACGACTTACAAAGACGCTATTTCCCCTATAGACAGACCGGTAACCTGTGCAATTACATCAAATGCAATACCGGCCTGTTTCATTTTTTTTTGCATTCTTGAAGCATTCTTCCTTACGACCTTGCTCAAGACCTTTTTTAAGACCTTTTTCAATACCCTCTTTAAGACCTTCCTCACGCCCTTTTTTCAACTGGGTGGACATCACGCTGTACCAGTCGCGGAAATTCTTCAAACTTTCCCAATACTCGCCTAATTCCTTAGGATTGAACTTAGCTATCTCGCAGCCTCGAAAAGTTCCTTGTTCATTGCCGTGCCGAAAAGCAACTTGAAGCCGAAATCGGCATAAGGGTTGATGTATTTATCCTGTATGCCTTCTGTTCCCATATCTATCCGAGGTTTAATAAGTTATGATACAGGACAAAAGTAATCAATATACTGCAATTCCCCGTCTTAAAAGAAAGATTTAACTATCTATCATTCATAGTATTTTCTAGATAAGGTTTAATAATTCCTCATTATTCCATCTTTCAGCATATTCACTGCTTAAGTCTGCCGTGATACATTCGTGCTTATTTTCCCCTTTTTGTAAACCGATAACTCTGATGTCAGGAACAGTTTTAGCATACTTTCTTATTGTGAGTTCCAATAAAATTCCTAAGCTTATCGATTTCATATCAGGCGGATAAAACGGTTCCGCACTTTGAGCGTCATTTAAACAGGAAAAAATAACATCTATTGCCTGTTCCCACGTAATAAAAAAACCGGGTAGCTTCAGGATCTGTCAATATAAGCTCCTTCCTATTTTCTAATGCATACTTCCATTTTACCAAAACAGACCCTGTAGAATGCAATACATTTCCATAACGAACTATCCTATAAGCGCAATTCGATCCGTTTATTTGCTCAAAATCCCCAAAAAGATTCTCCATAAGCAATTTAGTAGCCCCATACGTTCCTGAAACTTGAACAGCTTTATCAGTGCTTGTTGCCAGAATAAATTTTATGTTCTGTTCCTCAACAGTTATTTTAAGAAGATTCAACGTACCAAGAATATTAGTCTGAACAGCTTTCAGAGGATGTTCTTTTGCCAAAATGACATCTTTAAACGCAGCCAAATGAAATATCCCATCACAACCATTCAATGCCTTTTTCAATAAAAGATAATCTTCAACGGGGCATGGAAAGATTTGAACGCTTTTAAATTTCTCCCTCAGAGCAATCAGTTTTCCTTCATTCCTGGCTATCGCATGAATAGTATGTCCTTGGGTAATCAACCGTTCTATCAATTTCTCAGCCAAATAACCGGTAGCCCCCGTTACTGCAATGGTTCCCATACTCAAGCTATTTTTTATCATTCATCAACACATCCCTCGCAACATAAGGCTGTGGAGAAAACTCAAATAGTCAACACATTTCGACTCTCCTAAAGCTGTTAATGTATGGACGCACCCCCGGTAAAAGTCCGTACCAAATCCCCCTTTTCCCAAATCTCTTCTATTACAGCCTCACTATCATCATATTTTCTGAAAAAGTGGCATGCATACGCCCCTGTAAAATAAGCATATATTCCACCTTTCTAAAATGATAATGATTGCCTCTAAGAACCTTTGGGACGAATTGCAAGAATCCTATATATTTAGCGGCTTCCACCGCTGGAATTGAAGCACTCAAAGTAGTATCCTCGCCAATTACAAAACCAGTTCCCGCCTCCAGCAAGCTATAATTTTTCACATCTCCTACGGATTCCACTCTTATCAAATCCCTGACAGTTATTTCATCAAACATTTTTTTTTGATTGCTCACGCACGTCAATTTTACATAATCCGGCACGATATTTTAATAAAAACAACTTATGATGAGGAGCAAGGTTCTCCAATCTCAAACACTCATCCATATCCAGCAAGACAAAAGATTCACCTTCCAAAATACGGATATCCGCTGCATCGTCCATCAAATAAGTATGATGAATATATTCCCATCTATCATAGTCTGCTCTATACTCAGACCCCAAATAGGTTATAGAACTAAAATGCACCTTTTGGGATTTCTTGTGTTCAAATTCTTCCTTCAGTTCTCTGATAATGCCATCTAGAGGGGTTTCCTCCTCCTCAAGGTAGCCAGAAACAAGAGAATAATATCCGGAGTACTCTATATCCGGGTTCTCATCTCTTTTTTGCAACAATACTCTATTATCTGTTGTAGTAATAATCACAGTAGTCGAATCCATCATCTTTTTCATCTTCATTATTTTTTAAATTTTCATTCTGTTGTATTTTCACCACACCCACGTGATGAATAATATTTTCCTTATTCAGCATATCAGTATAAATAGCATGGTTTAACACCATAATAAGCAACCAAATAAGAGACAATATGGCAAAAAAAGGTTGGGTGTATGATTTCAGCCATAACTCCCAAGACTTTTTCTCTCTTTTCAAATTAGAAGGAATCTTTGTGAAAAAGTTTCACATACTCATCCGGAAAAGCCTTTTTCCGCTTCACATAACATATTCTTCCAGTGCTCATGATAACTCCATAATCTCTGCATTACGTAAATAGACCATATTGAAAATGACAATCCGCCAAATGCAATAATAAATGTCAGATATTCAGAAGTTTGACATATAGAGTTAAACAAGACGGTTTCCAATCCGAATAAAGAAACATTTATTCCGAACATAATATTAAAACGGCTCCAGATACCAGCTCCTTCATACTGTAATTGACCAAGAAGGTGAGTATAATGTTCCATTAATTTAGTGTTCTGCAAGGCATCCCTATCATTTACCGCTTTTTTATTATCTACATCCGCATAAAAAGTTTTATACCGCATCGAACTAATTTCGTCATTATATCAAGAATATATTTTTTATAATAAAAAAAGGAGAGGATATTCTTCTGTAATCAGATTCATATCCCCTCCTCGCTTGAAGTTATCAAGAAGAAAGCATATCAAATTTAAACTATACTTTCTATCTTAGCCCGAATGTTTACTGTACTTTTCTTGTTACAGTTACCTTGAATGTCTTGGTTACAACACCCCCAGTCGTGAGTATAAGTGATGATGAATTGAACATCATGCTCATAAACAGTACCTGTAGGTTCGCCATTCCAAGTAAGGATACCGTTAGCATAGCTGTATTCAGCCTTGTCTGCTTCAGAGATATCAACTTTAACACCTGTAGATTCAGAGTCCTTCTGATACAATGTAGCTGCAATAGGTTCTGCTTTAGCAAGATCATTGGCTCCATCATATACTACCAACTTATTACCAACAGCATCTTTCAAAGTCAAATCTGTCCATTTCTTCTTGTCAGCAGCAACTTTCAAGCCATTAATCAAATCAAAGAGATTAATTTGTTCACCAGTTGCTAATGCAGGATTGTTATACTTCAAGTCAACAACATCAGAGAATGCCAAGATCGGTGTTTGCACAGTCCATTCTTCTGTATCGAAGAGTACACGTTTAGAATCAGTATCACCTGCTGTAATATCGTAAATATCAACTTTCAGTTTGCCAACCTTAGCCAAATCTACACGTGGAGTAAATACAATCTGGTTAGTAGTAGCCCACTTGATATCACCACTCTTCATCATTTCCTGAACATAAGCGTTCTGGTTCTTTGAAGCCATATCAAATTTCACTATAGCATCTTCAGGAACAACATCATACATTTCGTCAAATACCTGAGATTGCATAATGAAGTCTGTGTAATTTGCTCCACTCTTAACCCATTCACCCATGATAATGCGTTCTTATACTGATCCTTAATCGGACAATCGAATGTATAAGTTACAGAGAAGTCGTTGATTGTAACCTTGAACAGTTTATTCTCATACTTGTTGTAAACACCGTAAGGAGTGTTGATACCATCGGTCATCACCATATCATAGTCACTGTTCCAATCATAGTTATTATATGAATAGATTGACCCCATCAACAAATTAGCCTTCTTGATTTGTTTCTGACCAGCACCTGGTGTCAAAATTAAGAATAAAGAATCTTTATCTGCATTATTTCCACCATTCTTATAGTAGAGAACAGCTTCATTTACAATGGCATTATCTTCAAAATATTTAGCAACTTCAGTTACATCTTGATTTCGTACATTCCAGAAGGAATTGAAACATTGACTAGACTTGTTAGTATAACCTACCAACTTGTTGGCTGTGTCATATTCAGGTATATACAATTGAACAAAAGTAGAATACACCGTATTGTTATATGAAACAACATCACGTCCTTCGATAGCATTTTCAAAGTCACGAACATCCAAAGTGATAACTTGAGATTTTGCACTATTGTAAGTAAATGTGAAGTTGTCTGTAGCGTTCAACGGTTTCAAAGCAACAGTTGAGAAGTTAGGATTAACAGCAGGACGAACTGCTTTGATAAATACTACATTCTTTATCTCATAATCTTTAATTCCTTCTTCTTGAGCCTTAACAGTAGTAGTTACTTCAATAGCTGCATATTCATCAATAGCAGAAGCTTGGTTAGTTGATTTCACAGACAAGACATTATCTTTCAGTTCAAAGATACCTTGATGAGTCTTGATAGTTTGACCCTTAAAAGTGTATTCTTCATTCTGATCCAACAGTCTGAAAGCCTTTTCATAAACAATACCTGTTTCTTTTACCCAAACCTTAGCACTTTTGAATATAAACATCAATAGAATCATTTACATTGTAAGTACCTTGATAGTTGAATTTACCAAAATCATATCCATCATAAGCATTCCATCCTTCAGTAATAATCTTCGGATAATTGTTACCTGTTACGGTAGTGGAAGTGAATGCGTTCTTGATATTATCAGTAGTAACATTTGTTCTTCCTACTGTAAAGTAATCAGAAGCAGAAGTGTATTGACCATACATAGTTACATCTAAAGAAGTTGCAACTACTGTTCCTTCACTTATTCCTTCATTAGGTATCATGGCAAGTTTCAATACTCCGTTTGCTAAAGTAGCCGAACCATCCATATATACCAAAGCCGGTTCTACACTACGACTCAATTTGTATGTATCAACGAACGAGAATTTAGCATTGTCCAATGAGAAATCACCCGGATAAACCTTGAAAGAAGCATAAGCAGGGACAGCTGCAAACAATTCATTATCTGTATTATACACATTATAAGCATAACAAACATCATAGGCATCATCAACAGCCTGTTTTCTGTAAACTACAGTCTGCAACCCTTTGAATGCAGAACCTTCCTGCAGCAAAGTATAGTTCTGTCCGTCGATAGTCACGATTACAGTCTTGCTTTCAGCATCTACAGCAATGTTAGGAAATTCATTGTTCTGCTTCAAATCAGTAACTTTGTCACCGATCTTGATGTATTCCACACCATCCACTGTCACCCAAGACACGTTTGAACCGGCAGCTTCACCATCCTGACCTCTGGCCGGAACTTTGTTACCTTCGGTATCTTTCACATCCACCCAAGTAGCACCTTTGTCTGTGCTGACCTGCCAGTAATTGCCTTCCACACGGAATTCAGGGATAACAGTAGTACCGGCTGCTCCATTTGTTCCATTCGTACCATTCTTGATAGTAATTTTGGAACCGTCAGTGAAAACCAGTTCATATCCACCGGTAACCTCATTACATGACTGAACGAATTTACCTGCCTTATTGCCGAGTCAAGACTTGCAATGGTTTCCTTGACTTCGCTCAATTCCTTGTCGATGCGGTCAATGTCATCATCATAGTCCTTACAAGACACAAATGTTCCTGTCGAGGTCACCATTAAGGCTCCGAACAGGATTGCACTTAAAAACTTTTTGTTCATAATAGAAAAACTTTAAATTTATAAATTTAAAAAACTAAAATTGGTTATACATATTTGGTTCATTATTAATAGCTTAGCTAGTTTACTGCCTGCAAATGATGCCTCCTTCTTTCTTGAGTCTGATATGACAAAGGTGATACCCCGACAATACGGCTGAAAGCAGAGTAGAAAGCACTTTTCGAAGCAAAGCCACAACTGCAAGGCAGCTCAGTCAGCGCACAACGTCGGGAACAGAGAAGTTCTTTGGCATATTCCACACGATACGTGTTCACAAGTTCCTTCAAATTACAACCGAAGTATTTGTTCACCACATTGCTCAGATAGGTCTGGTTTGTTTCAAGCAGTGCACTCAGTTTCTTCAGAGAAAGCGAGGTGTCAAGAAATACCTGACGTATCTCAAGCTGGTACAATATACCTTTATATATATTACAATCCACCTTGCGAATGTCTGTTTCCTTTCCGGCAAACTCCTCTTTCCATTGCCGCTCGGCAGCCTTGAAAAGCAAAGTCTTCTGTCGCTCGGAAGTAGCGGTCGTGCGTTTACGTCTCAGAAATAGATATTCCATCTGCTTTATGTTGTTTTCATTTAATTATACCGCTTCAAAGACCAGATATATTCCATATATAAAAGGTCTTAAAAACGACATTTTTTGTAGATCTCTTGATAAGAGATCTACAAAATGTATTAACACACATTATATCAACATATTACAGAGCTGTTGAAACGAAAATAAAGAAGAATATAAATAAATGAGAGAACTATTTTTTTTATATAAATTCCTATTTTTTTGCAAA
>ENA-OQAR01000262-OQAR01000262.1-human-gut-metagenome-genome-assembly--contig:-NODE-262-length-15398-cov-1.893589_pt1 | contig 15398 bp, 29 predicted proteins | sample MGYA00242738_ERZ504533 | MGnify/ENA primary metagenome ERZ504533 (study PRJEB26092, sample SAMD00036276) | human gut metagenome | host: Homo sapiens | study: EMG produced TPA metagenomics assembly of... | reverse complement strand
CGCTTCCGCTTCTCGTTTTTTTTCGTAGCATGGGCGGTCAATGGTACAAGGATGAACTGTCTGGACAGTTCTGACGGTTGTAGGATGTCTTCCTGGCTGTAAATCCATGGTAAGCCTGATCATGATCCTGATGCGGCATCCTATGGACAGGAAACTGTATGAAGAAAATCCGGAAACATGCCGGTGATCTTGTGATGGCATATGAAATGTATATGACTTTTTATGAAAAGAGCGGTTATCTTGATGCTGTGGCTGTATGTGGAAATACGGTTGTGGGATATACCAGTGATCCAAAGGTGGATATATCGTATCTTGCAGAACAGTCTCAGAAGATTGTCCGCAAAAACGGTTATAAAGTAGATGTAAAGATCCTGAAAGATCTGAAGCCCTATCTGGAACGTCTGGATTCTATGAATGAACATAAAGAATCTTTACGGAATGGAATCAAGTTTACACCAGATGAACGGTATCCGGATCTTTCCAGGGAAGAGCTGATCAAACATACGATCCTGGCAATCTGTCTGTAGGAGCACTGTTATAATGAAAGAATTTATCATTAATGAAAATGAGGCCGGACAACGCTTTGACAAATATCTGGCCAAGCTTCTTAAAGAAGCGCCAAAAAGTTTTTTTACAAAATGATGCGTAAAAAAAATATTACACTTAACGGAAAAAAAGCAAACGGAAATGAGAAACTGCTTTCTGGTGATCATGTGAAGTTATTTTTAAGTGATGAAACTTTCGAGAAATTCAGCGGTACCGATAAAGCTCCCAGGGCATATCATAAACTGGACATTATTTATGAAGATGAGAATATCCTTCTGATCAACAAACCGTCAGGGATGCTTTCCCAGCCCGGAGATGATGGCACTCCGTCACTGGTGGAATATCTGACCGGGTATCTTCTGGAAACTGGAAGCCTTACAGAGGAGGATTTAAGAACTTTTTCGGCCATCTGTGTGTAACCGTCTGGATCGCAACACTACCGGGCTGATCGCAGCCGGAAAAAGTCTTGCCGGTCTTCAGGAACTCTCGGAAATGTTTAAATCCAGAAATCTCCATAAGTATTATCTGTGTCTTGTGGAGGGTGTACTGGAACAGGAAAAATATATCAAAGGATATCTTTACCAAAGATAAAAAAAATAATAAAGTAACAATATACAAACAGGAGAAAGAGAATACTCTTCCTGTGGAGACCCGATATTTTCCGCTTGGTAACAATGGAAAACGGACTCTTCTTAAGGTAGAACTGATCACAGGACGTGCACATCAGATCCGTGCACATCTTGCATCAGAAGGGCATTCGATCGTGGGTGATCCAAAGTACGGAAAAAATGAAAGCAATCTGAAAGGACAGCTTCTGCATTCTTTCTGCATGGAGTTCCGGTTCTTACAGGAACACTTTCTTATCTTTCCGGAAAGACCTTCACAGCGCCGATACCGGAAATCTTTCTCAGAACATTAAAAGAGGAGCAGTTGGAGGAAATTTATTATGAAAATCTGGAATGAAGTGTGGGATTATGTAAAAATGATCATCATTGTGGTAGTGGTGGTCCTTGTTATCAACAATGTGGTACTGATCAATGCAAAGATTCCGTCGGAATCCATGGAAAATACCATCATGACCGGTGACCGGATCTTTGGTTTTCGCCTGGCGTATGGTTTTAATATGAATGTATTTGGAAATGAAATATCCAAGAAATGGAAAGATCCGGAGCGTTTTGATATTGTGATCTTTAAGTATCCGGATGACGAATCCAGCTGTTTATCAAACGTATTATCGGACTTCCGGGAGACAAAGTTGAGATTATAGATGGTAAAGTTTATATCAATGATTCGGAAACGCCACTGGAAGATTCCTATGTACCGGAGACACCGCTTGGAAGTTTCGGCCCTTATGAAGTACCGGAGAATTGTTACTTTATGATGGGCGATAACCGAAACAATTCAAAGGATTCCAGATACTGGACCAATACTTTTGTGCGTTTCGATCAGATTGTTGGAAAAGCGGAGATCCGTTATTTCCCGTCCATCAAGCTTTTGAATTAAAGAAGGGTTTTATTTTATGGCAACGTGGAACAGCAGAGGCTTCGAGCTCCACTTTTGGAGGAACTTGTCAATCGTACCAATGAGCAGTACCGCGAAAAAGGACTGGCTCTGATCCAGAAAATTCCAACTCCCATCACGCCGGTAAAAATGGACAAGAATACAAGACATATCACACTGGCATATTTTGAACAGAAAAGTACTGTAGATTATATCGGAGCAGTGCAGGGAATTCCTGTCTGCTTCGATGCCAAAGAATGCTTGTGTAAAGACCTTTCCCCCTTGCAAACATTCATCCTCATCAGGTAGCTTTTTATGGAGGAGTTTGAGAAGCAGAAGGGGATTTCTTTTTTCTGATCTATTTCAGCGCAGATAATGTTTTTTATTATCTTACTTTACGCAAACTGAAAGAATTCTGGAAACGGATGGAAGAGGGCGGACGAAAAAGTTTCCGCCGGGAAGAATTGGACGAGGAATTTTATCTTCCGGCAAAAAGCGGATTTCTGGTTCCTTATCTGGAGGGGATCCAGAAAGATCTGCAATTACGGGATTGACTTTTGGAAAAGTTTCCTATATAATCAAATTTAAGTTTTCTGTGGTAGCATGGTAGCGAACTAAAGCGAAACGCAGAAAATTCAAAAAGTGTTACGGAGGAAATGAACATGCAGCGTATTTTTCATACACCTGAAGGTGTGCGGGACATTTATGGAGAGGAATGCAGCCGCAAAAAACGGCTCCAGAGGGAGCTCCACCAGGTGTTTTCAAGATATGGATATGAAGATATAGAAACACCGGGATTTGAATACTTTGAAGTGTTCAGTAATGAAGTGGGAACAATCCCATCCAAAGATCTTTATAAATTTTTTTTGACAGAGAGGGAAATACCCTTGTTCTAAGGCCTGACTTCACACCATCGGTTTCCAGAGCGTGTGCTACATATTTTGATTCCGGAAAAGGGAACCGGTAAGACTTTGTTATACAGGAAATACATTTATCAACAATTCCAGTTACAGAGGACAGATGAAAGAAAATACCCAGATGGGTGTGGAGCATATGGGAGATGATTCCGCAGCAGCAGATGCGGAGATCCTTGCCATGACAGTAGAGTGCCTGAAAGCAGCAGGACTTACAGAATTCCAGGTTAGTGTGGGTCAGGTAGATTATTATAAATCCCTGCTTGCAGAAGCAGATCTGGAACCGGAGATGGAAGAACATCTTCGTGAACTGATCTCCCAGAAGAATTATTTTGGTGTGGAAGAACTTCTGAAGGGACAGAATTTAAGCGAGAGCCTTTCCGAAGCTTTTGCGGAACTGCCGCAGATGTTCGGTTCCGTGGAAGTTCTGGAAAAGCAAAAAAACTTACCTCCAATCCGGAGGCACTTTTCGCAGTAAAACGTCTGGAAGAGATCTACGAGATCCTGAAAGTATATGGCTGTGAGAAATACATTGCTTTTGATTTTGGAATGCTCAGTAAATTCCGTTATTATACAGGAATCATTTTCCAGGCTTATACATATGGAACCGGCGAACCACTGATCAAAGGTGGACGTATAACGAGCTGATGAAACATTTCGGAAAACCGGCTTCTCCCATCGGATTTGCCATTGTGGTTGATAACCTGATGCTTGCTCTTTCCAGACAGAAAACTGACCGTTCCATCCGGTGATAAGACCGTTGTGATCACCTATGCTCCGGGAGAGCTGAAAAAAGCGATCCAGGAAGCAATTACACTTCGAGGAGAAAGGTAAAAAAGTGGCATTATGCCCGAAAAAGGAGGAGCAGGAATAATGAGATATCTTACATTTGCCCTCACAAAAGGGCGTCTGGCCAACAAAACACTGGATATGTTTGAAAAAGATCGGTATTACATGTGAGGAGATGCGTGACAAGGATTCCCGTAAACTGATCTTTACCAATGAGGAACTGAAACTCAGGTTTTTTCCTTGCGAAAGGCCCGGATGTGCCGACTTATGTAGAGTACGGTGCCGCAGATATTGGTATCGTAGGTAAGGATACCATTCTGGAAGAGGGAAGAAAACTTTACGAAGTTATGGATCTGGGATTCGGAGCATGCCGCATGTGCGTATGTGGCCCGGAAAGCGCCAGAGAAGTTTTAAATAACAACCAGCTGATCCGTGTTGCTACCAAATACCCGAACATAGCAAAGGATTACTTCTATAATAAAAAAACACCAGACTGTGGAGATCATCAAACTGAATGGTTCCATTGAGCTTGCACCGATCGTAGGTCTTTCCGAAGTCATCGTGGATATCGTGGAAACAGGAAGTACCCTTCGCGAGAATGGTCTGAAGGTGTTGGAGGAAGTCTGCCCGCTGTCTGCCCGTATGGTAGTCAACCAGGTCAGCATGAAAATGGAAGATGAAAGGATCCGTAAACTGATCACAGAACTTCGAAACGTTGTCAAATAAGCTGTGAAGCTGTTTATTTGCTTATGAGCATGTAGTGGAACGGATTGTGAATAAATACAGAAAGAAGGCAGAAGTTATTATGCGTAAGGTAAAACTCACCAAGGAATCTACAAAAGATATTCTGGAAACTCTCTTAAAAAGAAGTCCTAATAATTATGGCAAATATGAGGATGCAGTAGCAGATATCCTCGCAAAAGTAAAGGCAGAGGGAGATGAAGCGCTGTTTGCTTTTACCAGAGAATTTGATAAAGTTGAAGTGACAAAGGAGACGATCCGTGTTACACCGGAGGAGATCGAGGAAGCTTATAAGCTGGTAGATCCGTCTCTGATTGATGTGATCAAAAAAGCGCTGGTAAATATCCGCAGCTATCATGAAAAGCAGCTTCAGAACAGCTGGTTCACAAGTACGACAGACGGTACTATGCTTGGCCAGAAAGTAACTGCACTGAACCGTGTAGGTGTTTATGTTCCAGGCGGAAAAGCTGTATATCCATCTTCTGTACTGATGAATATCGTTCCTGCCAAAGTAGCAGGTGTGGACCGTATTGTAATGACAACCCCTCCGGGAAAAGACGGAAAGGTGAATCCAAGCACACTGGTTGCTGCCAATGAGGCCGGTGCAGATGAAATTTATAAAGTGGGCGGTGCCCAGGCTATCGGAGCTCTTGCATACGGAACTGAGAGTATCCCGAAAGTGGACAAGATCGTAGGACCTGGAAATATTTTGTTGCCCTTGCAAAAAAAGCAGTTTATGGTTATGTCAGCATTGACTCCATTGCCGGACCAAGCGAGATCCTTGTTCTTGCAGATGAGACTGCAAATCCACGTTATATCGCGGCAGATCTTCTTTCTCAGGCAGAGCATGATGAGATGGCGTCCGCGATCCTGATCACAACAAATGAAGAATTTGCAGATAAGGTTGACGCAGAGGTAAAAGGTTTTGTTGAAAAACTTTCCAGAAAAGCTATTATCGAGAAATCTCTGGAGAATTTTTGGATATATCCTGATCGCAGAAGATATGGATGAGGCCATTGAGGCAGCCAATTGAAATTGCTTCCGAGCAATATGGAGATCGTTACAAAGAATCCTTTCGAAGATATGATGAAAGTACGAAATGCAGGTGCGATCTTTATCGGAGAGCACAGCTCTGAGCCTCTTGGAGATTATTTTGCAGGACCGAACCATGTACTTCCTACCAACGGAACTGCGAAATTTTTCTCCGCACTTTCTGTAGATGATTTTTATTAAGAAATCCAGCATTGTGTATTATTCCAGAGAAGCACTCCGGAAGATCCACAAGGACATTATCCAGTTTGCCACATCGGAACAGCTGACTGCACACGCAAACTCCATTGCGGTCGTTTTGAGGAAGAGGATAAGGAGAACGAATAATGGCAAGAGAAGCACTGATCGAAAGAAACACAAAAGAAACACAGATCCGTCTGCAGCTGAATATTGACGGAACAGGAAGTTCCGATATTGATACAGGTATTGGCTTTTTTGATCATATGCTGGACGGCTTTACGCGTCATGGACTGTATGATCTTACTTTGAGAGTACACGGTGACCTGAATGTGGATGATCATCATACTATTGAAGATACAGGTATTGTCCTTGGAAATGCGATCCGTGAGGCAGTTGGGGACAAAAAAGGAATCAAACGTTATGGCAGCTGTATTCTTCCCATGGATGAAGTTCTGGTGCTCTGTGCAGTGGATCTTTCCGGAAGACCTTATCTTGGATGGGATGCGGAGTTTTCCACGGAGAAAATAGGAGATATGGCAACCGAGATGGTGAAGGAATTCTTTTATGCAGTGTCTTATTCCGCAGCAATGAATTTTCACATCAAAGTTCTTTCCGGCGGAAACAGCCATCATGTGGCAGAGGCTATGTTTAAGAGCTTTGCCAAAGCCCTTGATGCGGCAACACAGTACGATTCCCGGATCACAGACGTGCTTTCTACCAAGGGAAGCCTCTGATACATAAAGGAGACTACTTATGAACAAACAGTTGATCCCATGCCTTTATCTTCAGGCAGAAAAGGCAGTAACAGGATTTGGACAGAGAAATCTTTTCGGAGATGGAAATGTAGAGACACTTGCAAAATTTTACGGCGACAATGGAGCAGATGAGCTTCTGGTGTTTGACTTTTCTTCCACAGATGCTGAGCATGACCGTGCGATCGGAAAGATCCGGGATATCTGCCAGGCATCCGAGATCCCGGTGATCGCAGCAGGAAACATCAAACGTATGGAAGACGTAAAAAAACTGATCTATGCAGGCTGTGCCAAGGTTGTATTAAATTTTTCAAAGAAAAGTAATATTGAGCTTCTTGAGGAAGTATCCAGACGTTTTGGAAAAGAACGTATGATGATCAGTATTTCTGATCTGAAGGAATTTACAGAAAATCAGGAGCTGATCGAAACTTATGCAGACAGTGTTCTGGCTCTGGATACAGTGGAAAATGAAATCGCACAGATTTCGCAGATTTCCATTGTTCTCCACACGGACGAAAGCAGTCAGGAAAAAAGTTCTGGAGCTTTTAGGGGAAACCGCCGTGTCCGGACTTTGCGGTGCTTATGTGAGCAGCCTTGAAAATGATCTGCATACATTAAAAGAGACCTGCGAAAAAAGCCGGATTCGGTGAATACCTATAAAAAAGCAGCATCGCATGGTCTGATTTTAAATTAAACAGTGATGGAATGGTTCCAGTTATTGTCCAGGATTACCGGACAGATGAAGTGCTGATGCTGGCCTATATGAATGAACTGGCTTTTGATACTACACTGAAACTGGGAAAATGACATACTGGAGCCGCAGCCGGAATGAACTCTGGACAAAAGGCCTGACATCCGGACATGTACAGTATGTAAAATCCCTTACCATTGACTGTGACAATGATACGATCCTTGCCAAGGTGGATCAGGTGGGGGCTGCCTGCCATACAGGAAACCGTACCTGTTTCTTCAAACCACTGATGAAGAAAGAGTACGATGATACCAATCCACTCCACGTATTCCAGAATGTGTACGATGTGATCACAGACCGGAAAGCGAATCCGAAGGAAGGTTCCTATACCAATTATCTTTTTGATAAGGGAATTGACAAGATCCTGAAAAAAGTCGGTGAAGAATGTACAGAGATCGTCATTGCCGCCAAAAAAATCCGGATAAAAGAAGAGATCAAGTATGAGATCTCAGATTTTTCTCTATCACATGATGGTACTGATGGTGGAAAAAGGTGTCAGCTGGGAAGAGATCACCAGAGAACTGGCAAAAAGATAGAAATTAAAAAAAGACATATACAATTTTTGGTTAGGCATGGTATACTTATCGGAACAAAGTGCGGAAATATAAAGAAAAAGGGAAAGGGAAACAGCCAATGATCAAAATTGATGACTGGGTGATCGAAAAAGGAGAAAAAGCACAAGGTAAGATTGAGATCACAGGATGCGGCATGGCGATGCGGCGACTGTGATCTGCGGGGTGGAAGACGGACCGACGATCCTGATCACAGCAGGAGTACACAGCGCCGAGTATGTAGGAATACAGGCGGCGATGGAACTTGCGAAAGAATTTCAGCCGGAGGAACTGAAGGGAAATGTGATCATCATTCCGCTGGTCAATGTCAGTGGATTTGAACATCGTACCATGAGTATGGTCTATGAAGATGGTAAGAATCTGAACCGTGTTTTCCCGGGAGATCCTGAGGGGACAGCTGCAGACCGCATTGCCTATACCATGGTGACGAAACTTTTTTCCATAACGGATTATTATATTGATCTGCACAGCGGAGACGGATATGAGCAGCTTCATCCATATGTTTATTATGTAGGGGTTGTAGATGAAGAGACGGCAGAGAAGTCCTTACATATGGCAAGACATATCGGTGTCAAATATGTGGTCCGCTCTACAACTGCTACAGGTGGTGCCTATAATTATGCTTCTTCTCTTGGAATTCCAAGCATTCTCATCGAGAGGGGCGGACACAGTTACTGGACCTGGGAGGAAGTGGAACAGGACAAAAAGAGAGTCCGTCATCTTGTGTTTCATCTTCAGGGGGAAGAAAATGTCACGGACTGAAAACATTACCGTCAGATGCTTCTGGAAAAATGTGGTATATGAAATATGCACCATATACCGGATGCTGGTATCCATCCAAAAAAGCCTGGAGAGTACTTCTTTTAAAGGAGAAGACCTGGGTGAACTGAGAGATTACTACGGAAACCTGCTTTTATACATCCATTGCAACAGAAAAATGGAGTTGTACTTTATCAGACAGCCAGCCTGAATATTATTGAGGACGGACCGATGATCGCCTATGCAGCGATCACAGAGACGCTGACCTGATATTCGCAGAGCTTTTCCACCAAAAATTTGTTTTATTCAATTCCTATAGAAACGATAAGAAAACCGGATTTTACCGTTTGTTGTTCTATTTGTAAAACAAACGCGTAAAATCCGTATTTTTTGACAAATCGGATAAACTCAGTTGTTAAATACCTAACGGGGTATATGTACAATTCAAACAGCTTTGACAAAATTTGATAAATATTCTAAAAAATACAACATTTTTTTCTATGGACAACAGCAATAGATTTATCATATAATAAATCCGTAATTTAACAGCATTTGCTGATTTTTACATCAGTCGTTTGCAAGTTCCGAGAGGATTAATAGGGAAACCGGTGTAAATCCGGTACGATCCCGTCACTGTAATGGGGAATCCTCAGATAAAATACCACTGGCCGGGTGCGTGAGAAATAGGGCCGGGAAGGTGTCTGAGGGTGAGGAGCCTGAGTCAGGAGACCTGCTTGTAATTGTTTAAGATGATTCTTACGGAAGATAGGAAGCAAGTTTTTTGTGTGTGCCCGTATTTCGTCACGGGCTTTTTTCGTGCGTATTTCTAAAATTCCATGCATTTTCTGCATATAAAGAATCCCATTATAGTTATTATTATCTTATATAAGTTGAAACGGCTATGCTAAAAATCACATCAAATGAGGAAAGGAGTAAAAACGTGACAAAGAAACAAGTAGGAAAAAGATTTCTCCAGATTATCATTGTATTATTTGGAATCAGCTTTTTCACATTTGGACTGACCTACCTGTCACCTGGTGATCCTGCGGAGATCATGTTGACAGAGTGTGGTAATCTTCCAACACCGGAACTTCTGGAACAGACAAGACATGATCTCGGCCTTGACCAGCCATTTCTTGTGCAGTATGGTTCCTGGCTGAAAGGTGTTGTAACAGGAGATATGGGACAGTCCTATTCTTTCAAAATGCCGGTAACGGATAAACTGGTATCCTGTTTCTGGCCGACGCTGAGGATGTCGTTGCTGGCACTTCTGATGATGGTCATTATTTCCATACCGCTTGGAATACTGGCCGCTGTATATCAGAACAAATTCCCGGATTATTTTGTAAGAGGAATTACCTTTGTGGGAGTATCTGTTCCAAGCTTCTGGCTGGGCCTGATCCTTCTCAGCATCTTTGGTGTTCAGCTTCGCTGGATCAATGTTGCCGGAGGCAGTACAGATTTTAAATCCATGATCCTTCCGGCGCTGACACTTGCACTTGCCATGTCTGCAAAGTATACCAGACAGGTAAGAAGTGCAGTACTGGAGGAACTTCACCAGGATTATGTCACAGGTGCAAGAATGCGTGGGATCAAGGAAAGCGTCATTCTCTGGAAACACGTTCTTCCTAATGTAATGCTTCCGCTGGTAACACTGCTGGGGCTTTCCCTTGGAAGTCTTCTGGGAGGTACTGCAGTTGTAGAGATCATTTACAACTGGCCTGGAATGGGAAATATGGCAGTAAAGGCAATTTCCTGTCGTGACTATCCTCTTGTACAGGGCTATGTACTCTGGATCGCGATCCTGTACATGTGCATCAACCTGCTTGTGGATCTGTCCTATACTTATCTCGATCCAAGACTTAAGGAGGATAGATAATTGAAAAAGGTATTACGAACATTCAAAGAAAATAAACAGTTCACTCTTTTCTTTATTCTGGGTCTCGTGGTGATCGGTGTTGCGATCTTTGCACCGCAGCTTTCTCCATATGATCCGTTGGATGCAGTTATGACCGAATCACTGCAGGAGCCAAGCTCCGCTCATCCGTTCGGAACGGATAAGCTTGGACGAGATCTTCTTTCCCGTGTTATCTTCGGAACAAGAACCTCTCTGATCATGACCTTATGTCTGGTTGCGGTGATCTTTGTGATCGGTACATTTTTAGGAGTTATCGCCGGATATTTCGGTGGTGTTGTGGATGCAGTGATCATGCGTATCGCGGATATGATGATCTCATTCCCCGGCCTTGTTCTGGCCATTGCCATTGCCGGTATGCTCGGACCGAATCTGGTCAATGCCGTTATCTCCATTGCGGCTGTAAGCTGGACAAAATATGCCCGCCTTGCAAGAAGTATGGTTTTGAAAGTCAAGAAGAGTCTTTACATAGAGGCAGCTGTGGTAAACGGAACAAAGACCTGGAAAATTCTTCTTGTACACGTTCTTCCCAACATGGTAACCCAGATGGTGGTAACTGCAGCGGCAGATATCGGAACCATGATGCTGGAACTGGCTTCCCTTTCATTCCTGGGATTTGGTGCAACCGCGCCGACACCGGAATGGGGACTGATGCTGAATGAAGGAAGGACCTACATGGCAAAAGCGCCATGGCTTATGATCTACCCTGGTATCGCTATCGTGATCTGTGTTGTTGTTTTCAACATGCTTGGAGACAGCATCCGTGATGTACTGGATCCGCGCCAGGATCAATAAAACAACTCTGTAACAAACCAACACCATATGATCAGTATTATTTATCTTTAGGAGGATGAAATGAGAAATAACGTAGTTAAAAAAAAGTGCTGGCTGCTACACTTGCATGCATGATGACTTTTTCCATGACAACAGTGGCTCAGGCAAAAGGTGACAAAAAAGTGATAAGGAGATCACCATCGGAGTAACAAGCTTTGCAGATACACTGGAGCCGACAGAGCAGTATTTCAGCTGGGTTGTATCCCGTTATGCGATCGGTGAGTGCCTTACAAAATTCGATGAGCACGGTGAGATCGTTCCATGTCTTGCAGAAGAGTGGGATAACAGCGAAGATGGAAAAACATGGACATTCAAGATCCGTGAGGGCGTAAAATTCTCCAACGGTGATGACATGACACCGGAGATGGTAAAAGCTTCCATCGAGCGTACTGCCGAGAAGAGCGACCGAGTTCCGGAGTTCTTTGATCTTGATAACATCGAAGTTGACGGACAGAACTTGATTTTCCACCTGAACAGAGCTAACGCAAACATGGCTGGCTGCCTTGCAGACCCGCTGTTCCTCATTGTTGATACAAATGTCGATGATTCCACATTTGCAATGGAAGGACCGATCTGTACAGGACCTTACGCAGTAGAGTCTTTCAGCCCGACAGACTCCTGTGTTGTAGTAAAGAATGAGAACTACTGGGATGGCGAAGTTCCCCTTGACAAAGTTACACTGAAATGTGTGGATGACCAGACAACACGTTCCATGGCTCTTCAGACAGGTGAGATCGATATCGCTTACAACCTGAAAACAGAGAACCTGGTTGAGTTCGAGGGAAATGACAACTATGATATTCAGGAACTTCAGTCTCTTCGTTCCACCTATGCGTTCATGAACCAGAACGAGGATCATGCACTCAGCGACAAGGCACTTCGTCAGGCACTTCTCCGCGGACTTGACAAAGAGACATACTGTAACACTCTTCTTGAGGGTGGTGCAACAGCTGGTAAAGCACCGGTTCCGCCAACACTTGACTTTGGATTTGATGATCTGAAAGATGAGAATGCTTACGATCCGGATGGCGCAAAGAAGATTCTTGAGGAAGCTGGATACAAAGATGTTGACGGTGACGGATTTGTAGAGACTCCGGACGGAGATCCGCTTGTTCTTGATTTCGTTATTTACACAAGCCGTGCAGAGCTTGGTGTATACGCACAGGCAGCACAGGCCAGCCTGAAAGAGATCGGTATCAATGTAAACCTGAATACTGTAAGTTATGAGACACTTCTTGACATGAGAGATTCCGGTCAGTATGACCTTCTGATCTGGAATGTACTGGTTGCCAACACAGGTGATCCGGAGAACTACTTAAGAGAGAACTGGTACAGCTCTTCCGCAAACAATACTGCAGGATACAACAATCCGGATGTAGATAAGCTTCTTGATGAGCTTGCTCAGACATTCGATGAGGATGCAAGAAAAGATCTGATCATCGACATCCAGCAGGATATTATGGATGATGCAGCAACTGTATTCTTCGGTTATGAGACAACTTATCTCTTCTCCAATAAGAAAGTAACTGGAGTTAAGATGTATCCGATGGATTACTACTGGCTGACAAAGGATATCACTCTTGCCGAGTAAAGGAGCGTTTATTTATGCTTGAAATCAAGGATCTTTCTGTTCAGTACGGAAAGCAGGCACCTACCATTGAGCATTTCAATCTTTCCATGAAGAAGGGTGAGATCATCAGTGTTGTAGGAGAGAGTGGAAGTGGAAAAACAACCGTGATCCGTGCTGTCCTCGGCGCTCTTGCCGGGGGTGGCCGGGTCAGTGCCGGTGATATTCAGTTCAACGGACATTCCCTGCTTTCCAATACCAAGGATGAATGGAGAAATTTAAGAGGTACCCGCATTTCCATGATTTTTCAGGATTGTGGTGGAACCCTGAATCCGATCCGCAAGATCGGAAGCCAGTATGTGGAGTATATTTGTACACATACTGACGTATCCAAAGCAGAAGCATGGAAAAAAGGCTGCTCCATGCTTCAGAAAATGCGTCTTCCAGACGCGGAAAATATCATGAAAAGTTATCCTCACCAGCTTTCCGGTGGTATGCGCCAGCGAGTTGGTATTGCCATGGCTATGACTTTTAACCCGGAACTGCTTCTTGCAGATGAGCCGACCAGTGCCCTGGATGTAACCACGCAGGCACAGATCGTACGCCAGATGATGGAGCTCCGTGATGATTTCGGAACCGGCATCATCATCGTTACCCCATAACATTGGTGTAGCGGCTTATATGGCCGATCAGCTGGTTGTTATGCAGCACGGAAAAGTTGTGGATCAGGGAACACGTGATGAAGTCATGAATCATCCGACCAGTGACTATACAAAGAAACTGCTGGCTGCAGTGCCGGAAATGGAGGGACAGCGTTATGTTTAAGGAATCCGATATCGTGCTCAGTGCAAACATATCGTAAACAGTTCCCGGCTTCCGGTGGCAGAACATTGACAGCCTGCAATGATGTGAACTTGAATGTTTATAAAGGAAAGACTCTGGGAATCGTAGGAGAGAGTGGCTGTGGTAAATCCACCTTTGTCCGTATGGTCATCTCTCTTGACAAGCCGACCAGTGGCGAGATCCTTTATCATGGAAAAAATCTCTCCAATCTTTCCAAAAAAGAAACCTGGCTGAACCGTCAGAATATGCAGATGGTATTCCAGGATCCACTGGCATCTTTTGACCCGAAAATGAAGATCGTGGATATTCTTACAGAGCCGCTGATCAATTACGGGAAACTGAAAAGAAGCGAAAAAGAAGCCAAAGCCAGAGAACTTCTGAAATGGTAGAACTTCCCGGAGATTTTGTAGACCGCTATCCTCATAACATGAGTGGTGGTCAGAGACAGCGTATCAGTATTGCACGTGCACTTTCCCTGGAACCGGAGATCCTGGTGTGTGATGAGGCGACTTCTGCACTTGACGTTTCTGTACAGGAGTCCGTGATCCAGCTGCTGGTACGTCTCCAGAAGGAGAAAAACATCAGCATGCTCTTTATCTGCCATGACCTGGCGCTGATCCGTTCTTTTGCTCATCAGATCGCGGTAATGTATCTTGGAAATATCGTGGAGGTAATTCCAGGAGAGGATGTTGCAGAAAAATCTCTTCATCCATATACACAGGCTCTTCTTGGCGCTCAGTTTTCCATTCATATGGATCAGAACAAAAGATCGAGAGTATTGAAAGTGAGGCTCCAAGCCCTCTGGATGTTCCTCATGGCTGCCCGTTCCAGAATCGCTGTGAGCACTGCATGGAGAAATGTAAGACGATCCGTCCGGTGCTTACAGAGGTAGAGTCCGGACATGAAGTAGCCTGCCATTATGTAACTGAGAAATAAAAGAAAGGCAAAAAACAGTATGACATTAAAAAACTTTAAAGTAATGGGCATTCTGCTGTTGTTGCTTGCCGTTTTTGCAGTTGGCGGGAAAAAAAGTTTCCGCTGCTGTGGAAGACAGAGATGTTCAATATACAATAGGTGTTGTAGTATATAATCAGAACAGCCCGGAAATGAACATGTTTATGAACTATTACAGAGAATATATCCAGCAGGGATTTCCGGTAAAGTTCTATTTTTCAGGCAGCATTAATTCTGCAGAGGACGAGATCAATTTTATCCGCGCAATGAAGCTGCAGGGCGTAAGCGGAATCATTTCTTTTTATGGACAGGATATTCAGAAGATTGTAGAAGCCTGTGATGAAGAAGAAATGTATTATGTTCTTGGTTCCGGAAGTATCAGCGATGAAGATTATGACAAGGTAAAAACCAGCCCGTATTTTCTTGGAAGTGTAGGACCGGATGCAAAGGCAGATTATGAAGCCGGCTACAATATGGCAGATTATTTTGCAGATGCAGATACCAGCAGTTATATTGTGCTGACCGGTGGTTCTTCCGCAGGAAACTACATGCACCTTCAGAGAACCATTGGTGTTCTGGAAGGACTGGCTGAAAAAGAAGGACTGACTTATTCGGAGGATGTTGAAAAACTTGCGTCATCTGAGAAAACAACGGTTGTAGATGCAGGAAAGGATGATGTCAGCATTACCATCTGCCCTGGATATATGACAGATCCGAAAGGAATCAATAAC
>ENA-OQAR01000261-OQAR01000261.1-human-gut-metagenome-genome-assembly--contig:-NODE-261-length-15400-cov-1.887252_pt1 | contig 15400 bp, 25 predicted proteins | sample MGYA00242738_ERZ504533 | MGnify/ENA primary metagenome ERZ504533 (study PRJEB26092, sample SAMD00036276) | human gut metagenome | host: Homo sapiens | study: EMG produced TPA metagenomics assembly of... | reverse complement strand
GAAAAAAGAATGTTCTCTTTCAAAAAGTGTTGTTGAATATAAATAGCGAATCATTTAGAAATCTTTCAACCTGAAAGAGAAAGAGAAGTTATTGAAAAGAATTTAAATCGTTTAGAAAATGAAAATCTTAAAGAATATGCAAGATGTTTTATTCAAGAAATGATGACTGTTTCTAAATCTTATCAATCAGATTTATTACCTCTTGAATTAGATAAAAATATTAAAACTGAATTTAAAAAAGATCCCCTTGTTGGATATCAAGGAATTGCTGGAGCATTTTCTCAAAGTGCTGTAGAAAACTTCTTTGGTGAAGGGACAAGAAATATTGGTTATAAAGACTTTGAAGATGTTTATGTAGCATTAGAAAATGGTGAAATTGATTATGGGGTTTTACCTATTGAAAATAGCTTAACAGGATCTATTAATGATAACTATGATTTAATTAGAAAATATGGTTTTTATATTGTAGGAGAAACTGCTGTAAATGTTAGTCAATGTTTAATGGCACTTCCAGGAACAAAGATTGAAGATATAAGACAAGTTTTACTCACATCCTCAAGGATTAGCACAATCTAGTGAGTTCTTATATCAACATCGCTATATTGAACAAAGACCATTTCAAGATACAGCAAATGGCTGCTAAAATATGTTAAAAGATTCAAATAAATCCAACAAAAGCAGCAATTGCTTCACCTCTTGCTTGTAAATTATATGGTTTAGAAATGTTAAAAGAAAATGTTCAAAATAAGAAAAAATAATAGAACACGTTTTTATGGTTATTTCTAAAGAAACTTATTTGTCCAAAAAGAAAGTGACAAAGTTTCAGTCATCTTTTACTTTACCACATCAAGTAGGTGCCTTAGATAACATGTTACAAACAATTAAAACAAAGTCAAATTAATATAGATCGTATTGAATCTAGACCAATTGAAACACAATATTGGCAATATTATTTCTATATTGATTTTGAAGGAAATATGCATGAAGAAAGAATACAAAGAGCGATCAATAAAATGAAAGCTAATAGTACAACATTAAAAGTATTGGGAAATTATAAAAGGGCGTAAGAATGAAAAATATTATATTAGTGGGAATCATGGGGTGTGGTAAAACAACCATCTCCAAATTATTATCAGAAAAATTAAAGATGCCAGTTATTGATATGGATGAATATATTGAAAAAAAATATCAATGTACAATACCTGATATGTTTGCTATCTCTGAGGAATATTTTAGGGACAGAGAAAGTGAAGCATGTTTAGATATGGCAAAGCTTGATGGCTATATTATCTCTACTGGTGGTGGCGTTGTTAAAAGAAAAGAAAATCGTGATATTTTAAAACAAGCGGGGACTATTTTCTATATTGATCGACCTTTAGATAATATTGTGAGTGATGTAGAAACAGCACATCGTCCTTTATTAAAAGATGGCCCTCAAAAAACTTTATCAACTCTATGATGAAAGACATGATCTTTATTTAGATAGTTGTCATTATCATGTTGATAATGATGGGACTGGAAATTTTTTATTCATTAGATGATATAAGAAACCTGACTATCGTATCACGCTCCGGTGAACATTTCCGCCTTGCCGACATTGCACAAATAGAAGAAAGTTATCAGACACCTGCCAGCAATCTGATGCGCATTGACGGTAATCCGGCCATAGGTATTGCCATCTCCACCGTCCCCACCGGAAATGTAGTGGATATGGCAGAAGCTGTGAAAAAACGCATTGACGAATTATCCCAATCCATGCCTGAAGGATATGAACTGACCTCTATCTACGATCAAGGATATGAATCAGCCGTTGCCAATCAAGGCTTTGTCTTGAATCTCATCATTTCCGTTTTAACTGTTATACCATTCTATTATTTTTCATTCGGGTTCAAGAATGGCACGCTGATAGGTAGCGGACTGATTTTTTCCATCTTCGCCACTCTCATTGTCATGATGGCTTGCGGCATCGCACTCCAGCGAATGTCACTGGTCGCCATCATTATCGCCATGGGGATGTTGGTAGACAATGCCATTGTTGTGTCAGACTCCGCTTTAATCAATATGGAGCGTGGAATGCGGAAACGTGTAGCCATCATGCAGGCTTGCTCGACTACCGCCCTGCCCTTGTTGGCAGCAACCGTAATCGCTATTCTTACTTTCCTTCCTATCTATTATTCACCACATATCACAGGTGAACTGTTATCCTCATTAGTCGTGGTTATCGGAGTATCCCTGATGTTCAGCTGGGTGTTCGCACTGACACAGACACCTTTCTTTATACAGGAATTTGTCCGCCGCCCACGTCCCGAGGAACTGAAAGCGGCACTGTTCGACGGAAAATATTACAACCGTTTCCGCAATGCTTTACATTGGGTGCTCCGCCACCGGTCGGTCACCATCGGCTCACTGGCCATTATGCTGATACTCTCTGCCTAGAGTTTCAAATTTATTCCTAAAGTATTCGTACCCGCACTGGAAAAACAATACTTTACCGTAGATATGTGGCTGCCCGAAGGAACAAACATTAACGAAACAGACCGCATGGCAAGCAGTCTGGCAGACTATATACGCGGACACGAAGAAACAGAAATGGTTTCTACCTACATAGGTCGCACGCCACCCCGCTATTATTTATCCAATGTATCTTTCGGTCCTCAATCCAATTATGCACAAATACTGGTAAAATGCAAGACCTCCAAAGATTCAAAGGAATTACATGCGCTACTGCAAGACTCCATTCGCCAGAAATATCCCGAACCCCTGATAAAAGTGAACAAATTCGAGCTTAGCCCTTTGACAGAAGCCGTCATCGAAGCCCGTTTTCTAGGACCGGATCCTGCTGTACTAGATTCACTGGCAGGGAAAGCAATAGAATCATGCGCCGCATCCCAAAGTAGCGGACGCCCGCAACGAATGGGGCAACATGAGTTTAATGATCCGCCCTGTTTACGATCCGGTAAAAGCCGGAGCACTGGGTATCACCAAAGCACAAATGATGCAATCCGTCAAGTCTATCAGTGATGGAACTCCTGTAGGAATTTATCGGGATAATGAAAAGAAAGTACCTGTATTACTAAAATCGGAAGGGGTTCATATTACAGACGAGCGATCTTTAGGGGATTTCTCTGTTTGGAACGGGGAGCATTCGGCACCTCTGTCACAAGTAACGGAAAAAATTGAAACCACTTGGGAATTTCCGCAAATACGTACTTATAACCGTCAGTTATCCATGGCACCATGTGTGGAGTAAAACCGGGACACACCATGGCGGAAGTACACGGAGAAATACGAAAAGAGATAGAAGAAATAGAATTGCCCGAAGGATATACCTTCTTCTGGGATGCCCAATACAAAGACCAAGGCGAAGCGATGCAGGCCATTGCCAAGTTCTTTCCTTTGGCTTTTCTGATGCTCATTGTAATTCTTGTAGCATTATTCAGTAACTTCAGACAACCGGTCATTATCCTGTGTATCCTTCCCCTTTCCTTATCGGGGTTGCCATAGGTATGCTGCTCACCGGATTCGATTTCGGCTTCTTCCCCATCGCCGGATGGCTGGGATTATTAGGTATGATTATTAAAAATGTGATTGTGTTACTGGATGAAATAAATATACAGCGCCGAAATGGAATCGCACCTTATACCGCCATCATAGAAGCTACAGTGTCAAGAACAAGACCTGTACTTATGGCAGCGACCACTACTATTTTAGGAATGGTTCCGTTATTGTTCGATATAGCATTCGGCGGTATGGCAGCCACTATTATTTTCGGACTGACGTTTGCCACATTGCTAACGTTATTCGTAACCCCGGCATTATATGCCATGTTTTATAAAATTAAGAGTAATTCTAAATATGCATCCTATGAAAAGAATTAATATACTGTTTATCTTTATTTTTTAGTGTTCCGTCCGCTACTTTCTCCCAACAAAGTGATTTATTGGAAAAGTACAGGTCGATGGCTGTGGAATACAACCACGACCTGAAGGCGGCGGATAAACACATCTCTGCAAGTATCGAACTGGAAAAAGCCGCCCGAAAAGATTTGCGTCCCAAACTTTCGGGTGACGCCAACTTTCAATATACCGGCAACCCCATCCAGCTCACTCTGGACTTGCCCAGTATGCAAAACCCACTGACGTTCGAAGGCAAGGACATGAAATATGGTGCCTCACTTACCCTATTACAGCCGGTCTATACAGGCGGGCGTCTGCTGGAAACCATCCGGATGCAAAACATCAACATAGTCTGGCAGCACATCAGGCGGAATACTTTCGTTCCGCCCTGTGCTACCAAACCGATATGCAATACTGGAATACCGTAGCCCGTGCCGAACTTCTGCAAGTTGCTACCGACTATCGAAACTCTATCGCCTCACTCACCAAAACTATCCGTGAGCGAGTCGAAGCAGGACTAGTTGACCCGCAAGACTTGCTTATGGCAGAAGTAAAACTAAAATGAAGCCGAATACCAATTGCTCCAAGCAAAAAGCAGTTTGGAAACAGGAAGAATGGCACTTAATTCACTGATTGGCACGGCACTTCATGAAATAACGGAAGTGGAAGATACCATTCCTTCCATCGTAATGAATGAGCAGTTATGGAAGCAAGACGGTTCTAACCGACCGGAACTAAAAATAGCATACGACCAAATAGGCATAGCCGAAAGCTCAAAGAAACTGACTGACTCAAAATATAAACCGCAACTGTATGTCGCATAGAAGGAAGTTACTCTTCACCAGGATATAACTTTAAATCCGACCTTGATCCCAACTATGCCGTTTATGCTAAGTTATCTGTACCTATTTTTTGAATGGGGGAAACGACGCAACGAAAAACGGGGCAGCCTCTTTCCAGATCGGTGCCGCGACTGATAATCTGCACCAAGTAAGTGACCATGTAAATCTGGAAGTGCAGACAGCCCGTGTATCCTTGTCTCAAGCAATGGAACAAGTACAATTAACTAGAAACTCATTGGAAAAAGCCCGCAAAAACGAACAAATGGCATTGGAAAGATATACAGAGGGGAAAGTATCAATAGTGGAAATGATAGAGGCACAAAACTATCGGCAGATTCACAAACCAACTATGTACAAGCCAAAGTTTCTGCACAAGGACACTATTCCGCATTGCTGAAAGCTTTAAACAAATATTAGATAAAACCAACCATCATGAAAAGCATATTCTTCCATTCACCAAGGAACGGAATTTATCCGTACCTATAGTGAATGGAAAATATTAATTTAACACCTCTCCAGTCTATGATTATTCTGTAAAATATTGTAGCTTTGTTCACATGAAATGGAATGTTACATTATATGGTCTTTTATTCTCCGGACTAGGAGCATTTTCCTATCTTCTTCTAGCCAATTATTCCGATTTGTCACCCCATGTGGCAGATATGCTATTTTCCAAAGGTGCTTTTATCTTCTTCATCACAGCCTTCAATATTCTTGGCTGCTCAACGTTGCGGCTCAGTTCCTGGCTAAACAGTCAATATGCATTGAATATCCGCAAACGTTGGAAAATTATTACCATTTATATAGCCGTAACTCTCCTGTTCTTTCTTTTGAATTATAGTTTATTGATTGTCGGAAAACTTCTGGTAGGTTCCTACAACATATTTATTTTCCCCAATGGCGGCTGGCGCATCCTCTTTCTGGTATGGTTGGTGGAGTTAGTTATTGTAGGACTACTTTTATCTAACCGTTCTATTCAGAACACATTAAAACTGCAACAAGAAGCTGCCGAACTTCAAAAAGAAAATAACACAGCCCGTTACACCGCCCTGCAAAACCAACTCAATCCACACTTTCTGTTCAACAGTCTCAACACACTGATTGCAGAAATAGAATACAATCCCGCCAATGCAGTCCACTTCACTAAGCATCTGTCCAGCGTTTACCGCTATGTCCTTCAAAGTCAAGATAAAGTCTTGGTACCTTTAAGCGAAGAATTGGAATTTATGAAATCCTACCTCTTTCTTCACGAAGTCCGATTAGGAAATTGCATCAGTTACAAATGTCATCTTCCCGAAGACTATCCTGAAGCCATGCTCCCGCCACTAACTTTGCAACTGCTGGTAGAAAATGTCATCAAGCATAATTCCATCACCTCAAACAAGCCTATGCAAATTAATATAGAAATTGAAAAATTATTACCTGACAGTAAGTAACCCTATCCAACCTAAAAAAGAGTAATGACACCTCTTCGGGAGTAGGATTGAATAATCTTTCCAACCGTTGCAAACTACTGCTCGGCGAAGGAATTATTGTCACTAAAGCAAACAATTTGTTTACCGTAAAAGTACCTTTAGCATATGAATAAACTAAACGCAATCATTATAGAAGATGAAGTGCCAGCAGCACGTTTGTTACATTCCATGATTACCCGTCTGCGCCCGCAATGGACACTGACCATTATACCGGGCAGTGTGGACGAAGCTGTGGCTTGGTTTAAAGATAATCCACAACCCGACCTGATCTTCCTCGATATCCAATTGGCAGATGGAAACGCATTCGATTTCCTTTCGGCCGTGCATCCTTCCTCTATAATTATTTTTACAACTGCCTACGACCAATATGCCATCCGCGCATTTACAGTAAATAGCATAGATTATATACTGAAACCCATCGACGAAACACGTCTGCTCGATGCCATCATCAAATACGAAACTTTACAAAACAAAGGAATCTCCCGCCCCCAAGAATATCTGGATACATTGCTGGATACCCTGCAACATAAAGAAAGACGTTACCGTACACGCTTCCTTATTTATGGAGCCGACCGTTTCTGGTCTCTTCAAGTAACGGACATAGCCTATTTCTATTCTGAAAATAAAAATAACTTTTTGCCGTCACCCAAAAAAGGACAAGAACACATAATCGACCTGTCTCTGAATAAAATTAATGGAACAGTTGGACCCAGAACAGTTCTTTCGCGCCAACCGTCAGATTATTATCAGCATTGCTTCCATAGACCATGCCGAACCTTATTTTAATGGCAAGATAGTAGTCAGTGTCCTTCCTCCTTACAAAGCCCAAATCACCATCAGTGAAGAAAAAACTTTCTTCATTCAAGCTTTGGCTTAATTATTAAGAAATGAAAAAGGAAGATTAAGCACTTACTAATCGGTAAACATGATAGCCTCAATGCATATACCTTGTTTATTGATAACACACTCTATAGTCGCTGCCGGAAGCCGGAACTCCAAGATATGCGCATCGGGCAAATAGGGACATATATATCTTTGTGAATCAGGATGAAATGTTCTGATACACAATTCCGAAAATCCAATAAAGCCCCTTACTTTAAAATAATTAAAAGCAAGATTGCGAAAACGGCAAAAAGGAGGTCTATTTTCTTTCATTTAGTCTTTGCAATAGATTTATGTTACTCATGTCAAAAACATGAACTTATCATAAACAAGCGTGTGTCCGAAAGGTTTATCAAAAGTTCCATTTCTTCCGCCGCAATATAAAAAAGCAGTCCGGCACAGATATTCATCCATATGCCGGACTGCTTTTACACCATATTATCCTTCTTACTTATTTCTAAGTTTTTTACACAAATCTGCTTTATCCGACAAACAAGGAGGATCGAAAAAAATATTCATTCCACCAAGTAACGTTTCCGCCCGATAATATAAACAGTTATTCTACCGGCGGCACCTCCAGAATACTACCATAACGATGATATTCAAATGAAATACTTTGCTCCTTGATGTAATGAATCAATTCCACACGTCCGTCTTTCACCGGTTTAGCTGTAGCAATATACTTATCAATACGTGCAGCTTCCTCATACATTTCCATCGGAATATCCGCCCCACAAGTACGGATACGCTCATAGTTCTTCATTGATTTCAGGAATCCGGCCAACGCTTCTTCTTTTAAAGGACATCCCAAGGAAGCCAATGCAGCTGTACGATCATCACCGGGCTCAAAACTAATGCTCAATGGAGTATGACAAATTCTGGCAGCCAAAGCAATCATCTTTGCATCTTCATTGTTATCTCCCGGGAAAAGACGCAAAACCATATTCTTTAAAGGCAGATAGCGGAATGCATTTTGCTCGCCATACAGATTATTGACATCACGAGCATGCGCAAATTCCTGCTCGTATGCCTTCACATAACTTTGTGTATAGTCGGTGGTACTGCCTGGCTTATCTGCAATATTTACAAAACAAGCACAATAGTTAGGACCACCCGCCTTCACACCTCCACCAAAAGCCGACAATTTCATTCCACCGAACGGCTGACGATTTACAATGGCCCCCGTTATACCACGATTGATGTAAAGGTTACCTGCCATAATTGAATCTTTCCACAATTTCTGTTCGCCTTCATCCAGACTCTGTAAGCCCGAAGTCAAACCATATTCCAAACTGTTTACCAAATCAATGCCTTGCTGCAAATTCTCAATGCAAACCACGCTCAGCATCGGACCGAACAATTCCGTTCTGAATGAATAGTTGCCGGGACGTACCCCCCACTTCACTGTAGGAGCCAATACATATTTATGCTTATCAAGAAAACGAGGTGGAACCAGCCAAGACTCCCCTTTTTCCAGTTCCAGAGCTTTCAATAATTTATCATTCTTATTGGTAATCATCGGACCTACCACATTCCCAGGATTCCATACACTACCCACCTTCATACTAGTTGCGGCATCTTTCAACTTATCTTGAAAGTTCTTGTCCTCATAGACCGAGCGTTCTACCAGCAATAAAGAACATGCGGAACATTTTTGACCGGCATTACCAAAAGCAGAAGCCACAATATTCATAATAGCATGGTCACGGTCACCGGAAGCTGTCAAGATAATTGCATTCTTACCACCGGTTTCTGCCGACAATGGAGTAGCCGGATTACTGCGTGCAATATTTTGGGCAGTGTCTGTCCCTCCTGTCAGAATAATATGTTTGACAGCCGGAGCAGTAGTCAATACCTTTAATGCCTCACGGTCTGTAATGATAACCTGCAAAGCCTCTTTAGGCACACCTGCATCCCAAAAATGCCTTGGCAAACAACCATGCCACAGGAGCGGCAACCAGTAGCCGGTTTCAGAATCACAGTATTTCCTCCTGCCAGTCCTGCCACAATACCACATAGGATGGCACACGGAAAGTTCCACGGAGAAATAACCAAAATAGTCCCTTTAGGAGCAATATCCACATCCGGCAATTCTGCAAACTGCTTCATGCTAGTGGTATAAAAACGAGCATAATCGATCCCCTCCGATACCTCCACATCGCCTTCCACCACTGTCTTCCCTGTCACAGCACACATACAACCTATCAAATCACCACGCATCTCACCCAGTCTGTTGGCAGCTTCATACATTATTTTATGCCGTTCCTGCAATGTGGTCTTTCTCCATCCGGCAGGATCTTTTTCGGCTATTTCCAAAATTTTCATCACCTGTCCGGCATCAGCTTGTGACATTTCACATACACAAACTTCATCATCCTGACAACGGTCCATATATTTATGACGCTTCTCACAAACCACCGTTTCAGCTCCTATCTGCAAAGGAATGATTTCAGGTGAATCCGCCGGTGACTTCTTCCACTTCGCAAAAATATTCCGAACCCACTCCTGGTTCTGAGCCAAATCAAAATCAGTATCAGGTTCATTCTTCATTACATCAGCTGGTGGAACGGGAGTATAACGATGCAAGCGGTTTTGTGTACGGGTAGGAATATGCGTAATAACATCTTTCATCTTATAAGCTTCCTCAAACTGGTTCTGCAAGAAGCGCCAAGTATCCGTACCCGGCTTCAAATTGAACGAATGGGTCAGAAAGTTGTCCGGAGCCGTATTTTCATCCATACGACGGACCAAGTAAGATACTGCATTCAGGAAATGCTCATCTTTTACCACCGGTGCATATAAAATCACATGATTTCCCAATTGGGATTGGGCACGCCATACATGATCAGCCATACCTTCCAACATCTCAAAAGTCATGTACTCCGCGCTTCCCAGCTTCCGGCTCAACAGATAGGCGTATGCAATAGTGAACAAATTATGAGAAGCGACCCCCACATGCAAGGCTTTTGCATTCTCCGGTAACAAAGCCCGTTCCAGAATATGCAAATAATTGGCATCGACTTCTGTTTTCGATGTCCTCACTGGATTAGGCCAGCCACGAAGAGAAGAGATAACCGTTTCCATTTCCAGATTACAACCTTTTACCAACCGCATTTTCAATGGCGCACCGCCATCAGCCATACGCGCTTTGGCAAAGTCCAACAATTCAGTCTGAAATTCATACGCATCGGGCAGATAAGCCTGTACAACAATACCTGCCGAATAGTTTTTAAATTCCGGTCTGCTCAACACTTCTTTAAACAAGCGCAATGTAAAATGAGCATCTTTATACTCCTCCATATCCAAATTGACAAACTTGGAACGTTTTACACCATTCTCATCTACGTAAGGAAAATCAATCGCTTTCTGATATAGCGCACACATACGTTTCACCAGTTCCGGAAAACTTTCTTCATAATTCAGCGCATGGGTCTGTGCGTAGATACCCGATATTTTCACGGAGATATAATTGATATCGGGAGCCTCCAAAGCTTCTAAATAATGGAAATAACGATGGTCTGCTTCTCCGTTTCCTAATACGACCTCACCCAGCAAATTTACATTCTGACCAATCTTTTGCTTAAAACGGGCAGCCAAATGGGCTGTTAATTTAGGACGCGCCTCATCCAGAATCACTTTAGAAGTATCCATACGAAGGCGCTTCTTTATGATTGGTATGGCAATAAAATCAAAATGGTGGCCAAAAGCCTGGTACATTTTAAAAAGGAAAGCATCACGCTTATTCAAGAACTCAGGTACACCATAACGGTCTATCAGCTTCTTGATACGTTCTGCCAATTTCTTACGATCACGAATTTTGAGAAGATTCGTCCAGCATCTTCACCAGGAACTTTTTTTTTGTCCTGTGCCGTTGTACCATAACGGCATATTTATGCTGTTCTTTACGTTCCTCACTAGTGATGGTTTGTTCACACGTGTTATAAAGCTTCAGTACCCATTCTTGTACTTCAGCGATAGTCGGTCTGTTGTCCATAGTAACTCATGTTAATGTGTAAGAATTAAGGATAAAAATCATAGGTAAACAACCAAAAGACATGAGCATCGTAGGACTGAACATAACGGCACGATACCGGTGCAAGGTCTGGAGAGCCTGCTGCGAAAACCGGTCAAATATAAGTTCTCTGCCCATAACGTAAATTCCTTATAAAATGTTACTGTTCATGTGCAAATATACACTAATTCTTTTTATTATCAAAGGAAAAAGTGAAAAATTATAATCCGGAACATATTAAATTTCCAATTTAAAGAAGTAGGCTGATTGGAAGCCCTACTATAGCCTTCCAACAAATAGAAATCCGTACAGGCCACATGAATGGTAAATAAATAATTGATGGTATGCGGGTGGTATCCTTTGGGAGGAGCGATACAATATAATCCACCTATCGTTTCCTGTGCCCAAGAATAAGACTTTTCCTTAAAATCGGCTACAAAAGCTGCCTTTCTGAAACGATCTGAGATTTCACGCAAATAAAACTCACCTATATGACAGGCATTGCTCCGATTAGACTCATGGTTGGCAAACAGCCAAAAATCATCCTGCAAACGAATACCTACCAAAGATCCTATATTGGAATGAATGCTATATAGAACAGATTCTCCGCTGTACAAACCATCCCGACATATAAACGCCACCTTCTCCAAGCAATAAAATATATCATAGGAAAGGCCTTCATGCTCATCTTTCCAGTGAAACAGACCATTCTGTATCTGAAGTGCATACACCGGAACCGTCCATTGCCCGCAATCCAACAGGCACAACACATCGCAGCCTCTTATCAATTTATGATAATCAGCCACACATTTATCCTGCGAATTCCAAACAATAATTTTCATCACTCAGGCTAGTTTTATCCGTTCATTTTTATGGTACAGACATAAAAAAGAGACGTGGGACCTGCTTAATATTTTATCTGCCTTAGAGGTATCCCCATACCAGCTGCACAAATAATAACAACAGTGTCCCACGTCTTTTATGAATATACTAATCCTGTTAAGGAGTATAAAACACAAAGACGTGAGCGCTTGTTGTATTACACTTGTGCAGCTTTGAAAATTGGGGATTTTCTAAGACAAGGTAATATTTTAAACGCTCTTAATTATATATGTTCCTTCTTGTTTTCAAATGAATTTTCATCTGTTTTCAAGATTGGTACAAAGTTAAAAAAAGAGTTCTGATTAAAGTGGAATTAATCTATTTTTTAAATAAATAATAACCCGGATGAACATCTGAAAAAGTTATTCCCCCATTACAGTAGCTACAATTTTACGACCACCTCCATGGTTGCGGAACTCACAAAGGTAAATTCCCTGCCAAATACCCATATTCAACCGACCTTCTGTAATAGGAATAGTGAGGCTGACGCCTATAATTGTTGCTTTTGCATGAGCAGGCATGTCATCCCAACCTTCTAAAGTATGTTCGTAATAAGGCTCACGTTCCTTTATCAAATGATTAAAAATAGATTCCATATCCGTACGGACATCCGGATCGCATTTTCATTGATACTTAATGCCGCACTAGTATGTTTGATGAACAAATAAAGCAAACCTGTTTGGGGAAGTGGCGGCAAATTGCGTACCACTTCATCAGTAATCAGGTGAAATCCCCTGGTACGGGGACGAAGCGTAAATTCTGTCTGAGATACCATAACTATTATCAACCTTTATGCATCCATATAGATGCCACTTTACGACGTACCGCTACTATATTAAATAAGGATACACCCACAAAAAGCAAAACACCTATAACCAAGGCCGGTCCTAAATTTCCTTCTTCCAATTGTGGGAATAACTTTCCTATCATATCCATATAGTTACTCCGCACATAAATCACAATTCCCACTGATAAAAACAGCACCACAGCATTGAGTGCCAATGTCAGCATTTGATAAGGGAGCGCCACCTTAGCCGGACTGTAACCTATCAATAACAGATTCTCTAACTTGGATGTATTCTTTTGCAGTAACAAATAAATACTGAGCATCAAAATATAGAAAGAGAGTACACTGATAAGCAAACCTACAGAAAGCACAATTCCTATTAATCACTTTCAAGAACCAGGTAGTCTTTCCCGCATCCAACTTGTCATCTTCCGTATCATATCCCTTGTCTTTAAAGAATCTGGCAATACGGTCGTCCGTAGGATTGTTCACTTCAACAATCAGTCGTGACGGTTCGCTTTTCTGCCCCGGGGCAAACTCATTGTTGGCCCACGTCATAAATGTTTCCGGAACAAGAATCGTATTCAGACGATTAGAGAAACCAACTATTTTTCCTTTAAAGTTTTCCGTACGCCCCACACCGGTAATACGTATATCCAAATTAAACCATACCCATCACCCCCTTCCGACAATTGCGGCAGGCTCCGGCTTTGTGCAAAACCGAAGTTATACAGATTCAGATAATTACGGGGGATGATAATAGGAACGACCCGTTCATATTCATCAAACTCCCATTTATCCAGGTTCACATCCACATACTCATCGGGAACAGACTCAAAAGAACATGGCTGTAGACATGTGCAATCCCACGTTCTCCATCCCCATGCCTGCCGACACTTTAAATTGGGAAGGGATAAAAGCCCCTACCCCTTTGGTAAACGGCTGTTCGCTGATTTCAGCAATGTCTTGTTCGGAAAAAAGTCTTGCTTTTACCGACAAAAAGAACCCAATGTGCTCACTTTCTTGCTTACTATCACATAGTCTTTCTTCATGAAACTGTCACCTTCTGTAAAAACCGGCAACACATCTTTATAAAACTGAACACTCAGCAACACAATGACCATACCGCACAGATTGGCAAAGAAAAAACCCGCCAATTGTGAAAAGCTGATATGCTGACGTAATAATTTCCAGACCAACCTCATAGCTTCAACGTTTTTGTGTAGTTCAACTCCAAATGACTTGCCGATAGAGGTCACAATGATACCTGCCCCCTGTCTATCCCGCTTCCTCCACCAATATCCGGGACATAATCCGTCCATTCTCCTCATCCAGATGCTGATAGGTTCATCCAGAAAAATAAAATCAAAAGGTTGGCAAAGGGCGCGGACCAACGCAACACGCTGCTGTTGTCCGAAAGACATTTTAGCTATTGGCGTATCCCATTTATCGGCAATGCCGAACTGTTCAAACCAAGCCTTGATTTCTTTCTTAGATTTAAATCCGGTCAGCGAATTCTTCAACTGCACATTCTCCCACGCTGTCAGTTCTGTAAACAAAACGTAATTCCTGAAACAACATACTGATGGAACATTTCCGAATCTCCACCCAGTCGCGCACCGAAAGCGTACGAATATTTTTCCCGTCAAAACAGATGATACCTTGATAGTCGTTACGGTATCCGTATACGTAGCTGCAAAGCGATGATTTTCCTGTACCGGACGCTGCCTCCACCAAATAAGCTTCTCCACGCTTCAGAGTCAACGACTGATGCCAGACATCAGATATAATAGAATCCCTCCCTGCAAAAACGGCAGGGAGGGTCTGTTGTAATTCTATAGTGTTCATAAATTCTCCAATCCACGTACAATCAACTGTAGCACGTTGACCTCTTTATCTTTCATAACAATATTCATTTGGGCGCTTTTCCAATCGGGAGCCATCACATCCATATAGTCGCAAGGTCCCAGGATGGCATTGAACATGGCGGCATCGCTGCCCAGCATACGGGTTAACCGGGGATTCTCCTGAACATCCTTCACCAGCTGCGCCGCATTGAACGCCATAAAGAAACGGTTCTTTGTCACCTGTCCGGCCCAAGGAGTATTCTGCAAAGAAACTCCGTAACGGCGGCCTGCCTCATCTGCCAGTCTTTCATTGTTCGAGATATAAAGCAGATTGTCCTTCACACCAAACCAAATGCTTTGGCGATACATACGGAACTCGTATTGGTCTTTACCCGTAGAGTTCAACTGCATCTGCCCACCGGTCATAGCCAACAAAGGTTTCAGGTCTTCGAAGGACTGCAAAAAGTCTTTTATTCGTTACATCAGCATAAATCAGCAAGTCATTATTCGACAAGGAATTATAGCCAACCGCAACATCTCCATGAATAGAAGAGAATATACCTTCAATATCTATTGGTAACATCGAATTATCCAACGCTTGCTTGATGGTAGGATTTTCGCAAAGCAAATCATAAATACCCTTTCCATTGATATTACCTCCTGCCCAAACCAACGTATTGGCAGGGAAATACTCTAAACAGGCTCCCTTAATAACATGAGGAAGCAGCCGACTGTTTTTCATACATAGCAATCAAATCCTTGTTTCAATCAAAGTTT
>ENA-OQAR01000260-OQAR01000260.1-human-gut-metagenome-genome-assembly--contig:-NODE-260-length-15401-cov-3.906704_pt1 | contig 15401 bp, 19 predicted proteins | sample MGYA00242738_ERZ504533 | MGnify/ENA primary metagenome ERZ504533 (study PRJEB26092, sample SAMD00036276) | human gut metagenome | host: Homo sapiens | study: EMG produced TPA metagenomics assembly of... | reverse complement strand
CCTCTGTGCATAAAAGCGTACCAGCGGGGGCATACTGTCAGGGTATAGCCGGGTTTTGCACTGCCCGGCGCACCGATTCTGTCGGAAGGAAAGGACCCTCGCCATGCCAAACCGTACCCCAAACAACAGCCCGCCTCCCATGCTGCCAAGGACGCCAAGGATGTGGAGCGCATGCGGCTGGAACATGACCTGATCACGGACAGCGGCATTGTGCCCGCCACCAAGGGCCGCCATGCCATTTATTGCCTGACGGTGATCGGCACCATTGAGGGCCACAGCCTGGCCCCCGATAACCAGAAAAGCACCAAGTATGAGCATGTGATCCCCCAGCTGGTGGATATTGAGGAGGACCCCGCCATTGAGGGGCTGCTGGTCATCCTGAATACCGTGGGCGGCGATGTGGAAGCCGGGCTCGCTTTGGCGGAGCTGATCTCCGGCATCAGCAAGCCCAGCGCAACGCTGGTGCTGGGCGGCGGGCATTCCATCGGTATCCCGCTGGCGGTTTCGGCCCGCAAAAGCTTTATTGTGCCCACCGCCACCATGACGGTGCATCCGGTGCGCCACTCCGGCATGGTGCTGGGGGTGCCCCAGACCCTGCGCTATTTTGAGCAGATGCAGGAGCGCATCGTCAGCTTTGTGGCGGGGCATTCCGGCATCAGCGCCAAGCGCTTTACCCAGCTGATGCACAATACCGGGGAGCTGGTGATGGATATGGGGACCGTGCTGGGCGGGGAACAGGCTGTGGAAGAGGGGCTGATCGACGCCATCGGCAACCTGGGCGATGCGCTGCGCTACCTGTATGCCGAAATCGACGCGGGAAAACCGGATATTGAGGGGGCGCTGCCCGCCAGTGGGCGGAAAGGCTTTGGGCAATACCGCATAATTCTAAGTGCCGATACGGCGAGCGAGGTGCGGCAGATGCTAAGCCAAAAGCGCAGATAATACTGGATGTCTTATTGAGCATTTTGGCAACGCAGATGCTGTGCCGCAGCTGCCGGAGCGGTGCTTAAGCCGCAAGGCGGGAATTGTGCGGTGTTGCCTTTGATGAAAATAGAAAGAGAAAGGGGTTTTACAAGCGGGCGTTTTCATGCTACAATATACCTTATGCTATAAGGGGCAGTATGCCCCTGCCCAAAACAGCACGGCACAGCCGCCGCGCCAAAGCAAATCAACAATGGCTGCCCGCTGAACAGGGCAGCCTGAATATACGCATATTATAGTAAAGAGGTAGGGAGAGCATGGCACGTTCAAGTTCCGCCAAAAACGGAAAAAGCAGTAAAAACACATACCGCGCCTCCGGCAGCAAAAGCAGTAAAAGCAGCAGCTCCGGGGCCAGACACAACAGTTCGGCCTCCGGCAGCAAAAAGCGGATGTCCAGGCTGGAACAGCGCCGCGCCCAGCAGCAAAACCTGATCCGCAGCGTGGTGCTGGCCGGGTTTGGCATTCTGGCCATTGCGCTGGTGCTGGTGCCGGGGCAGAGCTTCTGGAATGTTCTACGCAGCTGGCTGTTTGGCACCTTTGGCGTGGTTACATATTTTGTCGGCCCGTTTTTGCTGTATCTGGCCTATCTGCTGGCATCCGGTTACCATGTGGGCACTTTCATTGGCAAGGTGCTGCTGCTGGCGGTACTGCTGGCCGGTACGGCGGTCATCTTCTCGGACTTTAAGGTAGGGGATACCCCCTGGCAGACCGTCAAGATGCTGTTTGCCTGGGGGCAGCGCAAGTTCTGGACCGGCGGTGTGCTGGGCGTGCCCATCGGCGCATCGCTGCTGGCCGTCTGTGGCCGTCCCGGTGCCAATATCGTCATGATTATTGTCATCCTGATGGGGCTGATGGTGTTTTTTGCCGTTACCCCGGTGGATGTGGTGCAGTTCATCAGCTATTATATTCAGGAGTTCAAAGCCCGCCGCGCCGCCCGTGCGGAGGAAGAAACCGCTTATGATACCCAGCTGTTTGGCCATGAAGCGGAGGAAGAATCCCTTGAAAACCTGACCGGCAGCCTGCCGCCCATGGCCGGCGAGTCTCCGGCCACGCCGCAGTCTGGCACCCGCCGCCCCTTTGATGTAGCCCCCTATCTGGAACAGGAGGAAGCCGCCCGCCGCAATGCGGCCCAGGCAAACCCTGCCGACCAGGCAGCCGCCGCAGCGCAGGCCGGCCAGCCGGCGGCCCAGCCCCAGCAGGCGTATACGCAGCCCGGCACCGCAACATACCCCGATATGCAGCGTGCCCAGGCTGCGCCCCAAGGCGTGCAGCACACCCAAAGTTTTGCCCCGCCCGCCCAGCGTTCGGACTTTGATGTGGACCTGGGGCCGGATGCTTCCCAGCGCGCTTTGCAGAACGCCGTGCAGCATGACCCGCTGCAGAAAATTGATATTGGCCCCGGCGGCACCTTTGGCCTTGACCCGCTGGAGCAGTTTGAACCATCGCAAGTACCCCGCGCCCCAGCCGGAACCCCAGCCCCAGCCGCAGGAAGAAAGCTTTGAGCTGCACCTTGAACCGGAAGCCCAGCAGGCTGAGGAAGCCCCGGTGGAGGAAGACAGCCTAAATGACCTGATCCAGCGCGCCGTGACCGGGCGGGATACCCCCGTGGCCGGTGCCGATGTGGGCCTGCCCGATGAGGATGAAGCGGAAAGTTTTGAAACTCCGCTGACCCCGGAACCGGATGATAACGCACCTGCCGCCTCAGCGGAAGATTTTTCCACCCCGCTGGAGCCGGTAGAGAAATTGCCGGAACCGGATGACGTTGGCAGCAGCGAAAGCGCGGATAATTTTGAAACACCGCTGGTGCCGGAACCCACCCAGCCAGCGCCTGCCCCTGTTACAGCCATCCCCACATTGGGCGGCAGCTTTGACCAGGGCGGTTTCGATGCAGCAAGGCTGCCTGGAACGCCGGAATTCCGGTATCGGATCTGCTCACCGGGCGGGTCAGCGTGCAGGCCCCGGCACCGCAGCCCGCGGCCCAGCCTGTCGCCGCTGCGCCTAAAGTATACAGCGTAACGGATGACGCCGCCCCGGCAGCCCCAACCGGCTGCGGGTATCTTCCAGCATGGGCAATTCGGCTTCGGCTCCCATTTCCAGCCGCCCAGCGTGGCCAAGCAATGGCGAATGCCCCTGCTGCACCGGCAGCCACCGCACCCGCCGGTGCCAGCCGCGAAGCGACGAGGATGCCAGCAGCGAAGCTACGGCAGCCTTTGCCGCCCAGGCCAAAGAGGAGTTCCCGCCGTATACTTACCCATCTTTGAACCTTTTCAATGCGGCCAAGCCGGAAGATGAACGCGGCGCGGCCGCCGAGATGAAGAAAAACGCCGATATCCTGGTGAACACGCTGGACAGCTTTGGTGTTAAGACCCATATCCTGGATATCTGCCGCGGCCCTTCCGTGACCCGGTATGAGCTGCAGCCCCAGGCGGGCATCAAGGTCAGCCGTATCACCAGCTGTCGGATGATATCGCCCTGAACCTTGCCACCGCCGGTGTGCGTATCGAAGCCCCCATTCCCGGCAAACCCGCCGTCGGTATCGAGGTGCCCAACAAGATCCGGTCTACCGTCAGCATCCGCGGGGTGTTTGAATCCCAGAACTACATCAACATGCGCAGCCCACTGACCATGGCGCTTGGCAAAGATATTGCCGGTACAGCCCAGGTGGCGGACCTGTGTAAAATGCCCCACCTGCTGATCGCCGGCTCCACCGGCAGCGGTAAATCCGTCTGCGTCAACTCGATCATCATCAGCTTTTTGTTCCGCTCCGGTCCGGAAGATGTCAAACTGATTCTGATCGACCCCAAGGTGGTGGAACTGGCTGAATACAACGGCATTCCCCACCTGTTAATGCCCGTTGTGACCGAGCCGCGCAAGGCCGCCGGTGCCCTGGGGGCCAGTGTGGCCGAGATGGAGCGCCGCTATAAGCTGTTTGCCGAAAACAATGTGCGCGATATCAAGAGCTATAACAAGCTGGCCAAGCAGCACCCCGATATGCTGGAACACCTGCCTTATATCGCCATTATCATTGACGAGTTGGCCGACCTGATGATGGTTGCCGGCAAAGAGGTGGAAGATTATATCTGCCGCATTGCCCAGAAAGCCCGTGCGGCCGGTATCCACCTGATTGTGGCAACCCAGCGCCCCAGCGTGGACGTTATCACCGGCCTGATCAAAGCCAACATTCCCAGCCGTATTGCATTTGCAGTTTCCAGCCAGATCGACTCCCGCACCATTCTGGACAGCGGCGGCGCCGAAAAGCTGCTGGGCAACGGCGATATGCTGTTCCTGCCGGTCGGTGCTTCCAAGCCCGTGCGTGTGCAGGGTACCTTTGTGACGGATGAAGAGATCAGCGCTGTGCTGAACTTTATCAAATCCACTTCCAGCGCCCAGTATGATGAAGAGATGATTGCCGAGATGGAGCGCCGTGCCGTGGCCGAAAAGGGCGGCAAGGGCAGCAGCTCCGATTCGGACGATGACAGCGGCAGCCGCGACCCCATGTTTGAACAGGCGGTGGAATGCGTCATCGAAGCCGGGCAGGCATCCACCAGCCTTTTGCAGCGCCGCTGCAAGCTGGGCTATGCCCGTGCGGCCCGCATCATGGACCAGATGGAACAGGAAAAGATTATCGGCCCCTATGAGGGCGCCAAGCCCCGTGCCGTTTTGCTGACCCGCGCCCAGTGGCAGGAACGCCAGCTGGGCCAGGGTGAGTAAATACCGGCGGCGCAGGTATTGCCGCCATTCCTACCGCCGCCCCCAGGTGTGGACCATTGTGGCCGCTGTTCTCATCGCCGTTGCCTTGTATGTGGTCGAAAATTACGGCGGCAACGGTTTTGTGCCCAGCTGGGACCAGATTTACCAATGGGTTGGCCTGGAACCCAGCCAGAGCGAAACCACAGCCCCGCTGCCGGAGGGGAAAACCGAAGTGGTGTTCCTGGATGTGGGGCAGGGGGATGCCGTGCTGATTTTGCAGAACGGTGGGGCCTGCCTGATTGATGCAGGCCCCAAGGTGCCCGGCAGAACCTTGTGCAGGACCTGCGCAGCTATGGCGTAAGCCAGTTGGACCTGTTGGTGATGACCCACCCCCATGCCGACCATGTGGGCGGCATGCAGGCCGTTTTGCAGAACTTTGATGTGCAGACCCTGCTGACCCCCGACCTGAGCGAAACTGACGTGACCGGCCAGACCCAGCGCACCCTGCAAACCGCCCAGGAATGCGGCGTACCGGTGGAAACTGCCTATACCGGCCAGCAGTACACCATCGGCACCGGCACATTGACCGTGCTGCTGCCCGGTGTGGATGCCGATACGGCGGGCAGTGACGATGCAATAAATGATATGTCGCTCTGCCTGCGGTTTGAAGCCGGGAACTTTACCTTTTTGGATACCGGCGATGCCGAGCGCAACGAGGAAGCCGCCCTGGCGGAGCAATATCCGTTCCGCTTGCGGTCCACTGTGTTCAAGGCCGGGCACCATGGGTCGTCCACATCCAACACCCAAACACTGCTGTGGCAGGTGCAGCCCCAGCTTGTGGTTGCCAGCTGCGGCCTGAACAATGATTACGGCCCACCCCCACCGCGAGGTATCCAGGAAATGCAGGATGAGGGCATTGACTTTTACCGCACCGACCTGTACGGCACGGTGACCGTGACCGCCCAGGCGGATGGCAGCTTTACTGTGCAGACGGCAAAACAGCCGGACGAAGAGCTGGCTCCCGCCGCGTAACCCCCGGCAGCCTGACTCTGTGTGCCTGACCCCAGTAAGTCGGCAGGAAAGTGTTCCCGTACGTTAATTGGGTAGAAATAGAGGAAAGTAATAAAAATACAGGAGGATGAATCCTATGCAGATCTCCCAGATGTTCAAGCGCAAGCCTTGCGTGTTTTCCATCGAGTGCTTCCCCCCGAAGCAGACCGCCAACTTTGGTAAAATGAAGGACACCCTGCGCACCATGCGCACCCTTAACCCGGATTTTATCAGCGTTACTTACGGTGCAGGCGGCTCCACGGGCGGCGTTTCCACTGTGGAAGTGGCCGAATTCCTGAAAAACGACCTGAACGTAGAGCCGCTGGCCCACATGATCTGCATGGGCAGCGATAAGGCAAAGGCCGCCCAGCTGCTGGACCAGCTGAATGCCGCCGGTGTGCGCAACGTGCTGACCCTGCGCGGCGACCGCACCCCCACCCGCCCCGAAAGCCCGGACTTTGCCCACGCAAGCGACCTGGCCCAGTTTGTGTGGCAGACCCAGCCGGAATTTGATATCCACGCTGCCTGCTACCCCGAGGCCACCCCGAAGCCGCTACCCTGGCCCAGGATGTTGCCAACCTGCGCTTTAAGCAGGAGGCCGGTGCCACCCACCTGCTGACCCAGCTGTTCTTTGATAATATGCACTTTTATCGCTTTTTGAACCTGGCCCGCCGCGCAGGCATCACTTTGCCGGTGTCTGCCGGTGTTATGCCCATCGTTAAGCGCAGCCAGATCGAGCGCACGGTGGCACTTTCCAGCGCCAGCCTGCCTTCGGAGTTTACCCGCATGATCTCCCGCTACCAGGACGACCCCGAAAGCCTGTATGCTGCCGGTATTGACTATGCCGTGCAGCAGCTGCGAGATCTGATCGAGGGCGGCGCGGACGGTGTGCACCTGTATGCCATGAATGACGCCAAGGTTGCCGCCGCTGTGTATGAGGGCATCAAGGACCTGCTGTAATCGGCCTGTTGGCCCCATAGAGGGGGAGTGAAACGCTGTGCAATTAGCCTACCCGCAAAACGATACCCGCGCCGAAACCCTTCGCTACCTTGGGGCAGGGGGCTGGCAGCCGGATGCTGCATCCCAGGTGCTGCTGCAAAAAGCCGAGGACGCCCTGCGCGCCGCCGCCACCCCGCGCGGCGTGTGGAAACAGCTGCCGCTGACCGCCCTGCCGCTGCAGAACGCCGGAAATGATATTGCCCGCCACCTGCGCGGCTGCGATGCCATGGTGCTGATGGCCGTTACCCTTGCAGCGGGGCTGATACCCTGATGCGCCGCCTGGAGCTGACGGATATTGCCCTGGCCGCTGTGGTGGATGCGATGGCTTCCGCTGTGATGGAAGAGCTGTGCAACGCGCTGGAAGCCGAGATCCGCACCAGCGTGCAGGCGCAGGGGCACTACCTGACGGGGCGTTTTTCCCCCGGCTATGGGGACTGCCCGCTGACTTTGCAGCAGCCGTTTGCCATTGCGCTGGATACCGTGCGCGGCCTTGGCATGGCGGTCACGCCGGAAAATCTGCTGACCCCGCGCAAAAGCGTAACAGCCATCCTTGGCGTGGCGGACCACCCGGTAACGGGGGCCCGCGCCGGGTGCGGGCACTGCCTGCTGCGCGAAAAGTGCGAATACAGAAAGAGGGGAACCACCTGTGAAAATTGAGGAAGTATTTGCCCGCCGCCGCTTTATTATGCTGGATGGCGCCATGGGCACCCAGCTGCAGCTGCGCGGCCTGACCACAGAACAAAAGCCGGAACTGGCCGCCTTTATCATGCCGGATGTGCTCACTGCCGTCCACCGGGACTATGCCCGCGCCGGGGCGGATATCCTGCTGGCAAACACCTTTGGCGCCAACCCTCGTAAATTGAAGGGAACCGGCTATACTGTGCAGCAGGTGATCGAAGCGTCCATCGCATGTGCCCGGACCGCCGCGCAGGAAACCGGTGCCCTGGTGGCACTGGATATCGGCCCCATCGGCGAGCTGCTGGCCCCGGCCGGTACCCTGCCGTTTGAGGATGCCTGCGCCCAGTTTGCTGAGATGGTGCGCGCCGGTGCCGTCAGCCGGGGCAGACCTCGTCTTCTGGAAACAATGACCGACCTGTATGAGCTGAAAGCCGCCATCCTGGCCGCAAAGGAAAACTGTGACCTGCCGGTGTTTACCTCGATGAGCTTTGAGGCCCGTGGCCGTACCTTTACCGGCTGCACAGTGGAAAGCTACGGCATTACCGCCGCCGGCCTTGGTGCGGACGCCGTGGGCATCAACTGCTCGCTGGGCCCCAAGGAAATCCTGCCCTTTGCTCAGCGGCTCTGCCGTGTGGTGCCCGCCGGTATGCCGGTGTTTGTTAAACCCAATGCGGGCCTGCCGAACCTGGACGGCAGCTATGATATCACCCCGGCGGAGTTTGCCGCTGAGATGGCCGCCTACCTGCCCACCGGAATTTCCATGCTGGGCGGCTGCTGCGGCTCTGAGCCGGAATCCATCCGCCTGCTGAAAGAGCTGACCCAGGATAAAACCCCCGCCGCCAAAACCCCTATTGTGCGCAGCCGCCTGTGTACCCCCGTGCGCTGCGTGGAGGTAAACGGCATTACGTGGTGGGCGAGCGCATCAACCCCACCGGCAAAAAGCGCTTGCAGCAGGCCCTGCGGGAGGGCGACAGCGCCTATGCCTGCGCCCAGGCCGTAGCCCAGGCCGAAGCCGGTGCCGAGCTGCTGGACGTGAACGCCGGTCTGCCGGATATTGACGAACCCGCCACGCTGGAAATGCTGGTGCGGGAGCTGCAATCCATCACCGACCTGCCATTGCAGCTGGATTCTTCCAACAAAGATGCTTTGGCCCGCGCGCTGCGCATTTATAACGGCAAGCCGATCGTCAACTCGGTCAACGGCGAGCAGAAGGTGCTGGACAGCATTCTGCCCCTGTGCAAAAAGTACGGCGCCGCCGTGGTTGGTCTGGCACTGGATGAACACGGCATTCCCAAAACGGCAGAGGGCCGCTTTGAGGTTGCCAAGCGCATTGTGGCCGCAACGGATGCTATCGGCATTCCCCGTGGGGATGTTTACATCGACTGCCTGACGCTGACGGTTTCTGCCGAGCAGAGCGCCGCTGCCGAAACCCTGAAAGCCATTACCATGTGCAAAAAGGAACTGGGCGTGCGCACCGTGCTGGGTGTTTCCAACATCAGCTTTGGTTTGCCCTGCCGCGGCTACATGAATACCACTTTCCTGACGTTGGCCATGCAGGCCGGGCTGGACCTTGCCATCATGAACCCCAACACGCCGGAAATGATGGCCGCCGTGCGCGCCTACCGTGTGCTGACCAGCCAGGACGAAAAGTGCAATGATTACGTTGCCGCCTATGCCAATGTGCAGGTGCAGACCTCCCAGGTGGCAAAAACTGATGCCGCCGCCCCGGCGGGCGGTGCAGCAGAGGCCGATGCTCTGTTTGAAGCCGTGCGCCGCGGCCTGAAAAACGAAGCCCGCGCCGCTGCAGGGGAAGCCCTGAAAACCCGCGAGCCTTTGCAGGTGGTGAACGAAACGCTGATCCCCGCGCTGGATGTGGTGGGCGATGCCTTTGAAAAAGGCTCCATCTTTTTGCCGCAGCTGCTGCAATCCGCCACGGCGACCCAGGCTGCTTTTGAAGTGATCAAAACCGCCATTGCCGCCAGCGGCAGCCAGGGTGAAAGCAAAGGCCGTATTGTGATCGCCACCGTAAAAGGTGACGTACACGATATTGGCAAAAACATTGTGCGCGTAATTTTGGAAAACTATGGCTATGACGTGCTGGATCTGGGCCGCGATGTGCCGCCGGAGCGCGTGGTGGAAGCCGTGCGCCAGACCGGTGCGCCGCTGGTGGGGCTTTCGGCCTGATGACCACCACCGTGCCCAACATGCAGGCCACCATCGAAGCCCTGCACGCGGCCAACCTGCCCTGCAAGGTTATGGTGGGCGGCGCTGTGCTGACCAAGGCATACGCCGAACAGATCGGTGCCGATTTTTATGCCAAGGACGCCAAAGCCAGCGCCGATTACGCCAAACAGATTTTTGGCTGATTGAATCAAGTTTTGACTTTCACGTTTCAGCTGGTATTTTGCTATAAAAAAATAAATACGATAACGCAATAAAACAGCAGCACACCGTTTCCCGGGAAATAGAGAAGCCGGTGTGCTGCTATTTTTATTTGGAAAGGGGGAATGGCGAAATAGGAACGAAAAGAGTGTGAAAATAAGAAATGAGGAAATTGGAAAAATTGAAGAAAGAAGAAATCAAAAAGATAAAAGAGTGAGTTACGCCTTTTCTACCTCACAATCACTCCAGCTGTCTGCTGTGGCGGCGGCGCTGGTGTCCACGCTGGTTTGGTAATGGCAACGTTCTGCAGCAAAAAGGTGGATTCGGTGTTGGTGGTGTAAAACATGGATGTGCATGGCCCTAAAACGATGAAGAGGGAACTTTTTAATTGGATTTTTATTCAAATCTTTTTAAGGCAATACCGCATAATTCTAAGTGCCGATACGACGAGCGAGGTGCGGCAGATGCTAAGCCAAAAGCGCAGATAATACTGGATGCTGCAAAGGTGAGCGCCGCCAGTGGCGGATACAGCGAACCGAAGCAGGGGCAGCGGTCGCAGAGTGCGAGGGGCTTTTGCCCCCGAAGCACGATGCGGGTACCGCAACCCGACATTATCGAGCATTTTGGCAACGCAGATGCCGTGCCGCAGCCGCTGGAGCGGTGCTTAAGCCGCAAGGCGAGAATTGTGCGGTGTTGCCTCAAATCTTTTTAACAAAAACTTTCTGCCCCAGCCCCCAACCGCTACTTGCAATTTGCCAAACGGTATAGTATAATATTTAAAGCGGACAGGGCTGTATATTGCGCTGTTTTGCATACGGATGTGGGCCCCGTGCGCAGGAGCCCTGTGAACCATGTCAGGCGGGGAACCGAGCAGCATTAAGCGGTGGTCTCCTGGTGCTGCGGTCAGTCCGCATTCGTATGCAAAGCAGCGCAGCCGCGGGGCACACCCCGCGCGGGCCTTGTCCCTTTTTCTATGCCGCAAAATATTTTACAGGGGGTGGTTGCATTGTACCGTGCGCTGTACCGCAAATGCGCCCGCGCAAGTTTGCGGATGTTGTTGGCCAGGAAGCCATCGTAACGGCCCTGCAAAACCAGATCGCCGCCGGGCGCATTGGCCATGCCTACCTGTTTACCGCACCCGCGGCACCGGACAAAACCACCTGCGCCAAAATTTTTGCCAAAGCGGTCAACTGCCTGGATACCACCAGCCCGGACCCCTGCGGTGAATGCGCTGTCTGCAAAGGCATTGATGAGGGCACCATTCTGGATGTATCGGAAATTGATGCCGCCTCCAACAACAGCGTGGATGACATCCGTGACCTGCGCGATGAAACCGCCTATCTGCCTGCCGTGTGCAAGTATAAGGTATATATCATCGACGAGGTGCACATGCTGTCTACCTCGGCGTTCAATGCCCTGCTGAAAACCATGGAGGAACCGCCGGAGCATGTGATCTTTATCCTTGCCACAACGGAAGTGCAAAAGGTTCCGGCTACGATCCTCAGCCGCTGCCAGCGCTATGACTTCCAGCGCATTACGGCGGATAAAATTGCCGGTCGGCTGGAATATGTGGCCGGGCAGGAAAACATTGAGCTGGACCATAACGCCGCCGAGCTGATCGGCCGCCTGGCCGATGGCGCCATGCGTGATGCACTGTCTATCCTGGATACCTGCGCCGGTGTTTCCAACACTGTGGATGAAGCGCTGGTGCGCCGCATGGCGGGCGTGACGGACCGCAAATATCTGTTTGAGATCAGTGATGCCATTGCCGCGCGGGACGCCGTGAAAGCCTTGCAGGAGATTGCCGCCCTGCGCCAGCAAAGCGTGGATATGCGCCGCCTTTGTATGGAGCTGGCCGGGCATTATCGCAATTTGATGCTCAGCGCCCTGCCCGGCGGCACCGACCTGCTGACGGGAACTTCCCCCGAAGAGGAAGCTGCCTACGCTGCGCGGAAAGATTTCCCCCAGGCGGAAGCGGTACGCGCCGTCAATGCGTTTGGCGCCGCGCTGGAAAAGATGGCCCGCGGTACGGACCAGCGCATTGAGCTGGAACTGGCGGTTTTCTCGCTCACCCAGCCGGAAGCAGTGCCTGTTGCGCTGCCTGCCGCCGTGCCCGCCCGTCCGGTGGTTACAGCAGCCAGTCCGGCCCCTTTGCCGCCGCCCCGCAGCAGGTGCCCCCGGTGCAAATGGCATCGCCCCCGTGCCGCCTGTGGCAGCCCAGCCGGTTCCGCCTACCGTGGAACAGCCGCCGTTCAGCGCACCCATAGCAGGGGAGACCCCGCCCTTTGAGCCGGAGCTTGCCCCCGCCGCCCCGGCGGTGCAGCAGCCCGCCCCGGCTCAGCAGCCGGTGTACGCGGCGGATGTGCCCATCCCCAAACCGGTGCGCGCCGTGGCCAAAGAGCCGCAGCTGTTCCCCCAGTGGCAGGCGGTGCTGGAGCTGATTGCGGAAAACGACCCCATGCTGAACTCTTACCTGCGCGGAACCCAGGCTTATTACGATGGCCGCCGCGTGCTGATCGAGTGCAGTGATGATTTTCGCGATTTTATGCGCCGCAGCAAAGAAACCAGCAAAAACATCAAACAATATATCTACCAGGTCACCCACATCAAATGCGGCATCGGCCCGTATGAAAAAACCGCTGCGGCTGTATCCAACGCCCCCGCGGCCGATGTGGAAGAGACCCTGCGCCAGATGAAAGACCTTGGCGTGGATGTAGTGGTAGAAGATAAATAATGTTGCTGTCAACCGCAGTGTTGCGGTGTGCCGCCCGGCGCAGCGCCGGGTGATAACAATATGGATAATAAGGAGAATTACCTATGAAAGCAAGACTTCCCAAAGGCTATGGCCGCCCCGACCCGCAGGCAATGATGCGTCAGGTCCAGAAAATGCAGGATGAGATCCGCGCAAAGCAGGACGAGCTGGAAGCCCGTGAATACACCGGCACAGCCAGCGGCGAGATGGTTACCGTTACCATGACCGGTAAGCACGAAGTGACCGCCATCAAGATCAAGCCCGAAGCCGTAGACCCGGATGATCTGGAAATGCTGGAAGACCTGATCGCTGCAGCTGTCAACAGCGCGGTTGCTGCAGTGGATAAGGATTCTGACGAAGAAATGGCTAAAATGACCGGCGGCATGAATATCCCCGGCCTGGGCTGATCGGGGGCCGCTGCATGCAGAACGCCGAACCCCTTGAAAACCTTGCGGACCAGTTTGCCCGGTTCCCCGGCATTGGCCGCAAGGGTGCCGTGCGCATGGCCTATGAGGTAATGTCCATGAGCAATGAGCAGGCCATGGAGCTGGCCAAGGCGATTGAAAACGCCAAGGTCAAGCTGCACCGCTGCCGCCTTTGCCAGGATTATACCGCCAACGAGGTGTGCAGCATCTGCGCTTCCCCCAAACGGGACCGCTCCGTGATCTGCGTGGTGGAATCCCCGCGGGATGTAAAAGCCATTGAGCGCACCCATGAGTTCAACGGCCTGTACCATGTGCTGCATGGCCTGATTTCCCCCATGGACGGCATCGGCGCGGATCAGCTTTGCGTAAAGGAGCTGCTGGCCCGCCTGGACGGCACCGTAAAGGAAGTCATCATGGCCACCAGCCCTACGGTGGAAGGCGAGGCGACCGCCATGTACCTGGCCAAGCTCATCAAGCCCCTGGGCATCAAAACCACCCGCCTTGCCTATGGCTTGCCGGTTGGTTCCAGCCTGGAATACGCTGATGAAACCACTTTGTACCGCGCTATGGAAGGCCGCGGCGAAAATGTGACGCCTGATTTGGCTTGACAAAACGATTTTACTGCGTTATACTGTATACCCCTTAGCGGAATGGACTTGCGTGCTGCAGGGGATAACGGCTTTGAAAGGAGGTGCGCTTGATGGCACAGGAAAAGCCCGGCAAAAAGGTGATTGCCCAAAACCGTGAAGCGCACCACGAGTATTTTGTCATCGAAGCGCTGGAAACCGGCGTTGAACTGGTCGGCACCGAGGTCAAGAGCCTGCGTGCCGGCGGGGTCAACCTGAAGGATTCCTGGGCAGATATTGATGATGGTGAGATCATCCTGAAAGGCATGCACATCAGCCCATATGAGCAGGGGAATATCTTTAATAAAGATCCCCGCCGCCCCCGCCGCCTGCTGGCGCATAAAAGCGAGATTCGCCATTTGCAGCAGCAGATCAAACTGCAGGGGTACACACTGGTGCCGCTCCAACTGTATTTCAAGCAGGGGCGTGTAAAAGTGGAACTGGGCCTGTGCAAAGGCAAAAAGCTGTACGATAAGCGTGCTGATGCCGCCGCACGGGACGCCAAGCGCGATATTGACCGCGCAATCAAAACAAGAAGATAATTTTTTCGCGCACACACTTTTGTTTTTCCACGCTGTGTGGTTCTGCCGCATAGCGCTTATATGGGGCTGTAATGGTTTCGACGGGGAGAGAGAGGCGTGAGCAGCGGGCCGTGGCGGTGCACCACGATAAAAGTGCCAAACAAAATTAACTGACAACGATTATACTGTTGCCGTCGCTGCCTAATTAGGCACGACCGTCCTGCCTGTTTTAGTACCGCACAGGGTCAGGGCGTCGATTAGGTACTGAACGTGCACGGGCCTAAGCTTTGCCGCCTGTCATGAATTTATGAAGCTACCAATGTGTCAAGCGTGTGCACTCGCTCGCACTGCGGGAATTTTTAATAAATGCACTGCGCCCGGAGATACTCTAACCGCTTTCTTTTCGGACACGGGTTGACTCCCGTCAGCTCCACCCAAAATAAAATGCACCCCGCCGTACCCCGGCGGGTGTTTTTTGTTTTGGTGCTCCGTGAGCTGCTGAGGAGTCGAACAGGGCGGCAGTACCGCAGTACCAGCCCGATGGCCGATGCGGAACGCGGATGCCGTGCGTTCGTCATCCTCGGTGGAATCACTCTCATTATACCAGTGGTTTGCCCGGTGTTTGAATGCCCTACGAACAGCCCGCCTGCCCCTCATACAGGGCAGGCATAAAAAACCACGGTGCGGTTCTGCATCGTGGTTTCAACAAATTGTTGGCGCGGCCATTACGGCACAATTTCCACGCCGGGCAAAACGTCCATGTAAAAACACAGCCGGTACTGGCGCGGGCAGATAGAATTCATTTTGAACTGTTCCGGGCAGGTCACTGCGGTCAGCATGGCCAGCATCAAAACAAGCAGCTTCTTCATTGCGTTCTCCTAAAAATGGGCATAAAAATACCACGGTGCAAAATTTGCATGCGCTGAATACTCTGGGCGGTAATCTCCCTGTATCTCGGGCTGTTTCTTTCGGTGTGGCATTGTTTTTCTCAGATTGCAAGGCACTTGCCACCGCAGCCGTCCGTTTCCCGTTCCGCCGTTTACAAAAATATTTTTGAAATAGGGCTTGCTTTTTCCATCTTATCCTGCTATAATAATCAAGCGCTGTTAAGGCAGAGGCACAAATGAATATGGGAGCTTTCCCGAGTGGCCAATGGGGACAGACTGTAAATCTGCTGCTTAATGCTTCGGTGGTTCGAATCCACCAGCTCCCACCAAAAAGCTGTGGCAAAAATGTGTCACAGCTTTTTTTGTTGTATTCGCTAAAATAGACGAAGCTCATCAGCCCTTTTCATCAC
>ENA-OQAR01000259-OQAR01000259.1-human-gut-metagenome-genome-assembly--contig:-NODE-259-length-15406-cov-2.464428_pt1 | contig 15406 bp, 22 predicted proteins | sample MGYA00242738_ERZ504533 | MGnify/ENA primary metagenome ERZ504533 (study PRJEB26092, sample SAMD00036276) | human gut metagenome | host: Homo sapiens | study: EMG produced TPA metagenomics assembly of... | reverse complement strand
CAATGAGTTGTGCAGGCCAAAATTGAGCTGTCATAAAATTCAGATTCCGTGTGCCCTATGCCTTGGTACGTACAATCGGTTTGTTGTAAGAAAAGGGAAGACCAGTTGCCAGCAAACTGCCTGCCAGCAGGCCGATGATGAGCTGTATCATCGCCTTTTTGTAGGGACGTACATAGTGAAACAGATACCATAATGACAGCTTTTCATATTTTATGGGTTCCGCTTCATAAAAATTGCGGGGTAACATCCAGCAAGAGGGCAATTCCTTTTTCTATTCCGCCTTGTGTGGTACTGATCCAGCATTTTTTCAACTCCTGTTCCTCATATTTCAGCAATCCGTAGGCAGGGTCGGCAATGTAGAACCAAGTTTTGCCCCTTTTCTTTTCTATTTTATAGAGGACCACGAAATGTTCCTGGTTCCAGTGGATGATGCATGGCAGTTTTGACTGTTGTTTCAGTTTTTCCATTGAAGTGCGTATACCGGTGGCGCGCAGCCCTATGCTGGCTGCCGCTTCACTGATACCTAGCAAGTTAACTCCCGTGCGCTGTATGTATGATTGCTCGCGTAACTGCTGTACGGAGAATGTCTTTCCATAATATTTGGCTATCATTCTCAGGCAGGAGGGGCCGCAGTCCATGCCGTCCAACTGTTTGTAGAATGGAAATTTGCTCATAATTGTCTTTTTTGTTTTACTCTGTTTATCAGCCAGTCGGCTATTTCGTTCATCCTTTCACTTTCGCTCTCAAAGAAGGCGCACAGGTGTTTTTGCCGTTCTATGATGTATTCCCGGTTTGCCAGTAGATCGATGATCTGCCTGTCCAGTTTCACGGGGGTAATTTTTTTTATTTCCTGTGGCGTGAACTCTGCCATGGGCACATGGGCAAAGGTGCATTCCGTCCAGTGGGTTATTCCTCCGGTGATAAGCGCCATGTCGCACAAGGGCAACAGGGCTTGCAGGCGGGGCAGGCGGTAAATGGCTATATTGGGCGGTAATGAAAACAACCGGGTTTCCACCTCTCCATGATTGGTCAGCAGGATGAATTGATATTGCGGATGGATGCTCGCACTCTGCTTTATGGCTTTGTAGAATGATTCCGTATGTGAGGGGGTGTTCACTTTTTCTTTCTTCTTCCTCGTCTTCCAGCAAGCCTATAATAACAGTGCGTGAACGGTCTTCTTTTATTTCCGTCAGTTTGTCGATGAAATCGTCGTCTTTTGCACCTTGCGGCAGCAATTTATAAGGAATAGGCGGCAGGGTGACGACGGGCATTTCCGGCATTAGGTCTATCTTTCTGTCGGTTTTGTTTATGGCTATAAACAGATAGTTTATGTCATATTCATTATAGACTTGCTGCTTATCTTGCAGTTGATAGTCCAGCAATGCCAAATGTGGCGTAAACCATCGGAAATCATGTGGATAAATGATGCGTCCTATTCCTTTCCGCAGCAAACCGGTAGTGAAAACGGAGTCGGAGGTATCGGTATAATAGACCTTGTTTCCCCGTTCACTAATCAGGTATGCCAGTCGGGTGGTGGGACATACATTTCCTGCATCCGGTTTTATATCAAAAAGAAATTCAAACATGCCCCGTTTTTCTCATCACATTTCAATTCGTATTATCCTACTACTTTAAAGCCTAATGACGTATATAGATTTTTGCCATCATAATAATATGTTCCTAAGAATTTATCGAAAAGGATGCACACTTCCAGTTCATCGCGCATATAGGCAATGTACTCAAAGAGAGTGGAACGTGACATATCCATCTTTGCTGCAAATTCCTTGGATGTGCCTGTGCACTTGTGCCGGATAAGAAAATCCATATAGAGGATTTTCTTAAGGTCTACTCGTTTCATGGTCTTTGTAGTTTTTTAGGATGAATAATTAGGGTTATCTTTTAAAAGCTCCAACCAAGTATTTCCCATCTTCACTAGTTAGTTCTAATGTATATTCTCCGGATGGGAAACTGGCTATGGAAATGATAATATAGCTTGTTTGTGCTTGGGGCACTAACTGTTCATACATCACTTCTCCTGTTTGATTACCGGTGATGGTAATTTGTATGTCACAGTCCGGAGATGTGTTTTCAATGTAGATGTTCTGGCCATCGGTGCAGGCTGTGATGGGAATAGATGGCAGGCTTCGTGTATTAACTTTTTCTTGATTGCTATACCACTTCCCATTTATAATAATTTCTGTACTATTACAAAAAGAATACACTTTCTGCACCGATAAACCACTAAGCAATATGGTGAATAATACCATACGCAACTCCAAATCTTTAATTCTTTAGTTGTTTTCATTAATAATAATTATTGATTGATTGTTATGCTGCAAAGTTATGGATTTAGAATGAAAAACAGATAGACCGGATATGTACGTTATATGGACAATTAAAAAAAGAGATAATATGCTAATAATTAGAATATTACCTCTTTGTGCGAATGCGGAATGTGGACAGTTGCTTCCCTAGAACTCCCATAGCCACAGATCCAGTGTCTGTCCTTTGCCGAATGCTCCTATCTTTTGAGTGATACGTTCTTTCAATCTTAATTTTCTTTTAGATACCGAAGTCGATTCTATCCCCAGCAAATCAGCTATTCCCGGATTGGCTATTCCCAACTTGATGAAGCAGCATATCTGCAAATCGCTTTCTGTCAATGAAGGTACAAGAGTGGAAAGCCTTACTATATAATTATCGAATAATAGATTCATTGTTTCCTTTACCTCTTCCCATTGCTCGTCTTTCATGTATTGGGGCTTTGTCTTTAGCCGGTAAAGGACATCTGTCTTTTTTATCAGTTGGTTGCACAGGAATCTTTCACGATCATGCAATCTTGGTTTTCTTCTCCTAAAAGTCCCAATCTTTCAAGTTCTTTGGACTTTTCATTCAGCGAAGAAGAATATTTATCAATATGTTGCTGCAACATTTTATTCTCTTGTTGCAGGGCTTCATTTTGGCATTTTATTTCAGATAGTACATTCTTTTGCTCCTCCAACTGTTCCTGCGCATCTTTATTCGCCTCCATTTGTTCTGCCAGTTCCTTCATGCGGCTTTGGTTACGACTGATTATTCTCTCATTCTCTTGTCTTTTTTAAGGTATTCAGCTGTATTTCTTCTTCATGTCTTTGTATGATATGCTCTTTACGGATTAATTTTCGCTGGTATATATAGATAAGGATAGCTATCAGGCAGAATACCACTACCAATATGATTAGTACATTACGGATGATAGTATTATTTTCTATTTTTAGCTGGTTCTTTTTCATTTCAATAGTTTTTGCTGGTTTATACTTTTCCTGCATATTCATAAGCTCTTTTATTTTTTATGCAATTTCCAGACAGAATCTTGATAAACTACCATACTATCGCAATATAGGCTCATTTTTTCATAGTCTTTTTTCTCTTTGCTTAGATTATATAAAATTTCATAAGTTGCACAAATCGTTTCCATGCGATTGGAGGATAATGTTTTATTCAGATAATAATAGGCAGAATCTGTTTTATTAATGCGTCTATATATGTCACCAATTTACCAAGTAACTTTGTTCTAGCCCTTTTTTTAGGGGTAATTCGCTTGTTTCTTTAAGTATTAAAGCTTTTTGGGCATAGGATAGGGCAGGTTGATAATCTTTTGTTTCGGTATATACTCCTGCTAATTCGTTCATTCCATCTATTAATATACCATTATTATGTAGAGTTTCTGCCATTTGTATAGCTTCTTTATAATATTTGATGCTATTATCAAAATCAAATAATACGGAATATACTTTTCCCAAATCATAATATGCAGAACATATATAATTCTTATTTTCGGATAGTTTCGCATAGTGCAATGACTGTTTAAACATTTGCAATGCATATTCATTCAGCGAATTATATAGGTATATATTTCCTATACTGCTATAAATCAAATGTGCCAGTTGATAGTCTTTCGTCTTTTCTACTTCCTCTATCGCCTTTAAATAGGATTCTTGCGCTTCTTGCGTTTTATCTGCTTTTCCATATAATACACCTTTATAATATAGAACCATCGCTTTCCGCCGCGCATCATCCTGCTTCATAAAGTAATCATAGGCTATATTAATTAAGGTAGAGTCAGCAAGTTCTTCTTTATAATTCTTATACTTGGCTTGCACTGTTAGCAACGCCCAAGTAGCATTTTTGCAAATTTGTCCGATACTGCCGGAACTTTCATCCCTTGTAATACACCCAGTGCACTATCCGGATGTTCATACATCACCGCTTCCGCTTGAACCAATTCAAGCAACAACGCTTGTTGAGAAGCATTTTTCTTTTTTTTGTGCAGGCAGAAAGAGTATACTTATTATTATAATAATAAAGTTTCTTTTTATTCCAATTGTTTTTTTCATAGTATTTGCATTTATGTATAGCGAACAAATATAGAAATTAAAAACGATATTGAAAAGATTTTATATCACTATTTACAAAAAAAGAGTGATTGATTATAGTTTGCATCCAGTGTTGATAGAAGTATTATGGATCTTAAATATTCAATTTAGTAAGGAGGCATGCCCTCCTTACTATTTTTATGTATAAAAACGGCTGTATTATGTATATCTATTTGAATCCACAATATGTGATTAGAAACGAAAATAATTGTTCTTATATCATTGCTAAATCAGCTTTAATTACTGCTAAGCTAGAATATGCCATGGCTTTTGCAAGCGTAGTTCCACCTTCTATTGGATATATCTTGTCACATATTGGAGAAGGAGAATTAAATGCTTCAATAGAAAATATAGCAAATACCCTAAATATAAAATCAGACCTGATAGATAAGTTTATTCGAAAAATAATCGATAATCCAGTAAAAGTAGGATGGAATTATAAAGGAGTGACGATTTCTTTTCCCCCGTATCTGCTGACTTCTGTTAAGGAAGAATCGGAGGGAAGTGTTTATACGGATAATGAATTATTTTATACTACAGACTTTATACCTAAACGTCCTTCTGTTCCGCTGAATCTTAACTTTATGATTACAACCCAATGCAGGACGGATTGTATGTATTGCTATGCGGATAGAAACAGGAAGAACGATTTGACAAGTTGGCAAATTATAAAGGTGATAGATGAAGCTCATGATATGGGGGGGGGGAATCTGGCTTTGACAGGAGGTGATATTTTTTGCTTTCCCTGATTGGAAAGAGGTGATACGAAAAAGTGGGGGCAATATGGATTCACACCTTTATTGAGTACAAAAATACCGCTAAAAGAGGATGATATTTACTTTTTAAAAGAGTCTGGAATTAAATTCTTGCAGTTTTCATTGGATTCTATATTTACCTCTACATTACAGACAATGGTACGTGTAAAAGAAGACTATATAGATAATGTGAAGCAAATGTTTGAGTATTCTTAATCCAATCTGTGGTCAGATTGATAAGAAAATTATAATTCGCAAATAAAAATGAGGATTAAACTTATAAATATTTGTAACAAATGATTGAAGCAAGAGCATTAGTTTCTATTAATTTTCTGAATTTGTCAGAAAACTATGATTTTATGTCACGTTGGTTAGGTGTATATGATAAATATGCAAAGCTATTGAAAGGTTCGTCGGATGCAGTTGTAAAAGATGGATCTGGAAAGATACCTGAATCAGCAAACGATAAAGTGGATTTAACCAACAAGCATTTGGCATTACAGGCTATATTAGCTGAATATGGTCAAAAGTTAAATAAAAGCCATCTTTATTCTGAAACAGTCGGTCTGTCCGAAGCCCATGATATTCGTCGCAAATGTTTCAGCGCATTACAGATGAACATCAAGAGCAAGAGATATAGGAACAAAAGAAGATCAAGATGCTGCAAAAAGCCTTATTGATCAGACTGGAAATTATAAAATGAATAAGATAATTACCCGTTCCGATATGTCTGCCCGTATTGCAGGTTACATTTTGATTCTGCAATCAGAGAAAAACCATGATTCAGTAGAACGACTGAATCTGGCTGATCGCATCACTGAAGTGGAAAAGGCAAATAATCTTTATTTGGACTTAGATACACAGCGTGGTATTGTGAAAGAACAGAAAGGTCTTTCGGCTACTAGTCTGCATAAGAACTGTAATGGATTATTGAATCAGCTATATTCATTGGTAAATGATATGTTCTTTTATTATGATAATGAACTGTTTATTGCCTTTGCCGATGAACTGAATGCTGTGGCTGAATCTTATCAATTGGTTATCAATAACCGTAAGGCAGATGCCAAGCGTAAAAAGAATGAGAGAAAGGGCCTAAAATTATTGCCGGTTATCAATAACTAAGGTGCGGCAATGAATTGATCTGCTACTTGTATAAGCGATTCTATAAGACTGCCTTAAATAAAAGTGTGGTTACTTTTTATTTAAGGCAGTCTTTCTATGAGAATACGAAAGAATGTATAAATTGATTTTTTTTTTGTTCAGTCCGGAGGTGTCGGACTGTGGGAGATTACATTTTGCAATATCAAAACAAACCCTTATTGTTTAACCATTTAAAATAAATTCATTATGAAAGAGAACAATGAAAACAAGGCTAAAGCCTTGGAGGAAAACAAAAAGAATTATTCTTCTGAAAATTCAACTCCTCAAAATGGAGAAGATATTATTAGTAATGAAGATGCTGAAAAGCTGGAAGGCGGTATTAAGCATGAAGATCTTGAAAGACCATCTGAAGGTTCTCTTGGTGGAATCATCTGCTGCAATGGTTAATGATTTGTTTCAGATCAATCTAAAAAGATTAGTCTGAAGTAGAAGGTACTTAGCGATAAGTACCTTCTTTATCTTAATTTTTATATCTGAATATATGATAAATACTTACCATTATAAATAGATTCTTATGATTATAAATGATTTAACTATAAAATATACATTAGCAAATAATTGGATATTAAGAACAGATCCATATTATGAATCTAGAAAATATTCTGTTTATGATATTACTTCTCGTTTAACCTTGTATGTGACAAGATCATGTTATACTCTTTTGAAAATATTTCATGATAAGGCTTTGTCTTTTTCAAGTTTGTATGAAGCTATTGAGCAAAAGAATATTAAAATAGATTGGGAAGGGTTTTGGAATCTTTGCAAGGAGGTAGAACCTTTAAATTTTTTAGTTCCTTCGGAATTTCCATTACATAAGGGAGATGGTTTCCCTAATGGAGATGGAGTTTGTGGTTATGATGTTCCTATTACATCTACTCCTTTAACTGCTGAATTGCATTTTACACATAATTGTAATTTAAGATGCAAACATTGTTTCCAAAGTTCTTCTCCTAATAGTAGTCGATACAAAGAACTTGGGGTTTCTGACTGGATTGGCATTTTTTGAACAGTTTGAGGATTGCAGAATGCATAATGTGACACTTACAGGGGGTGAAATCATGTTTTATCCACATTTTTTCTGAGGTCTTTAATAATATTGTCGATAAAAGGATTAATTATAGAGTACTAACTAATGGTACATTAATAAATAGTAGTAATGTTGAGGCATTATCTAGAAAAAAATGTATCATTAACTATATCTTTAGATGGGCACTCGGATAAGCAGCATGACCAGCTGAGAGGAAAAGGAGTCTTTAATAAAGTTGTAAAAACATTGACTTTTGGTACGTCTGCATGGTGCAAAAGTTTCCTTAACATACACTATTAATTCAAATAATTATCTTTATTTACAAGAAGCTGTAAAGTTAGCAATTTCTTTGGGAGTAAAAGGTATCTTCTTTGGATTTACAGATAGAATAGGCAGAGCAAACGAGAATTTGACTTTAATATTGTCACGCTCTCAACGTGAAATTGTAAAACACAATTTTGCTCAATTAGAGGAAGAATATGGTCATCTTCTGAGTTTGTCTTTAGTAGAAGTTGCTACTTTGGAACGCTATCATGAATTTGTTAACAACAAAGTTTATTGTTCTGCCGGAACAACGCATATTGGCGTTAGTTCGGATGGAAAATTATATCCATGTATTTATGCTTTTGGACATGAAGAATTGCTTGTAGGAGATCTTACAAAAGAAAATTTGAAAGAACTTTGGGAAAATAGAGATAAATGGAGAATGTTCCGAGGAGGATTTAGTTTGGAAAATATAGATACTTGTTCTACTTGTACATTAAACAAAAAAGTGTTCACTGATGACTTGTCGTCTAAGGAATTATGATCAAGGTAATAGCTTCTATAATAAACCGATAGAATGTGCCGTTGATTATTCTATAGCTTTGTAATATAATGTGTTTTTGAAACTTTAAAAATATAGAATATGAGAGCGAATATACTTTTTTGTTTATACTTCTTTATGGGGTTGGCAGTGCAGCTGCAAGCACAGGTTACGGTAACAGGTAAAGTAATTGATGAGCAACAACAACCTGTCCCTTATGCCAATATAGTGTTACTTTCTTTGCCCGATTCTGCTTTCGTGGCAGGAAGTATCAGTAATGAAGAAGGCGCGTTTAGTCTCAATGTCAAAGAAACAAAGGATGTGCTTCGCATCTCATCTATTGGCTATGCTACTGTTTATCGTCCATTAGATAACAGAAGTACAGATCTTGGAATTATCTGTCTCGCTTCAGACACACAGATATTGGCTGAAGTTGTGGTAAAAGCTGATATGCCTGTTACTCGCATGAGAGGCGACGCACTGGTGACTAATATACAAAATAGTGTACTCTCTAAAGCCGGATCAGCAAGCGATGTATTGGGAAAAGTACCGGGTGTAATAAAAGAGAGGAATTCCTATGAAGTACTTGGCAAAGGAACACCTCTTATTTATATCAATGGGCGGCAGGTACGTGATGATTCGGAATTGGATCAACTAAATTCGGAAGATATTAAGAGCGTAGAAGTTGTTACTAATCCCGGTGCACGTTATGATGCAACTGTAACTGCCGTTATCCGTATACAGACTATCCGGCGTGCCGGAGATGGTTTCGGCTTCGATCTCCGTTCCAGTTACTATCAGAGCCAGAATGTAGACTTGATAGAGCAATTGAATGTAAACTACCGCCATAATGGACTTGATATTTTTGGTATATTCCGTTATTTAAAGAACGAATATATCATGAAAAATGATATTGTACATACCTTGGAGTCTGATTCTTTATGGAAATATCAGAATTTATTGGATGGAACTGTAGTAGACAAGTCTTTACGAGGTGAAATAGGAGCTAATTACAGCCTGAATGATAAACATTCACTGGGATTCCGCTATACTCTTACTTCCCGTCCAAATACGAAGTCGGATGTATTTACCTCTAATGATATTACAGCCAACAATCAGTTTTATGACCACTTGGAAAATCAAGAGTATTCTTCTACTTCCGGTAAGCCTACTCATCAACTAAATGTTTATTATAATGGTACTGTGGGAGATTTGAATATTGATTTTAATACAGACTATTATACTAATACTTCTACAGGAAAAGGTCTTTATCACGAAGTCAGTCAAGAGCAAGAAAGTCGGGATGTGCATACACAGAGTTACATCAGAAATAAATTGCTAGCTTCTAAATTGTACTTTCTTATCCGTTGTTTGGAGGTAATCTTTCGGTAGGCGGAGAATATACGGATACCCGTCGCAATGACGAGTACCGTAATCCGGAGAAATATGTGGAAAGTACCATCAGTCGTGTAGAGGAATATGGATTGAGTGGCTTTGCCGAATACAGCCGTCAGTTCCCGATAGGTAACCTTTCATTGGGTGTAAGATATGAGCATGTAACTTTTGATTATTATAAGGATGGTGTGCACATGGATGAACAGAGCCGTATGTATGGAAACTGGTTTCCTAATCTTTCTTTTCAAGAAACTAGGTTCTGTCCGGACACAGTTGAGTTATACTGCTAAAACGCAACGACCTACTTATAGCCAGTTAAGCAACAATGTCACCTATGTAGACCGTTTCACTATGCAACGTGGTAACCCATTGCTGGAGCCGTGCACCATTCACGATATTTCATTGGTCGGTACATGGCGTTTTTTACAGTTACTTGTCAGCTATCAGCAGTGGCGTAAGGAAATCATTTATTGGGGAGATCCGATAGATAATGGCAATTCAATGATGATGACTTACCTCAATTATCATAATCGTCCGACTTTGAATGTTTCTTTCTCTATTTCACCGGCTATTGGCTTTTGGCATCCTAACCTAAATATCGGCGTGAAGAAACAATGGATGACAATAGATGGCATAGAGTTTAATAAGCCTCGTCCTACAATAAGGTTCAACAATACATTTGAACTTCCTGGTGATTTTCTTGTCAGTTTGGATGGGCTTTTTATGGGAAAAGGAAATTATCAGAATTTGTATCAGTTCAAAAATTATGGTACAGTTGACATCTCTGTCCGTAAGTCATTTTTAAGGGATGCCTTAAGTCTGGAACTTCGAGGGAACGATCTTTTTCATGGTTCACGTAATTATTGGCAAACATATTTTGGCAGTATTATTTGGGAGCAGACTAATCAATGGGATACTCGTGAATTTTCTATTACTTTGCGCTATAAGTTTAATACAACAAAGAGCAAGTATAAAGGGACAGGAGCGGCAAATGATGAGCTAAGACGTTTGTGATAATTTCAAAAAATAAAAAGTATAGAACATGAGGAAAGTGATTTTACTACTCGGATTAGTGTTACAAGTGATTATTGTTGACGCACAGAGTGTTTCCGGCTCATTAGTTGATGAAAAAGGAAATCCTGTCAGTTTTGCTAATGTGGTATTGCTATCTTCCAAAGATTCATCTTTTGTGCAAGGTACAATTAGCAATGAACAAGGAATTTTCAGCATAGACCAAACAAGCGGTAACAATATACTCAGAATTTCTTGTCTTGGCTTTATTCCGATGACAAAAGCCTATGCTCAATTTCCGGTAACGATTGTGATGCATGAAGATGTTAATCTGTTGGGGGAAGTCGTGGTAAAGGGGAATCGCCCGTCATATAAACTTACTGCTGAAGGGTTGCAGACCCATGTGCAAGGAACAGTACTTAGCAAAATGGGTACGGCGGAGGATGTGTTGAAGCATATACCGGGACTTCAGAAGAAAAATGATGCGTATGAGGTATTTGGAAAAGGGAGCCCGATAATCTATGTGAATGGAAGATTGCTGCGTGATTTGTCGGAACTGGACCAGCTGAAGTCAGAAGATATTAAGAATGTAGAACTGATTACCAGCCCCGGTGCAAGATATGATGCGTCTGTGAAAGCAGTAATAAGGAAGATAGGGTTGTCACTTCTACCAATACATTGAGAAGTGAACTCTTTGCTGCCAAACTGGTGCTGAGCCGTCCGCTGCTTGGAGGAAATGTCATGATAGGGGCTGAATACAGTCATACAGAGCGGCAGGATGATTATGTGAATCCGGAAGGTTATGTGCCGACTTCATTCAGTAAACTGAAAGAGCAGAATATCAGTCCGTTTTTAGAGTATAGCCGCAATACCCCCATAGGGCAACTCTCCGTGGGGGGACGTTATGAGTGGGTGAACTTTGATTATTATGAGGATGGGAAATATATGGAAGGACAAAGCCGGAATTTCAGTAATTTCTTTCCGAGTGTTTCATTGGGTTCTGAAATAGGCGGAGTGCAGTTACAGCTTAGTTATGCGGCAAAGACGCGTCGTCCGTCCTACCAGCAGTTGAGCAATAATGTGACGTATGCCAATAGGTTCACGCTTCAGTCCGGCAATCCGTTATTGGAACATGAGGTGGTGCATAACGTTTCTTTGATGGGGGCATGGAAGTTTATGCAGTTTAGTGTGGATTATAATGACAGAAGAAATGCAATCATTTACTGGGGGGAACAAATGGAGTATAATCCGGCGGTAACGCTTATTTCTTTCAAAAATCTTCATAGCTTGAAGTCTGTTTCAGCATTCTTGTCATTGGCGCCTAAGTTTGGAATCTGGTCGCCGCAATTGAATTGGGGAGTGCAGAAACAATGGCTGGATCTGGAGACTACCGATGGATTGCTGAAGATGAACAAACCGATGTTTACGGGGGCTTTTAATAATACGTTTAATTTTAATCACGGCTGGATGGCTTCGGTGGAAATGAATTATCAAAGTAAAGGCGATATGGAGAATTGCTCGGAAACCAAGAATATTTTTTATGTGGATGCCGGGGTTACAAAGTTCTTTTGGGGGGATAGGATGTCTGTGAAACTGAGTGGTACGGATTTGTTCCATGGTATGAAGTCTGGAAACCGTATGTATTATAACCGGGCATCTTCTTTGCAAATTAATAATTATGATAGTAGGAAAGTGATGCTGACGGTACGCTATAAATTTAATGCTACGCGTAATAAATATAAGGGTAGTGGTGCCGGAGAGAGTGAGAAGGAAAGATTATGAGTGCCTACTTTTCACATTTCATTTGTTCTTACCCAGCTTATATACCATTTGGCGGAATAAAGGTACGTTTAACCATATATATTCGTACCAATGTTCTACCTTTCTTTTCCATAGTTTGCTCCAGCTATATATTTCCCACCATTTTAGATGGAGATTTGCCGAATTCATAAAATCTTGTGTGGGAAAGAGGGTCAGGGCTATTCCTTTTATCCATAATGTTTTCATTTCGTCCGCCCAATATTGCATGAGTCCGAATTCTGGTTCCCAGATAATGAATCGGGATTCATGAATGCCGTAACAGACTACATATCCTGGTACATTGAAATCATTGAGAGTGAAAAGGATGATGGGAAGTTTTCTTTGTGTTAATTGATGAATGTTTTGCAAACATATTTCGCTTTCATGCCGGAATATATAGCCCCTTGTTTCATTCCTGCCAAGGTAAGCTTTCCATTTATTTTGCACCATTCGGTCAATGTATGTATGTCCGTTTCTTTTCCGTTGTAATATTTTATAACAGTGAGCAGGCAAGCTACCTCTACAGGGCACTTAGCATTGGAACGGACAAATGATTTCTTTATTTTATCAAGTTCGTATTCTGTCATAACCCGGTTTGTTTTATAAGAGAAAACTCATGGAGCGGCCGCAATCACTTAAAAAAAGAAATTCATTGGAGCGATTAACGTTCATTTGGACGTGGAAGTAGGTATGAACGCTGAATTACTTTAATAAGTGTGCGGCCGGAGTCTGCATGAGTTATATCTGTTACGTCCTGCTCTTTCTATTAACATATCGGCTATTTTGTTTATTTCCCGATTCTTACGCTCAAAGAAATCGCATAACTCTTTCGCCTTTTGTGTTAGTGTTGTTTTATTTTGTAATGCATATTCTATTTGTTGCTCCAATTTCATCGGAGTTATGTTTATCATATCTTTAGGCGAATATTTCAGTACCGGTATTTGAGCAAAGGTACAATCCAGCCATGCGTCAGAATGTGAATCGGTCAAAGCCAAATCGCATATGGTAATATGGTGTTAAGGTTCAGCGTGCGGAATAATTCCATGTTGTCGGGCAATTCAGACGATTGATATACATTTGGTATGTCGGTCAATAATATGAATTGGTACCGGGGATTTCTGATGGAACTTCTTTTTATAACTCTATAAAAATCTTCTAGAATCTTTGAATTTTTATTTCCTTTTCCTAATAATCCGACAATAATATTTCTTTCTTTGTCTTTTTTAATATCCTGCAATCTCTTTGTCAATGTTTCCAAACGTGGTCCGGAACCGGATGACAGGTAGGGAGTGGGTGGCAGATAAAGTATAGAAATATCTTTGTCCTGTATGTTTTTTTGGTCAGGCAACTGCATGGCTATGAAAATATAGTCAATGGCTAGCTGCCGATAAAGGGAGGCATGTGCTGCATGCCGACAATCTAGAAGCGTTAGGTCGGGCTTTAACCAACGGAAATCATCTGGATAAAGTACGCAGTTGCTTATTCCTTTATTATATAGTACAGGCGTAAAAGCAGGGTTTGAGGTATAGGTATAGTATACCTCTTGTTTCTTTTCCCGCAATATCCCTGCTAATTTGATGGTTATCAATAGCTGGCTTTTGTCTGGTGTTATGTCAAGAAGGAAATTCAGCATATATTATTGCGCTAATATGGATTTGTTTAATGAACTTTTTGGACAAATTATATTCATAGAAATTGGAACATGAAAGTTCCAATTTCTAATGAATCAAGTTAGCGGTTTAGGTATATTTTAGTCGGGTTATGAAAACAGGTCTGTCACTCTTGAGTGAAATATCCCGTTAAATGTCCGGAAGGTGTACCTGTTATTTCTAGTTTATATTCTCCTGCAGGGAAATTTGCAATAGAAATTGTGATGTAAGCGCTCTGTACTTCAGGAATATTATTTTCATAAACGACGCTCCCTTTTGCCATATCTGTAATGCGGATGGTCATATCACGGTCGGGTGATACGTTCTTGACAGTAAGGAGATAGCCATCGGTAAATACAGTTATGGGGCAATTGGTAGTCGCACTTCTAATAGGATCATCCCATCTGCCATCCAATTCTACATCTTTAACAGGAGTTTCTGTTGTATTGGCCTGTGCAGGCAAAATACCTATTAATGTAGTTATGATAATAACTATACTCCATATCCTTTTTCTTTTATACTTTTTTAACTTCATGACTTTTATGTTTTGTTTTAATTGTTTTTGTTTGGGGCAAAGTTAGAGGATAAATCTTAAAAAAACGTGCAGATATCATGTGGACAAATGGAAAAAGGTAATAAGTTAATAACTAGCTTATTACCTTTTTTTATAGGGAGGTGATATAGACAATTGTTTATTTTTAGTATTCCATAAGCCATAAATCAAGGCTTTGATTTTCGCCTAATGAACCTATTTCTTGTACGATGCGTTCTTTTAATCTTAACTTCCTTTTGGACACAGATGTGGGCGAGATGGCTAACATGTTGGCGATGTCACCGTTGCTGAATCGTAGTTTTATCAAACAGCATATTTGTATATCACCATCTGTTAAGGAAGGTATTTGATGGTATAGTCTTTTAGTATAGTTATCGAATAATAAATCTATTTTTTCTTTTATTTCTTGCCATAGTTTGTTGTCTATATACTTTGTTGTTTTTAGCTTATTGAATAATTCTGTCTGCTTAATGAGTTGGTTACATAAAAAAGCCTCGCGTTTATGTAGATACTGGTTTTCTTTTGATAGATGTTCCATAGCTTCCAGTTCTTTCGATTTTTCTTTTTAATGACTGGGCATAATTGCTTATATGATTTTGCAGGTTATTGTTCTCCAGTTTCAGCGTTTCATTCTGTTGTTGTATTTCTTGTCGTATTTTTATTTTGTTCTTTCCATTGTTCTTTTATCTCTAGGCTTCCTTCCATTTGGATCGTAAGTTCTTCTATCCGCATTTTGTTGCGGTTTATCAATGTCTCATTTTCATGTATTTTCATAGTGAAATAACGAATTTTTCTTCTTTCTCCGATATCTCTTGTTTTTGAGAAACTATTTTTC
>ENA-OQAR01000258-OQAR01000258.1-human-gut-metagenome-genome-assembly--contig:-NODE-258-length-15412-cov-2.436964_pt1 | contig 15412 bp, 18 predicted proteins | sample MGYA00242738_ERZ504533 | MGnify/ENA primary metagenome ERZ504533 (study PRJEB26092, sample SAMD00036276) | human gut metagenome | host: Homo sapiens | study: EMG produced TPA metagenomics assembly of... | reverse complement strand
TAACTAATAAGCAGTTATTATAAACCAGTTAGAGCCAAAAGTGAGGGCATGAGGGCATTTTTCGCGTCCAACTTTCTATTTGTTAAGTTGAAAGGGATGGTTTCTATTCTCCGGTATGAAAGACACCGTTTCCGGCATCGCACCAACTTATCTTGCTCTTTCTTTCCAAAGACGAGTCATATCTTCCAAAGTCTTTCCTTTTGTTTCAGGAACCATCTTCCACACAAACAGAGCTGCAAGCACACAAATCACGCCATAAAGCCCATAGGCAAATACCGGACTGAATTCATACATGGCAGGAAAAGTGGAAGAAACCAGATAATTGAATATCCATTGGAAAGCTACAGCGATAGCCACTGCCTTACCGCGGATAGTATTCGGAAATATCTCTGCAATCAACACCCAGCAGATAGGTCCCCATGACATCATAAAGAATGCAGCATAAACTATGATGGAAAGAACAGGAAGAATACCTTCCACCTGAAACTCATCACAAAACGCAACACAGAATGCACCTACAGCCATGCCAATAGAACCAACAATCAACAAGGGTTTACGTCCCATCTTCTCTACGGTAAAGATGGCAATCAATGTAAAGAGAATATTAACTACCCCCATTACCACAGTCTGCATCATACCATCGCCACCGCCACCGATTTTTTCAAAAATACGCGGTGCATAATAAAGCACAGCATTAATGCCGATAGCTTGCTGAAATACAGAAAGCAAGATGCCGACTACAATAACTGTCAGCCCGTATGTAAGCAGTTTTTCCGTTTTCTCGGAAGTTACAGCCTTTATTTCAGACAAAATAGTTTTAGCCTTATCTGTTCCATTTACTTTTTCAAGTACAGAAAACGCTTTATCATCCTGATGGGTCATAGCCAAAATAGCGCGGAGTTTTCAGGAACCAAAAAACAATAAAAATGCCAAATAATGCAGCCGGAACCGCTTCTGAACCAAACATATATCTCCAACCATCGGAAACAAGCACTTCATCCGGCATACCATCTTTAATCATATAATTGACAAATAGACTACCAACATGCCAAAATAATAGCAAACTGATTACAGGAAACCAATTTACCACGAATTTCGGAAGGGGCAATTTCGGCAATGTACATCGGACAAACAGCAGAGGCAAGTCCTACACCGATTCCCCCGATGATACGATAAAAGTTAAAAGCAAGGATCAATGCAAACGAAGTATCTCCTTTCGAGAAAAATAAAAATTCGGGATAATAAGAGCCTAAAGCAGACAGGAAGAACAATAAAGCAGCCAGACGCAACGAATTACGACGTCCTAGCCCCGAAGCAAAATAACCGGAAAAAGCACTGCCAATGACGCAACCTATCAATGCACTGGAAGCAGTCACGCCATGCCAGAAAGCATCTAATCCCAAATGTTTTTGCAGAGCCTGCTCCGCCCCCGAAATAACAGCTGTATCATAACCGAAAAGTAAACCGCCGAGAATGGCTATAAACACCACTCCCATCAGATAGAAATTGTTTTTCTTGTTTTTCATAATAAAAGGATTATAATAGTTTTCGTAATAAATACAATAACAAAGCTGTGCGAAAATAATCATTAATACGTAATTCTATTATAATTCTCCAACCATTTTAAATCTTTTTCACATCAAGGAAAAAACAAGATTATTCGTCTGAACTGTTCTATGTCTTCCTCTTTTTAATCCTATCTTATCCAATGACTTAGGAAGATTATGGTCATTAAGATAATAACGCGGACGAATGAGATATTGTCTGTTTGCTACCGATAGGCTATCTGCCCTATAAGGTGTCTGTACCCCTGCCAAATTCAGCATGGTATGAAACACGGAGGCATTTCCCGCCACCGGTTTTTCACGGTTCTGCAATATAGCTTCATGTACTTCCACATTCTTTTCTCTATATGTTTTGGACAACCAAATTAAAAATGGCACATGCAGTTTGATAATAAGACGGGACTGGGGATGCATGTAAAAATAATTTTCGATTATCATCAAAATATCCTCTCCATGATCCGAAGATAAAGCATAGCCGAAAAAGAGTTTTGTTTTCTGCAATAAAGTGATCAAAGAAGCCAGGAAACCATCTGTATAACGGATGGTATTATCATATGCATTCATCAAATACTCTTTATTCTCATATTTGGCGTCTGTCAGATTATCCGGTTTAAAGACAGACATGGATTCGGGATAACGTTCTTTATAATTAAAATGTGATCCATAGGCATGCAGCACGATGAATAATTTTTGATGACCTGCCTTTAGCTCCTTTTCTACCAGAAACAATAGTTCGTCATCCGAAATATTGGCTCCTTTCGGAGCATCTTTCTTGATAAACTTCCAATCATCTGCCTCCATCCCCAAAAAATCAATAAAAAGAATGGTTAGGAAGCTGGTTCGAAAAAAAGGCAGTATGAAATCCTGCTTCCTTGAAAGCGGTAATGATTCCTTTCTGTCTATAAAGACAGTCATAATCCTCAGCCGAAGCTGCCGAAAGCAACATAGGCACACTTTTATGAGTAGTATTAGACTGGGTAAGCACATCCGTGAAAGTTACCAACCCCTCCATTTTATCAAGTAATGGAGTAGTATTCCTTTCATAACCATAAAGTCCGAAATTACAGGCACGGGCCGTTTCCCCTATCACCAAGACATAAACTTCCCGGCTGTTTTCATCATGTGCGGCACTGGCATTAAAAGTAAAATCCCTTGAAGTTTCCGCATATCCGGCTGTTTTCGCCCGCACGTTCTGCAGCCAATACTAGATTATAACATACATTAGCCGGATACATTTTCGATCTTTTACTTGATAATCACGTTGCGTCGCATAGCAGATAACGGTCAATAACGCTCCTGCAACAATGCCTGCCAAGGCATACTTACGTTGAGAACGAATAAAGAATATTCCAACTGATTACCCGGGCCCATGAAAAACCTCCCAAGACCAAAGCAGGAATGTAAAACAACAAAAACACCAATTACAGCCGGCAGTAAATTATCCAACAGTTCCAGCGCCTCCCCGGAATTAGTAGTTGTCAGATTCAGGAACATATCTACTGCAATGATAGAACGCCCGAACAGGTATAGCAATACCAGTTGGAATGCCGCAAAGAAAAACAAACGGAAATAAGATCCAAATAGTCTTTCCAGGTTTACGCCCCAATGTCATAATCAACCAATAAACCGATACCGGCAGAATGACATTACAAATACGTGCCCAAAGTGTCATTTGCTGTTCTGTAAAAAACAATGCCACATTGGGAATGGCCAAGACAACGATGAACAGAACGAACAACCGTTGTGGCTCACAACACCACTGAATAAATTCTTTAAAATGCTTCATTTATATTAAAAGATAAAACCAGACTGTCCATTTTTTCCAAATCCATAGTCCAGACGAACATTTACATTCTTTTTAAACTCCCAACGATAACCTATTCCATAATTAGGCAACACTCTGTCCATGCACAAAGCACTGAACTTATTGAATACAGTTCCGGCCCCTATCCAAACTACAACACCATTACGTTTCCATACATGCTGACGCAATTCCACCTGCCCCTCTATTTTATGCTTGTCACGATAGCGCCCTTCGTAATAACCACGCATGGAATACGAGTTTCCCAACAACGCCATCATGGCCCATGACGGATTACCGAAATTAAAAGTACCGCGTAATTCTCCTGCCAACAATCCTCCTTTCCATACAGGATGATAATAACTGGTACGCAAATCCGTAGTACTGAATGCATAATCGTTTCCTAAAAACTTAGGACGGAAACACTGGGTAATATTCAAATAATATCCCTTATGGGGATTGGTCAACACATCGCGCGAATCATATGCCAAAGAAAGGCCCACTCCATAATTAGCAGTAGTAAGATTCATCCCCTCCAGTAGTTCGGGGCGTTCCATATTCTTACCATGCACATAATCATAAGATACCATAGGACCTATATATAGATTATCCGCTATCCGAAACAGGAAACTAGCTTTAACTTGTGCTTGCCAGCGATCTAAATCAGATTCATTGGCATCTACCTTACCCATATCGTACCCTATTCCCCAAAACTTGGAAGGAAAGGAATAAAAATAAAGAGTATAATCCAGCCGGTATTTGTCCTGCGGAAAGATATGAGTTCCGCGTATCCCCAACATATAGAAGCCAACAGTGGAAACATCTCCGAATAAAGACACATTGGATGGAGGAAGAAGCATGTCATTTCTATCGGTACGATAAAGCCCCGCCGCCACCAGTCCCAGCCCCAGTTTGGTATCCGTACTGTAATGTGGTCCGCCAATAATACTGAAATCAAATTTCTTATGATTCTTATCTTTATTAGCATCATTAAAATAGTCCAGAAACTTTTTTGAAAAAAAAGTCCTTTTTCTGTACTGTGCTGTCTTTTGTGTTGCATTGTCGTATCTTCAGGCAAATAAAACAGCCCACCCTCTTGCGTGACTGCCAAAGCCGCATCTGCCATACATATAAAGATTACGATCCAAAATGATATTTTCTTCATTGTAATCTATTCTTTTTTCCACTGTTAAAACAAGCTTTACAGTAAACATAAACTGAATAAAAACAAATAAAGCAGGTCTGGATACAAAGATAGCCAAACCTGCTTTATTGTGACTTTTTTATATAATAAGAATCTGGTCTGAATTTACCTATTTCTGTCCTAAATACCTTATACCGGTTGCTTTTTCTGTAATCAGCCAACGCAATCTTCTGCTCATAATAAGATTGGATAAGGTTTGTATATGCCTGTATCCATGTCAGCTGTGCAGAAAGCACATCCAAAATAGTCAACTTACCTTCAGTATAACTAAAAGTGTTCAAATCCAAATTCTCTTCTGCCAGTTTGCAGTTCTCCTCGGCAATACTTATCTGACGGGTATTCTCGGTCAGACTAGTCCACGCCTTCGCCACTTCTTTGCTTATTTGGTCTTGCTTATCTTGCAATGCATACTGCTTGCTTAATAAAATAGCCTTCTGTGCAGCCGTCGATTTAAAGCGGGCTCCCCAATGGAAAATCGGCAATTTAATAGAGGCATACACATTACTATTAAACATAGTTTCGCCCGAAATGTTCAACATCTGTGTTCCCCATGTCTCTTTAAAACCGATAGAAAGAGAAGGATTGTACTTGGCGGCAGCCAGACTTACCTGTCTTTTCTGATAATCCACATCCAACTGTGAGATAGCATAATCGGGACGCACATTCAAGGCTGTTTCCGCTCCAACAAAGGCAGGCATAGGCAATATGGTAGAAATAGAATCCGTCAAATCCATTTCAGCCAGCGGTTCCAATCCCATCAGCACATTCATATTCTGCAAGGCGACCTGATAAGACTGGTAGCTGCTGGAACGTTGCAATTCAGCCTCTTTCAAACGGGTCTGCATCTGAATGAGATCCGTCTTGCTGATATAGCCATCATCGTACTTATCTTGCAGCACTTTGGTCAACTGCTCAATAATCTGCACATACTGGCACATCGTTTCATACATTTCTTTTTGTGCGGCTGTTCCCCAATAACTGGCTTCAGCAGCATAGATAATATTATCCGTTGTCAAATCCACCGACTTATCCGCCATCTGGGTTTGTATTTGGGAAGCCTTGTAATTGTGATAGATGCTTCCACCGGCATAAATAGGTTGTGATACCCCTACTTCGGCACTGTATGAATCGTGCTCCATAGGAACAGCCATTCCGCCAAGATCCATCTCGTATTTGTTAATACGATACTGATAGCTTCCCGTTGCATCAACAGCCGGGAAGAAAGCGGTTTTTGCCGCTTTCATAGCCTTCTGCATAGCTGTACGTTGTGCCACACTCTGTTTTAAGGTTTGGCTATAATCCAGTACCTTTTGTTCAAAGGTAGAATAATCCACGACAGTCTGAGCCGAAAGTGTACCGGTCATACAAGCCATACCTATAATATAGATCATCTTAGTTTCATTATCTGTCTGCTCTGATTTTAAAAGAAAATACAATAAGTTACCGGAAGAACAAAAATGGTCAGTACCGTCGATACGAACAAACCACCCATAATGGTAGCCGCCATACCTGCAAACATGGCATCGCCCAACAATGGAAGCATACCCAGAATAGTAGTTCCGGAAGCCATGGTCACCGGAACGATACGTGTCTTGGTAGCCTCGACCACGGCAGGCACAGCCCCCTTTCCATCCTTCAACTGAAGTCCGATTTCATCGACCAGCACAATGGCATTCTTGATATTCATACCAATCAATCCCAACAGACCGAGGATGGCAAAGAAGTCCAATGACTTGCCAAACAAGAGCAATCCCCATACCACACCGATAAACACCAGCGGCAACATAAGCATAATCAATACCGGCTTGCGGTAGTTGCTGGGGAAAAGAAACAGCAGAACCACATAAATCAACAGGAAAGTCAGCGGAATATTCTTCGCCAATGCAGCATTACTTACATCCTGTGTTTCCTGCTCACCGAAATATTTCATTTTATACCTTCGGGCAACTGCATCTGCTCTTGTACGGCAGTAAGCACCTGTTTAAACGCAGCCATCGTATTGGCTCCACGTTTAGGTTCACATTGCATCATCATACAACGCTCGCGGTTAAAGCGACGGACTACATTATAATCATAACCCAAAGCGAAATTATCGATTACCTGTTCCACTTTCACGGAATTTCCTTTCGTACTGAATACAGGCACACTTTTCACATCATTCAAGTTCATTTTTTCCACATCCTCATCTTTCAGCAGGATAGGCAAGGAAACATCCCCCTCACGATATTCTCCCAAAGGCAAACCATTGGTAGCCGTACGGAATGAGTTGGCAACCTGCTGACGGGTAATCCCCAAGCGTAAACCTTTCTGTTGAGAGAACATCGGTTTCCACACAGGCACCTTATCTCCCCAGTTGGAACGGATATCCGTCACCATATCACACTGGCGGGCTATTTTTTTCGCCCTTTCAACCAATGCGGTCAATGTATCGGGGTTTTCACCGATAAAACCGATCTCAATAGCAGCTTCAGGCACCGGAGACAAAGCAAAAAGTGCCGAACGGGTAATGATATTGGGAAAGTTCTGAGTCATGTGCTCATAAAACTGCTGTTCTACTTCGGCTGCATCTTCGGGGGTCTTTAGTTTCCACCATCACATTGGCATAGTTAGACTTCGGTCCAAAAGAAGAACTTGCCAAATAGTAACGCAACGGAGTACCACCCAATGTCACCGAATATGATTTAACTTTCTCATGATTCTTCAAGTAATCCTCCACCTTCATCACATCCTGATCTACCGCATGAATACTAAATCCCTCAGGGAATACCAGATCACACGGAAATAAGGCTTATTCATTTTCGGGAAAAAACTCTGAGGCATAACAGCCATAATAACCAAAGAAAGCACCAAAGTCACAAAGACGGTGGTCAATGTCACAAACGGCGTTTAATCAGCAAGGTCAGAAACTTCTCGAATTTATGATAGAGTTTAGTATCATACGGGTCTTTCATTGCACCGCCGGGAACAGCTTCTTTCAAAATAAAATTACCAAAAGTCGTAGTCTGGCACAAAGCCAGAATCCAGCTCAATCCCAGTGATACAGCCAATACAACAAATAGCGGTTTCACAATCTCAGCCACGGATGCCGGTGCCAGATACAAAGGCAGGAAAGAGCAGATAGCAATAAAAAGTAGCGCCCAGCAATGCCCATTGCGGTTGATGGCTCCCTCTATCAATGACTGATAACGTGATTTTCCGCGCTTGATACCTATCTGCGCATTATCTGTTACCACAATGGCATTGTCCACCAGCATCCCCATGGCGATAATAAATGCCGCCAAGGAAGTACGGTTCAATCCTACCCCCCACATCAACATAATAAGCAAAGTACCACCTACCGAGAAAAGTAAGGAACTACCTATCAGCATACCGGCACGCGATCCCATCACCACAAAGATAATCAGGATAACAATAACCAATGATTCTATCAAATTCAGGATAAAGCCATTATTCGCCTCATCAGCAATCTTGTCCTCAGGATAAAGCGAGGTCAGTTCAATGCCGATAGGCAACAATTGCTCTATTTCCGCCAACCTTTCGTCCACTGCTTTACCCACAGCCACCACATTATCCTTTGCTCCACTGGCCACACCTATACCGATAGCACGTTTACCATTGACCCGCATCAAGGTTGAAGGCGGATCATAGTATCCACGCTCCACTGTTGCAATATCCCCCAAACGGACTTCCCGTCCGTCCTTGCTGATAATCAACTGGTTTTCTATATCTTCCAGACTGGTATAAGTCCCTTCCGTACGCAAGCGCAACTGATAAATTTCTGTCGCTATATCTCCTGTATTCACCTGTATATTCTGCTTCTGCAAGATGCCCATAATCGAAGTGGGATCAATACCCAATGCCGAAAGTTTGGAGGTAGATATCTTGACATTGATCACTTCGGTCTGCTCTCCGTATAACATTACTTTCTGTACTCCCTCAATCGGGGTCAGCTGAGTACGGATACGCTGTGCCCAGTCACGCAAATCGGTATACGAGAAGCCCTCATCAGCTGTCAAAGCATAATAAATACCATACACATACACCAAAGTTCATCATTTACAGGTAATGGTACGACGCCCCACTGGGCAACTTAGGTTGTATATTCGCCACTTTACGACGTAATTCGTCCCATTTTACAGGCATATAATCCGGATCAATCGTAGGCTGAAGTTCAATAGAAATCTTAGACAGTCCGAAATAAGATTCCGATTTAATCTGATATACATCTGTCATGGACTGAATTTCGCGTTCAATCGGTTCCGTAATCAGTTTCTCCACTTCATGTGGGTTCGCTCCCGGATACTGGGTAACCAATACCGCAGTCTTTATCACAAAAGGCGCATCTTCTTTCTTAGGCAGCTTGAAGAAGGAAATTACTCCGCCTATCAACAAAATAGCCAAAAAGAAATAGATACCTCCGTTCTTCCAAAGAATATTTTGGAATATTCATGATATGCTCTCTCCTTTTTTATTCTGTTAATATTTTTACTTGCTGGCCATCTACCAGATAAGACGCTCCGGCAGACACAACCTGTTCGCCCGGTTCAATATTTCCGGATACTATCAGGTCGTTACGTCCTACAATAATTCCCTCATCACTGACTTTACGCAGTTCTACTTTCTGTGTAGACGGATTATATATAAATACGATCTTGCTATTCAAGTTATTATCAAACACTACAGCGGACAAAGGCACTGTAATTCCTTCTTTTACCACATCATTCTCAATATTGACAATAACACGACATGAGAACCCCACCGATACCTTGTATTTTTTCAAATCAAATTCCGGATCATCAATGTAAAGGAATACAGGAACTCCTGCCCCATCAGGAGAAGCCTCTACATACTCCTTTACTTTTGCCTGAAATAATTTTCCTTTATAGGCATCAAATTCTACGTAAATAGTAGAAGGAGAAGTTACATAAGAAATATTCGTTTCGGGGATAGTGAACTCCACTTGCAATTTAGCCGGATTAATCAAACACACCACTCCTTGTCCTGGCTGTACACGCTGATAGTTTTCAACATATTTTTTTTGGATAAAGCCATCAAATGGAGCGCGTAGTTTGGTGTCATTCAATGTGTTTTGCGCATTTTCAAATGCCGATTTGGCATTGGTATACGAAGCTTGGGTCGTTTCGAACTCTTGCATGGAAATAGCATTCTTGGCCAACAGTTTCTCTGCGCGTTGCATTTGTGATGACGCCTTTTGGAATGAAGCCCTCTTAGCGTCATAATCCAGTTTGTAATCTGTCGGATCAATTTGGCCACTACCTGTCCTTTCTTCACCCGTTGTCCTTCGAGTACATTCATTGCTACCAGCGGACCGGACATTTTTAAATGCCAAGTCACTGAACTGATCAGGCGACACAACACCTGAATACGATTTTTCGATCCTGCTTAACGAGGTCACTTCCGCCAATTTCACGGGCCGAGGACCGCGTTCTTGTGCAGGTTGCTGTCCGCAAGAACAGAACACTGCCGCAATCATTGCCATAATAGACAAATTTTTTACCTTTCATACTGTTTATCTTCACTATTAGTTTCGCTGCAAAGTTCTTATAATTATTAAAAGCGTACAAGTGCTAACAGTAAGATATATTAGTCTATTTTTAAGCATTTTCTTTGTTATCTGCTCTAACTGCCCTATATTTGTGGTGCATAATCAAAACCTTCTTTATTTTTATGAAGTATATAGATGACATTAACTTATTTAAATCGAATAAGGATTTCGTTGCAGAAATTGACATGACAGGATCATTAGGCCGTATTTACCACTATCCGCAACGAATGGAAGGATGCTTGTTCCTTCTGTGCCTGCGAGGTGAATGTGACATAACGATCCATCTGTCTGAACACAAGATACAAAAGAACGACATTGTCACTATTCTGCCAGAAACCTTTGTACATGTTCACCGGCAAAGTCCCGACTGTCGTCTGTACTTGATAGGATTCAACAAAGAGTTGCTGAACGGAATAAATCTCTTCAATTCCACCATGAACTATCTTTCAGCCCTGATTGACACGCCCATTATTCCTCTGCGTCCCGAAATAACCGAGTTGTTTCAAGACTATTTTATGTTGCTGATAAAAAATGAAACGTATGGGAGCCAAGCCCAATAAAGACTTAATCAGCACCATGCTGCTCACTATATTGCATGGTGTAGGCAGCATTCATCAGAACACCAATGTAACCACACGTACTTTCAATCGTGGAGAAGAAATTGTAAACGTCTGGTCCAATATATCATCAAACATTATACGAAAGAACGGAGTGTAGCTTTTTATGCCGACCTGCTTCATATATCCCCTCAGCATCTCAGTACTACAGTCAATAAGATTACGGGAAAAACTGTTACAGATATCATCGCCAAACTAGTGATAACAGATGCGGAAGCCAAACTAAAATCCACAGACCTTACCATTCAGGAAATAGCCTATTCACTTAATTTCCCAGACATCTCGTTCTTTGGAAAATACTTTAAAAGATATACAGGAATGTCACCGAAACAGTATAGGGAAAACGGATAGTGAAAACAGACTCAGCCCACGTTAGTATGTGTAAGGTCAGACGTTAGTACGTATAAGCCTACACATACTAACGTATAAGCTTATACATACTAACATTCCAAAGTCTCTTACACCTATATAAAAGTTATAAGTTTTTCGGCTTATAAATAGCGTTCCACCAAGTCGCATCATCCTGCAACCATTTGGCAAACCAGGCAAAAATCGTGTTCTGCCACTGAATCCTCTTGCCATAATCCACTATATGATGATCTTGTCCCGTTACAGCCACAAAAGCCGTTTCGCGCCCCAGTAACTTCAGTGCTGTAAACATCTGAATGCTCTCTCCCACCGGTACATTCACATCCGCATCACCGTGCAAGAACAGCAAAGGCGTATGTATCTTGTCCGCATTGAACAACGGGCTTTGTTTTACAAAAAGATCAGGATTGCTCCACGGATAACTATTCGCCATGGAAACTTCACTGTACGAATATCCCCAATATCCTTCCCCCCAATAACTGGTATGATCACTGATACCGGCATGAGAGATGGCCGCTGCAAAAATATCGGTCTGTGTTTGCAGGTATTGTGTCATGAAGCCGCCATAGGATGCACCTATACAGCCTATTTTCTTGTCATTGACAAAAGCATGTTCTTTACAAAACTGCTTTGTACCTTTCTATGATATCCTGTGCCACCCCTTCCCCAGCTGTATTGACGTGGCGGGCAGAAAATTCCTGTCCGAAACCGGTAGCACCGCTAGGTTCTATCACATACACCACATAGCCCAATGCCGCGTATGCATGATGCGGATAACGGCTTTCGAAATTACGGCTGACCGGACTGCACCCACCATAATAATTCACAATCATAGGATATTTCCGGTTGGCGTCAAAATGAGGCGGCAGGTAATAACGGCCGTAAATGGTATCACCACGCGAATTGGTAAAACTCCAAGCCTTGCATTCGCCCAGCTCCACATCTTTCAATATGTCTTTACTTAAGTCTTCCAACAAAGATGATTTCATCTTTTTGGTATTCATGGTGTACAAACGGTCGGAATTTGAGGCGCTTTGTCCATAATAGGCCATAACCGGAGCATTTTGCGCCAATGAGAATGAATTGACCAAATCTTCTGCAACCTCCAGTTGCAGAATTTTCCCATCAGCGGGATTCATCCGGTACAAACTGTAACAGTCACGGTTCTCGGCCGTGAAATATATTTGCCCGTCGGCCTTATTCCACACGGCACGCTGTACGCTGGGATTAAAATCTTTCGTCAGCGGAGTGACCCTCTTATCAGCTATATTCAGCAAATAAAGCTGACCGTCCGTCATACTCGGAGTCTGCCCCTCCTTTACATTTTTCCCTATTCCACCCAGCGATTCAGGCGAGCCGGATACCAATACCTGCGTTCCGTCAGGTGAAAAACGGGCTCCACTGATAAAACCATCTTTATCTATCAGCAATTCCGCCTGTAAAGTCTGCATATCCAACCGATATAGTGAGAATAAAGTAGTAGGACGCTTGGTCAGACGGCTCTGACTGGTCATCATCAAAAGATACCGGCCGTCATTGGAAATATCGGCAGCCCAGACATTGTGATAACCGAAAGTCAGTGGCTGCAACAAACCGGTCTTCAAATCATATTTAGCCAGATAAGAACGGTTACGCCACCCCGGCTGGCGATCATCCGGTTCCAGGACCTCATAAAATTTCTTTACGTTCTTTCGGACCTTCCTGGGTCATGGTGAAAAGCAGGTAGTCTTCCGTAGGTGCGAACTGGAAATACCCGTCAGGTAATTTATTCACCAGCACAGTTTCCATTCCGGTAAGCGGATCCACAACTATCAGCTGCCTGCCATCCACCCCCGTACGGGTATAATAATAACGGTTAGAACGAGGCATCCATTGCATATTTTCAGTACGCTCCGCCAAAACCTTACCGCTGGCAAGTTCAGTAATGCGCGTACTACCGGCTGACCGACCACCTACATAAGTCGTACGATAATTGGCAATCAAATATCTGCCATCAGGGGAAAGCCCTACTCCGGCAAAACGAGTTCCATGCAACACATCCGCCAAAGTATATAGCTTTTTGTTATCTTGCTTAAGTGAAATGCTTCCCTCTTGATCCGTATCCACACTCACTTTCAAGGAATCTGTTTTCCCTGCTTCAGAAAGATATTTAATAACTACAGAATGGGTGGCCGGCTCCAAAGCGAGTTCAGTTCCTTCCTGCTTCTTTCCATCTACATAAAGCTGGTATCTTTTCAGCCCGTCAATCTTCAGCTTGGCTGTGGCATAACGAGTATTCTCCAACACAAAACCCATCATGTGCAAGGCATATCCCGAGTCACTTCCCGGCAAAACCCCGCCTGTAAATAAAGTTCCCTGTTGCAATACGTCCACAGAAAGATGAGTGTCCAACAGACGTCCGGATACAAAAGTCTTTGAATTCACATCCACGCTGTCCACCTGAAAAGGGGCCTGTACAACGTAGGGGCCGGCATAACGGAAAGTAGTAATGTCAATCGTTTCAGCACCTGCCATCACAGCCCAGGCAAGTGCACAAGACAATAAGATTTGTTTCTTCATATTTCTAACAATTTGTGTTACACAAAGATACGAAATATAAAAGAAACAAAAACCTTTTCCTACGATTTTCAATGCTTCCTACAACATATTATTTCACCTCTCCCGGCAGATAGCGTAACTGCAAATACTGTTCTCCCGGTTTCAGATACCCCCCTTCGAACATTTCTTTCCTGATCCGGTAAACTGCCACCCTTTTCAATAAGTAATTTTCTACCTTCATCGGCTGCTTTTTACACCAGGAAAGCACTTTCAGACTTCCATCGGCATGAACATCCGCATAAACCTTTACCGTTCTTATCGGAGTCCCGTCCGTTATCTTACGTCCTCTTTTATAATCCACCCACAAAATAGCTTTCGCTTTTTCCCCCTCACATGTTCCGGCATACTCATCCGTTTCGGACGCGGTGGAAGGTGAAGAAGTTCCCTTACAACCTACAACCACACATAAAATCAAAAGATATAAAATATAGCTTCCTCGTGTTTTCATATCAATCGGATTAGTCTTTTATCTCTTCTATAGGAGTAATATCCTCTATTTCAGGCATCCCCGGTTCTTTCTTCTGACGGAAGCGGATGATGTTTATCAAATCGGACAGTCCGTATACAATGCTGCTCACTCCCAGAATGATGAATGGAACAGCAGCAGCCGTAAATGGATTAAATAATACCACAATACCTGCAATCAGCACCAACACAGGTATCACAAAGAAACCTCCCGGTACCACCGTCCAACTACGCGCAGCAGATAAATTCACAATCTGACTGATTCCCGCCAGTACCAAAACAGCACCCAGCACATACATCAGAATACCGACAAAAAATGCCGGCATAATCATCAACCATAATCCGAACAAAAGGCTACCAAGCCCGGCAATAGGGAAACTGCTGCCATCCTGCTTGCCACGAATCAAATACCCAAATACAGAAAAGAGTCCCGGTACTAGAAACAGGACACCGATTGTAATAACCAGATAAAGAATGGCAGCTTCAGGCCATGCCACCAGCAACACACCGATGACCAATGCACAGATACATCTGATTATAGAATAATTCATTGTTTTCATATTCAATCATGTCTAATTGGTTAATGAAGCGAATATACTGATTATTTCTGAGAAGACAGATGCAAAATGGATATTAATTTTTCAGACAGAAGAACAAAAGAAGAAAGCCGGAACAGATTTTCCTGTCATAAGCTTAGAACTACATTCTATTGTTCTATAGACTTTAGCAAACAGAATATTCTACCGACTATTCCAATATGTTCTTTCGTACCCATGCCTGAAGATCATCCTTTATTCATATGGCAAATCACTCTATCTGTTCTGTTTCAGGCAGACTTTGTTCATTCTCGTCCTCATCGATCAAAATAGCCCAAAAGAGCCACCATAACAGCAATCCTGCCAACAACACGGCACCTATTCTTATCCAAAGTTTACGTTTCATACACTTCATTTTAATGATTTATTAACTGATGTATTAAAACCATTCCGCCACCCGAAATGTTCATTTATAAAACCAATTTAAAGTAATAAGATTATGAATAATGGAAAATTCTTTGCCGGACTGGCACTAGGAGCGCTGGTCGGCAGTGCATTAAGTTGTTTTGCGCACAGCAACAGAGGTCGCAAATTGAGAAGAGACGTGTATGATGCCATTCAGGACTTACAAGAAGATGCAAAAAGACCTGGCTCATCATGCAAAAAACATAAAAGCAGAACAAGTAAGCAG
>ENA-OQAR01000257-OQAR01000257.1-human-gut-metagenome-genome-assembly--contig:-NODE-257-length-15417-cov-6.859778_pt1 | contig 15417 bp, 18 predicted proteins | sample MGYA00242738_ERZ504533 | MGnify/ENA primary metagenome ERZ504533 (study PRJEB26092, sample SAMD00036276) | human gut metagenome | host: Homo sapiens | study: EMG produced TPA metagenomics assembly of... | reverse complement strand
TTCGCTGTTTCCGCCACTGGCGGCGCTCACCTTTGCAGCATCCAGTATTATCTGCGCTTTTGGCTTAGCAGCTGCCGCACCTCGCTCGCCGTATCGGCACTTAGAATTATGCGGTATTGCCTTTACTTTTCACGGTACTCCATTGGGGTTTGGCCAGTGACCTCCTGAAAAATCCGGCTGAAATAGTTGCGTGTGCTAAAAGAAAGTGCAGCAGCAATGTCCTGCACGGTCTGGTTGGTGCTTTTCAGCAAAACCTTGGCGCGCTCAATCTTGGCAAATTTTATGTAATCTGTCACGCTCAAGCCCGTCTCTTCCTTGAATTTGTGGGTCATATAATATTCCGTATAGCCCACCAGCGCTGCAATATCTGCAGCGCGTATTTTTATCGAGATTCATCTCAATATAGTCCACGCACTTTTGCACCTGCTGGCTGAGATGCGGGTTGGTGCGGCATTTATGCACGCGCCGGACAAAGTCGTCATACATCATAAGGCCGAGCGGTTCAAGATCTTCCAATGTTTTTGCATTTTCAGCGGATTGGATGTAGCTGTCCCCCAGCGCGTAGGCTCCTCCGGCGAAAGCCCGCCCTCGATGGCGGCACGGCATACCAGTGAGGTAAACACGATGATGCTGGTCTTGCTCTGGCGCAAAGCGTCATCGCTGCGCACAGGCACGCCCGCACTGATGCCCATACTGGCGGAAAGGGCCTGCCTGTAGTTCAAGTCACCGGTGCGCACCATCTGCAGAAGTCCCTGCTCTGCCATCCAGACCTTGTGGCGATCGTGAGCGGGCTGCTGCACTGTATTGCGCACCTGCGCCAAAAACTCGCTGTTGATGTCGCTGATCGCAAGGTGGTTGCCGGTCAGACAATAGTGCATCATCAGCGCGTAGCGGTGCAAGACCGTGCATTGCAGCACAGGGACGGTTTTCAACGCCTCGTACAGCTGCATGGTCCATGCCACGCTCGTTTCCAGACGGTTATAGTATTGCAGCCCCTGCTCAATCCCGCGCAGCGAAACATCCTGATAAAACACCGGCCCGATGACCCAGGCGCGTTTCAGCACACTGCCGTCCTTTTCAAAGGCAGCTGCCCATGTCATGCCAATGGCCGTGCCGAGCGTGACCGGCGTTGTGTGCCGGCTGCCGTAGTCCAGCATTTTTTTTCTTGCAGCCGAATATTTACCGCGATGTAACGCTGCATGTTGTGCCCGCTGCACACTTTGCCCTTGCCGAAAACGGCGCTGTGCCCGTCAAGATCACGCCTGCTGTGACTGACCTTGCCGAGCGCCGCTGTGAGGTGACTGTTGAGGCGTTCGTTGTCGGCGCGCAGAGCGTCAACTTCACGCTTGACGGCCAGCAGACGAGCGCCACCGTCAAGGACGGCACCGCCAGAGCCGTGTTCACGCTGGAGCACGCCCGCCTGTGGGACGGTCTTGATGACCCGTATCTCTACACCGTAACTGCGCGGCTGGACAATGGCGAGACCGAAACCACCCGCTTCGGCTGCCGCAAGTTTGAGATTGACCCGCAGAAGGGCTTTATTTTGAACGGTCACCCCTATCCCCTGCGCGGTGTCTCCCGCCATCAGGACCGCAAGGGTGCGGGTGTAGCCATCACCAAAGAGATGATGGAAGAGGATATGGCGCTGATTCTGGAGATGGGCGCCAACACCATCCGCCTTGCCCACTACCAGCACGCGCAGGCATTCTATGACCTGTGCGACGAAAAGGGTCTTGTCATCTGGGCCGAGATCCCCTACATCACGATGCATATGCACAACGGGCGCGCCAACACGCTGACCCAGATGGAAGAACTGATTGTTCAGAACTACAACCATCCCTGTATTGCCGTTTGGGGGCTGTCCAACGAAATTACTGCCGCATCGGCTGTCAATGAGGAGCTGCTGGAAAACCACCGCGCCCTGAATGATTTGGCGCACAAGCTCGACCCGACCCGCCCGACCACGATGGCGAATGTCTTTATGCTGGAGATTACCAGCCCGATTCTGGAAATTCCCGATGTGAACAGCTACAACCTGTATTTTGGCTGGTATCTGGGTGAACTGGACCAGAACGACGACTTTTTTGATACCTACCACGCCAAATATCCCGACCGCTGCATCGGTTTTTCGGAGTACGGCGCGGACGCAAACCCCGCCTACCAGAGCGCCCACCCCGAAAAGGGCGACTATACCGAAACCTACCAGTGCGTCTACCACGAGCACATGGCAAAAATGATTGCCGACCGCCCGTGGCTGTGGGCGACCCATGTCTGGAATATGTTCGACTTTGCTGCCGATGGCCGCGATGAGGGCGGCAAAAACGGCGAGAACCAGAAAGGACTTGTCACCTTTGACCGCAAAATCAAGAAGGACGCCTTCTACCTGTACAAGGCCTACTGGAGCAAGCAGCCCTTTGTACATACCTGCGGCAGCCGCTATGTGGACCGCACCGAGGACGTGACCGAGGTCAGAGTATACTCCAACCTGCCGGAGGTTTCTCTGTACAAGGACGGGCACCTTGTCGAAACAAAAAAAATGCGACAAAGTGTTTGTTTTCAATGTGCCCATCACCGGCAAGCACAGCATTGAGGCCCGCGCGGGGGCGTATTCCAGCGTGATTCTGGTCAACAAGGCTACAGAGCCGAACCCCGCCTACGCGATGTCCAACCGTCAGGTCGTGAACAACTGGTTTGACGGCGAGCTGGACGAAACCTGCTGGAGCGTCAAGGACAATATGGCCGCTGCCATGGCGGACGCCAAGGTGGGGCCTGTCTTGAAGGCCATCACCGACAAGGCGGCTGCGCCCGCGGTGATGTAGCTGCCGCCGTCAAGGATAACCCGGCGCTGGTTGCATGATGGAGCGCGCCATGCAGCGCATGACCGTCGAGGGAATGCTCAAGCAGGCTGGCGCAGATGCCGAAAGCATCAAGCAGCTGAACCGCGTTTTGCAGGGCATCAAAAAGGATGTGTAATACAGTGAAAACCTACTGCAACCCCTTGGATCTGGGCTACCGCTACCAGCACATAAAGGAGGGTGAGCGCGCCGCGGGCTTCCGCGAAGGCGCCGACCCGACGCTGGTGTACTTCAAGGGCAAATACTACCTGTTTGTTTCTATGTCGGCAGGGTTCTGGTACTCGGACGATCTGCTGCACTGGGACTTCCACGCCGACCCCGATCTGCTGATTTACGACTACGCACCCGATGTGCGCCAAGTCGGCGACTACCTGTATTTTTCTGCCAGCCGCAAGGGGCGCAACTGTCCTATTCTGCGCACCGCCGACCCACTGATCGAGCCGTTTACCGAGGTCAGCGCCCCGTTCGCCTTTTGGGATCCCGATATGTTCTGCGATGATGACGGGCGTGTATATTTTTACTGGGGCTGCTCCAACACCTCGCCCATCTGGGGCGTGGAGCTTGACCCCGATACCATGACGCCCATCGGAGAAAAGAAAGAACTGATTTTCGGGCGCGAAGAAGAACTGGGCTATGAGCGCCCCGGTAACAACGGGATTGTGGATAAAGAGGCAAGCGTGCTTTACAAAGCCATGAAGCCTTTTTATAACGAGGCAACCGGCAAGCTGGAGCTGCCGCCCCAGATGGCGCAGGTGCCGGGCTGAACGCCGAGGTTCTGACCGCCATGTTTAACGCTGTCGACAAGCCCTACATTGAGGGCGCGTTTATGACAAAGCACAACGGTACGTATTATCTGCAATACGCCTGCCCCGGCACCCAGTACAACACCTACGCAGATGGTGTGTACACCTCCAAGTCCCCGCTGGGACCGTTCACGCTGCAAGCGTCCAACCCGTTTTCCTCCAAGCCGGGCGGGTTTATGACCGGCGCAGGCCACGGCAGCACCATTGCCGACAAATACGGCAACTACTGGCACGCGTCCACGATGCGCATTTCGGTCAACCACGACTTTGAGCGCCGCGTGGGGCTGTTCCCTGCCGGGTTTGACAAGGACGGCGTGCTGTACTGCAACCAGAATTTTGCCGACTATCCGCATGAAATTCCGGCAGGCAAATTCAACGCCGCCAGCCAGCAGCCCAAGTGGATGCTGCTCAGCTACCGCAAGGCCGTGACGGCATCCTCCACCGCCGAGGGCAGTGACACGGCCTACGCCGTGGATGAGGACTGCGCCGTTGGTGGAGCGCAGGCAGTGACCAGCCCGGCGAGTGGCTCTGTGTGGATTTGGGCAGGGACTGCGATGTGCGGGCGGTACAGGTCAATCTGGCGGACGAGGCGCTGGCGGTGGACTTCCCTGCTGACAGCTACGGCGATGACCGCAAGACCCGCCACATCGAAACCCGTCCGCAGATTTCGCATTACACCGTGGAAACCAGCTTGGACGGCAAGGTATGGACGCTGCGCGAGGATGTCGCCCGCGAATGCTCCAACGGCTATTATGAATATGCTGACGGCATCCGTGCGCGGTATGTCCGCGTGACGGGCGGCGAATTGCCCTACGGCCAGACGCTGCGTGTCAGCGGGCTGCGGGTGTTCGGCGACGTCGAGGGCGACCGCCCTGCCCAAGCCGACGCCAAAGCCGTGCGCGTGGATGCGCTGGACGGCAAAATCAGCTGGCAGCACATCGAGAACGCGCAGGGCTGCAATGTGCGCTACGGCATTGCACCGGATAAGCTGTACCAGAGCTGGCTTGTCTATGATGCCGATGAGGTCACGCTTTCCACGCTGATGGCCGGGCAGACCTATTATGTCTGCGTGGACAGCTTCAACGAAAACGGCATCACAACGGGAAAAATTATCAAGATGGAGGGCTGAACCATGCCCACAAAGGCAGTCCAGCAATTTATGCTGGGAACCGTTTTAAGCAACGAAAACGAGGCACGGCAGACGCTTGCCGCCATGAAAGCCGCAGGCTATGACGGCATTGAGCTGTGCGGGTTTATGATCCACCCCATCGGCTTTATGGTGCGGCTGCTGACCAAGGCGGCGGGTATGCCCGTGGGCAAGGGCGGCAATCTCGACTGGCACGCTTTGGTCAAAGAAGCGGGGCTGCAGGTCGTCAGCCTGCACACCGATTTGGGCAGTCTGGAGCGCGATGCCAAAGCGGTGGCGGACGAAGCCAAAAGCTTTGGCACTAAGTATGTCGTTATTACCGGAATGTATCGCTTTGATTACGGCGATGAAGCCACGATGCACGACCTTGCCGCACGGCTGAACAAGGCGGGTGAGGCGCTGAAGGCCGAGGGCGTGGAGCTTTTGTACCACAACCACAACTGTGAGCTGCGTCATGTCAACGCCGAAAAGCGTGCCTACGACATTTTGCTGGAGGAAACCGACCCGCAGTTCGTCAACTTTGAGTTTGACAGCTACTGGTTTACCGAGGGCGGCGCCAACGCCCTTGCGTGGATGCAGCGTCTGGGAACCCGCATGAAGCTGTGGCATATCAACGACCGCGGCACCCGCATTTCGGGCAGCGCCGTGACGCCGATTCTGAAAACCGACAGCATGGAGCTGGGTACCGGCAATATGGATCTCGACAGCCTGATGGCACAGGCGCTTACTATCGGCGTAGATGCCGTGATTTTGGAAAGCCACCGCAACTGGGTGGATAACTCCCCCATAAAGAGTTTGCAACTCAGCGCCGAATATCTCAAACAGCATGGCTAAACCGCAATCCCCTGCCCGAAAGGACAGGGGATTTGCTTTTCCTGCGTTGAAACTCGGTTTTTTGTGTGATAAACTTAGGGCAGAAAATCGGAATTTGCGCATTTCAATAGGTCGAACAGATGAAAATTTGAAGATGACGGAGGATATAATGAAGAAAACAGCAGTATTGATTTATAATTCTTTTTGTAATTTTGAATTTAGTGTGGCTCTTGAAATACTTGCTTTAGCAGAAAAAGAGGTTGTAATATTTGCACATACAAAGGAAGCTGTTAAGAGTGAAGATGGATTGATGGTTTTGCCTAACCAGACAATTTCTGAAATAAATATTGATGAGTATGATAGCTTAATCTTGCCAGGAGCTATGGATATTAGGGAAGCAATAGAAAATGAAGAAGTTATAGAATTTATCCGTAAGTTTGAAAATAAAGCGATTGGAGCAATTTCTATTGCTCCGCTCATGCTTGTTAAAGCAGGTTTGTTGAGTGGTAAACCATTTATGGCAGGTGTAAATAAAGAAGAAATCATGGAAGAAGGTTTTACCGAACAAGATTTAGAAAAGATGGTAGGATGGGATGCCAACTTAGAATCTCCAGTTAAAGAGGGATATATTATTACAGATAATATAATTACATCCATATCATATAATTTTGTGAAATGGGGACTTGCATTTGGACGAATGATTGGAATAGATATCCCACCAGAAACCTTTGGAATTTGATAAGGGGTAAATTCAATTTGACCGAGGGGGCAATTTCCAGTTTATCAAAAACAGCGCCTGCCCTGCCGTAAGTTTTACGGCAGGCAGGCGCTTTCTTCTTATACTGTGTGCTTTCCGGGGGCAAGGGTAAACTTACGCCCATCGGGCAGGGTGACATCGGCGGTCAGATTGGCAGGGATCTCAAACTCATAGGTTACCGCATCGCCGTCATACCGCCAGCCGCTTACAATGCGCCCGGCTGGGGAATCGTAGGTGGCTTTTGCCCAGTCCAGCGATTTGTCGGGCGTAGGTGCAATCGTCAGTGCGCCGTCCGTGTACCGGATGCCGCACACACCGCCGAACAGCCAGCCGCAGATGGCACCGTAGCTGTAATGGTTCAGGGATTCGTGCGGCTTGCCGTTTTCGTCAATGCCCGTCCAGGTTTCCCAAACGGTCGTGGCGCCCTTGCCGACCTCATACAGCCAGCCGGGGGCGTCGGGCTGCAAAAGCAGCTTGTAGGCAGTGTCCGCATAGCCGTATTTTGCCAGCACATCGCACAAAAATGGCGTGGACAAAAAGCCTGTGTTCAGGTGGTAGTCGTTCTCGGCAACCATCCGGTTCAGCGTTTCGGCGGCGGCTTTGCTTTCTTCCTCACCCAGCAGGGCAAAGGCAATGGCGCGGACATACTCACACTGGCGGTCAGAGTGGATCACGCCGTTCTCGGTAAACGCTGCACGGTAGGCTTTCACTGCGTTGGCGGCAGTATCGCGGTAGTTGGCGGCATCGTCCGCCTTGCCCAGTTCATCAGCTACTTCTGCCAGCAAGCGCCCAGAGTAGGCCAGATATGCCGTTCCCACGCTCTTGCGCGGGTTCATCATTGCCTGCATGGGGGTGATGCCCGGCTCGCACCATTCGCCGTAGTCCATGCCGTTTAAAACGGTGAACTTGGCGTAGTCACCGCCCTGCTGCTCATCGGTCGTCTGCTGTGCGCGCCCCAGCAAAAAAGCGTACCAGCGCTGCATCATCTCATAGTTGTCCGCCAGAATTTTGCGGTCACCCCGTGCGCTTGTACATCGCATACGGCACCAAAATCGCCGCATCGCCCCACCCTGCCGACATGCAGAGCATCGGGGTCATATAGCCGGGACGGGCGTTCGGCGGGGCAATGTTTGCCATGCGACCGTCCGGGTACTGGTTCAGGCGGCACTCCGCCAGCCATTTTTCCGCCACGGGGTAGCAGTCCATCAGGGTCAAGCCGGTTTCGATAAACACGCCCATATCCCTGTCCAGCCGGCGCGTCGCGGGTCGCAGTCGGTGGGGACATCGCAGAAGTTGCCCTTCTGGCTCCAGACGCTGTTCTTGACAAGCCGGTTCACCGCGTCATTTCCGCAGGTAAACGCGCCCGTCACCGCCATATCGGAGTAGACGGCGTAGGCAGTAAACACGGCATCGGTCAAATTGGCGTCGGTTTCGACCTTGGCGTAGCGGAAGCCATAATGGTGAAGCTGGGCTTAAAGTGGTTTTTCCCCTCTTTACAGACAAGCTCCAGCATCTGGGCGGTGCCGCCCTCCTTGTGGCGGTTGCGGTCCTGAAAGTTTTCTTGGGTAAAATTTCCGTTTTCGTCCAACGCTTCGCCGCAAGTCAGCTTGACCTTCTGTCCGGTGTGGGCGATCAGCGTTATCTCCACATAACCGGCGATATTCTGCCCAAAGTCCAGCACCGTCTCGCCGTTGGGCGTTTGCAGCAGCTTGCCGGAGAATGCTTCGTGTTCCAGAATCGGCACGGTATTCATACCGGTAATGGGCAGATCATCACGGTAGGTGCGCACACCGTGCCAGCCGGTCAGTTCGCCCTCAAGTTGTGCATTGTAGACCTCGCCCTGCTGCATATCGTTCTGACGAATAGGCCCGCATTGCGTTGCCTGCATCGTGTCATCGGAAACGCAGACCGGTTTGCCGTCCACCTCCAGCTGAAACAGCACGCCCAGGGTATCACCGAACAAATCACGGTCGCCATCCACACCGCCCGTGCTGCGGTGCCAGCCATCACCGAGAGCAATTAAAAGCTCATTCTCGCCCTCGTGCAGCAGCGCGGTCACATCGTAGGTCTGCGCACCAAGATGCTTGTTCCCGGTAAAGCTGCCGGGGGCCAAAACCATATCACCAATGTGCTTTCCGTCCAGCCATGCCACGTACAATCCCTTGGCCGTGATATACAGCCGTGCCTCGCTCTTGGACGCCGTGAAGCTTTTGCGCAGGTACGATGCCGGACGATGGGGCTTGTACGACTCGGCTGCACCCTTGCCCGCGGCTTCTTTTTCTGCCTGCTTGCGCTCCCAATTGGGGCGGGCAAAGGCGTTGATGGCATCGTCACCGGGGATGTCGATTGGCTCGGTCTCGGGGTCCACCCACTCCCCTACCCAGTCGCACTGTGCAAGGCCGGTCTCAAAGCGTGCCTCACTCCACGCGCCGGGGACATCGTTTTCATCCCACAGACGCACGCGCCAGCACCCGCTCACGCGGGAGCCGACCACCGCCGGAACGTCAGCGTGCATGGCGGCACCTTCCGTCTTGCCGCTGTGCCAAAGCATTTCACCGTTCGCGGTCAGTTGAATTTCATAGGCGGTCTGGCGCACGCCGTCAGCGCACTGCCAAGACAAAAACAGCGGCCCGGCGTCAATACCGATAGGCGCTGTCAGATGGTTAGTTTTAAGGTTTATTGCTCGCATCGTCAAGGGACTCCTTTATATTGTATTACCTATATTATAAAGGAACCGTGTGAAGATGCGAACACAAAAATTGCAGAACAAGGATAATTATTCACAAATTAGCACCTTAATATGCGATGTATATCTTTTGTAACGCAGACAGGATAAAACCCGGAGCCATTTCTTTGCTTACATCAGCTTGGAAACGGCTCCTGATCATTTTATCATGCTCAAGCTGAAACAAGCTGGAAAAGCAAACCATCCGCCCAGCAGCAGAAGTCTATGACGTCTGCGTCCAGCTGTGCAGCGTGGCCGTGCAGTTTGAGGATGCGTGGGAGCGCAAGGACATTGAATTTGACGCTGACCTAGAGGATGCCGCCTACACACAGGCCGACCCCGGCTTGCTGGAACTGGTGTGGACGAACTTGCTTTCCAACGCGGTGAAGTTCACATCGCAGGGCGGCAGCATTACCCTGCGCCAAACGCGGGCGAACGGCAAAATTTATGTTTCCGTGACCGATACCGGCTGCGGCATGGATGAAAAGACGATAAAACACATCTACGATAAATTCTACCAAGGCGACACGAGCCACTCCATCGAGGGCAATGGCCTTGGCATGGCGCTGGTCAAGCGGATTTTGGAATTGACCGGCGCAGAGATGCAGATAGAAAGCACCCCCGGCAAAGGCTCGACCTTTACGGTCGTGCTGGCCGAGAGGAAATAAACAAAACCGACATTGTGCAGGCAGATACACCGCGCAATGTCGTTCTTTTTATTTTTTCAGAATTAAGGCAATACCGCATAATTCTAAGTGCCGATACCGATATAAAAACTTTTTCACCATTTTCCGACTCAAGTACCTGTTGTCAATTCTAATATTGTTGTATGATATATAAAATAAAGAAGCCACAGGCACAATACCTGCGGCTTCTTTCGTGCTTCTTTCTACCTCTTAATGTATAACCGGAGGTTTTCTATCCAGCGCTTCATTGTTCAGCAGCAGCCCCAACACGGCAAAGCGATAGGTTACAATTTGCCCATGGTCCATTGATTTGCGAATATCCTGAATCCGGACAATTTTTTTCAACGTTTTCAAGCTGATCTTCCATCAGATAAAATGTAACCTGCTTATTGATCGGCTTTGCGCCCCGCTTTCCGGTTTGCTCCGGCAGATATTCTATAATATCTTTGCTTTCTGGCAACACATAATAGCTGCTTCGCTTGCCCTCCGGAATCGCAGCGTAGTCTTCCGATCCAAATACAACGCAGTGTTCTGGTTTCACGCTTGCTGCTTTGTTGAGCTCACTGATCAATAATTGATTGGCAATCGTTCCCACGCGAAGCCCCTGATAAGCGGCTTCCAATTCAAAGCATTCATATATTTCCGGCCGGAAACGAATCAGAACTCTTTCTTTTTTCATTGTGTCCACCGGCATTAATCGATTGATTCTATGATGTTTTTAAGCTTCATCGAAATCTCGATGATTTCATTCAGCGCCGCAACATCTGCATCACGGGATTCTTTGGATACACCTTTCAGCGCTTTTGCAAATGCCTTACTGCTGTATGCCTTATTCAATTTTTTTGACCATTTGGGGAACACTTTTCTGGATCATGCTGCTCTTGGTTTCTGCAACCTCGTGTTCCTTTCGCGCACGGTCCCTGGCGGCTTCTTTTTTGCCCTCGTAATCGATGGCGGAAATTTCTTTCGGTTGGCTGCTTACCTTAGCTTTGCCGTATTCATCCGCTTTCCCTTTCAGTTCAGCGAGACCATCATCAAAATAAAGAATCGCCTTTTTATAAGCAGCTTCGTATTCTTTGGTCGTTCCCTGCCGCTGTGCATCGTATAGCAGCTCTCTGAATGCGTCATGCAGATTGTCCCGAAGAACCTCTACATAGTTCTTTCCCGCATCTTCTGTATCGCTGCTATGGCAATCTACTTCCTGCAATTTGGCAAACCGCTCCGCGATTTCATCCTGTATGTCCTCTTCAAACCGCAGATAAGTCTCACATTCGCTCCTCGTTAAAAATTTATCATTTAGAAGTTCTTTTAGTTTGCCCTCCAGCTTCTCTTCGATCCGCGCATCCCGCTCAATCGTGCGTGGATTTACGGTACTGACGCTTTTTGTCGCGCCAAGGGCTTCTTCTCTGCTCATATTATAAGGTTCTTTTTTGCAGGCAGGTGATAAATTCCGCAATCGCCTGGCGGCGAATTGCTTCATCACTGAATCCGCCGCGGACCTGCAGGTTTGCGCTGTACAGTAGCACTTTTCTTTCATTTTTAGACAAAGGTGTTATCACAACATTGCAATTCACAATATTCCATGTTGCATCGCCTCTTTCTTGCAGGTAATTCAATGCACGAAACCGCCGTTCGCCGGAAAGCAAAACATATACCATTCCTTCTTCGCGCTGTTCAGGGAATACAACAAGGTTATGCATCAACCCATTGCGCTTAATATCTTCCGCCAAAATGCGGATGTCTTCATCGTCATCCATTACACGGAAAATCTGGTTATCCGGGTTGGTTCGGATATTAACCAACGCAATATATTTATTATCGTATTCAACTTTTCTGTTTTTAGCGAACAAACTATTATAGATGTTGCCCGCCTCGTTATTGTTTACCTCTGCAAGAATACTTTTGCCGGGGAGAGCAGGGGACGTTATGTTCCCCTTCATCTTCTTTTTCATTGCCATTTCAGTTCACCCCCATCTTTGCAAGCTGAGCCTTTAGTTCTTCGTAAGCCTTGCCATAGGCCACCGCAACCGGCTGTGTTTTTGCCATATAGCATACGGGAAGATGCTTCGTAACCGACATATTCACACTAAGGCCGCTGGGAATCTCCGTTTTATAAAGAGAAGCCCCTAAAACCTGTTTGCACTGGTCGCGGATAATTTTTGTAGTAGCTGCCTTTTTCACTACCATCGTAAGAATTACGCCAACGCCTTTCAGATGGCTGCCGGGGGTATTCCGCAGCTCATTGCAGAGCGCATAAGTACGGAACGCCGATTCCTGCGAATTTGCCTCACAAAGAGAGGGAATCAGCACATAATCCGCCGCATTGATTGCATTCGTCAGCAAGAGTGAATCACGGGTCGGCTGGGTATCAATAATGATGTAATCATAGTCCTCCCGGACCTGATTTAAAAAGTAATAGAGGAATTCTCCCATATTTGTCAGGCACTTCGGGTCGCCCGGCTTGAAGTAGGTCTGTGCATCCTCAAAAAATTCCCGGAATACGCTGGTTGATCCGCGGCGTCTGCGCGCTGCAGGGGATCATATCTACATTTTCGTATTCCGTTTCGGTGATATAGTCCTTCGTCTTGGTATAACGGAAGCCATCAAACATATCAAAAAGAGCTCTTCCATTATAAACGCCGCTGGTAATTCCATTGCCGCCGCTCAAAGCGCTCGTCAGGTTTCCCTGCGGGTCTGTATCGATGCAAAGAACTTTTTTACCCTCATCGCCCATCAAATAGGCGAGGTTAGAAGCAGTGACCGTTTTTCCTGCTCCGCCTTTCTCGATGGCGATCGTAATGATCTGTGCTGCCATTGGCGTTCCCTCATTTCGTTGGTTGATTATAAAGTGGAAAGACTTAGGGCAACACCGCACAATTCCCGCCTTGCGGCTTAAGCACCGCTCCGGCAACTGCGGCACGGCATCTGCGTTGCCAAAATGCTCGATAAGACATCCAGTATTATCTGCGCTTTTGGCTTGGCATCTGCCGCACCTCGCTCGCCGTATCGGCACTTAGAATTATGCGGTATTGCCTTAGGTACATGTTGTCATAAAGTAAAGTTTTCTCTTTTGTTGTAACTATTATGCGGCGACTTGCGTACCTGTTGCTATTTGATATCGCCGGCAATCTTTTCTTCTTTACCTTCTGTTCTTTCCTGTAAAGTGTTCATCTTAATAAGCTAATTATAGCATACCCGCTCGTCATGTCAACACGAATCCTGGGGATAATGCCTTCTTTTCCTCTTGATTTACCTGTCACGACTCAAGTACCTGTTGTCATTTTTTAATTCGTTTGTTTTCGCGCTTTTCCTGAAACAAAAAAGAGGTCTGCTTTTTGCAAACCTCTTTTTCATTCTTATACTTTCTTACGTTCTATTACTCATCAAACTGCGACCAATCGAACTTGAAAAGATCCGTTCTGTCGCCATCCAGTAATGCTGCGCGTTTTGTGCCGTCAGCGATGATTGCGGCAGAATTTTCTATAATGTCATTATACACCACCGTGCGGTAATACTGCGCAGATTTTCTTTCCTTTGCGCGTTCAAGCATCGCTTTATATTTAACGCTCATTCCCAATGCCCAAGTTTTTAGCCCGTTATTATCTTTGATAATCCGGTTCAACGCTTCCAGCGTTTCCTCTGCCTGGTCCCGCTTTTTTGTGTTGGTCAATATTTTTGACGTATATGTGAAAATATCGATGAAGATGTTTCGCTCTTCCGGTGTCAGCTTTTTTTCATAGGTCTGATATTGCGCCTTTACCGCCAGTTCATTGCGTGCCAGGCGATAGGTTGTCGTCAAAATGGCTCCCTTCAGCGGCTGATTGTACTGTTCCAGTGCTTCTTTGCTGACCGAGCTGCGGCGCTTTCTTGGTTTTCTGCTTACTTCTGTATCAGCGCCTTTATGCTCCTGATGGAACGCTCTGACGCTCTTCATTTCTTCCCGGTTTTTGTACTTGATGAAGATATAAAGGAACTCATATTTCCGAACCCCGCGGCGGCGCACCGGCTCATAGTCAAACCACAGGTCTGTCATCTCATTGATCTCGCTTTTGACCATTGCTAGAACGTTCTTTTCAAAGTCGGAAAATACTTTGTATTTTTCCGTCAGCGGTTTATCGCGGCTGAACTTTTGCGCGGAACTGTCTCTGCTTTTGCCCTTGCTTCTATTGATTTCATCACGGGTAGGCATGGAAAGCATACCCTTGAATTCTTCCATATCAAACCGCTTATATTTGAACCCTTTCAGTTCTTCCCGCTTATTGGGGAACTTTTGCAGAACTTCTTCTGTTACAGGTTCAAAAATCAACCCATTGTTATAGGAATAATCTCTGTTTCCGTTGTCATATGACAAAATGATCTCATACACACGCATAGAATAGGTGCTCTGCATCATCAGCAGGTATTCAATGCTATAGGATGTATAATTGCTTGTCAGCTGTGCAATGTCTTTCCAGATATCTGGGTTAAAGCGCATGCTGATCGTCTTTTTTCTTCATATCGACGATAGAACCACGGTTCACCCACGACATCGTTTTGTACTGATCATTCCCAAGGGAACCCAGAACATCCGGTTTTCCAGGTTTTCAATGGTTTTGCGCAGATAATTTGCATAACCGCTGTCCAACGCATTGACCCCGGTAAGCTTTGCAAAATCGTCAAACGAAATGGTATAGTACTTCGATGCATCCATATCATGGCGCTGATCGATCTTGGACAGCATCATAAAAAGGATTTTCTGTTCGTTGCGGGGCAGGGAATACTTTGTCCTTTGAATTAAATCGTTGCTTTTCGTGATGAAAGAGCCAAACGCCACATTGTCACTTTTCCTGGGCACAAGCTGCTTTTTCTTGCCGTCCGCCTTTTCATCCGGCAGAACTTCACCAATGATAACATCCGGTGATTCTGTCATTGTATTCTTTTCATCTTTATTTTTCATACGCTATGATTGGACATTGGATGCCGTGCTCCGTTTTGTCCACGCCTTTCTTTAGGAACTAATCGCCCGCCTGTAATAAAACCATACATCACAGAACTGCTAAAATATTTAGAAGAAGGTACACTTACTCATGATAGTATCATACTACCGTATCTTCCTGCAAAAGTCAATCCTATGGCTGCGCTGCATGTATTACAGTGATGAATCCTCGCGCGTAAAGCAGGGGAGGGGAGAGGGCTGGCTGCACAAAATATGCCTTGAAGCAAACCTGCGTTAAAGCACTTTCAAACAGTCTAAAACAAAAACAGCACGCACCACATTTCCATTCGCCACCGCAAGAAATAGCATCACCGGGAAATCTGTTTCACAATTCACTTTTACAAGATATTGCATGGATTTTTTGCCCTTGATTCTTGTTTTTTGCATCTCGCTTTTGTGTCCTTTCCGATATAATAATAAACAAGATACTATCGGAAAAGGAGCACCACTGCAATGCAAGCAGCCAAACTTCAAACGAATCATCTTACGGCCCCCATCGGCATGGGTACCGGGCCGCTGTTTTTATCCTGGCAGTGCACCGATGGTATGCACAGACAGAACGGCGTATTTTTCGTATGGCTTTTCTTCTTATGGCCCGCATTCGTGTTCGCTCCGCTATGCGGGCATCAATTCCGTTGTTTTATGAGCAATCACCC
>ENA-OQAR01000256-OQAR01000256.1-human-gut-metagenome-genome-assembly--contig:-NODE-256-length-15442-cov-7.718315_pt1 | contig 15442 bp, 17 predicted proteins | sample MGYA00242738_ERZ504533 | MGnify/ENA primary metagenome ERZ504533 (study PRJEB26092, sample SAMD00036276) | human gut metagenome | host: Homo sapiens | study: EMG produced TPA metagenomics assembly of... | reverse complement strand
AGTGTGGTGATTCCCGACTTGGATATGCAGATATCTTTGAATGAGACCGCTACCGGCGCCCACTGGGCACAAAAAAACACTGGATACATTGTGGGCCTACCTGGACCGCGTAAAAGCAGTGCAGCATGTGGAAGAAAACCCCGAGCAAGCGGCCCGCTTGGCAACGCGGATGCGTCATTTGGCAATTGCGGCACCGGTATTTGCCCCGTTTAGCCCATTGCGTAGTGCCATAAATGGCAAGATGTTTGCTGTAACCAAGGGGCGTCTGCGCCTTTGGAGTGAGGGCATGAGCCGCCTGAGCGGTGCGGCCGGAGAACAGGCGATCGAAACCGCAAAATTTACTTTTGCGGATGACCATGCGGTGCTGCATTTTACACAGGGTGGGACCCAAAAGCAGCTGATCATTGGTACTGATGGCACCCGCCGCCAGAACATTCTGCCGCTGCAGAGCAGCCCCACCAGCCGGGTAGAACTAGCCGTTGGTGGGAGCAGAAAAATACGTTCGCCGTGGCAGCGCGCTGGGTGGAAACCTGCTTTGAAGTGACGGTGCATTTTACGTTTGACCGTACAGGTGTGGCCATTACCCACGAAAACACTGTGGGCGGCTTTGACGCCATGCGGCCAGAAGAAACCGCCGCCCGCGCAGAATTTTTGCCGCAGACATAAAAGGAAAAAACGACCATGACAGAACAGAGCAAACAGGTGTGCAGCTTGTTGCAGGCTGCGCAAAAGGACTGGACCCCCCCAACGCTGCCCCAAAAGGCAGCAGATATGCCTCAGGGTGATATGCCCGGCGATGCAGTGCATATCAGTGAAGCACACCGCACCAAGGCGGATGCAATTTTCCCGCTGCTGCTGCCGCAGTTGGCAGAGATCTGTGCTCGCAACCCCTATGGCCGTGCAGTGATTACCGTGTGCGGTGGGTCTGGTTCCGGTAAAACAGGTGCGGCGGCATTGCTGGGCTATTATTTTAAGCAGATCGGTATCGGCAGTTATGTACTCAGTGGGGATAACTATCCCCGCCGCTATCCGGCGCTGAACGATGCCGAGCGGCTGCGGATTTTCCGTCAGGGAGGCATGCACGGCCTGACAAGTGGGGCACTGCTGAACCCGGATGTGTGGCAGCAACTGCACACCTGGCAAATCGAACAGCGGGATGCAGATCCCACTTTGTGCGCTGATGTACCTTGGCTGGCTGTGTACCAGGCCGAGGGGCGCAAAGCACTGGCTGGATATCTGGGGACCCCCAGCGAGCAGGACTTTGACGAACTGGGGCAGACCCTGGCTCGGTTTAAAAAATGGTATAGATGCCATCTGGCTCAAGCGCATGGGGCGCGATGATGCCGCTCTGTGGTATGATAAAGTGGATTTCAGCCAGGTGAAAGTCTTGATTGTGGAATGGACCCATGGCAACAGTGATTTTTACTGCGGAGTGGACTTGCCGGTGTTTTTGTACAGCACCCCGCAAGAAACTATGACCTACCGAGTCAGCCGTGCGAGGGATGGTGCAGCTGACAGTCCGTTTGTTACTATGGTGCTGCAAATTGAGCAGCGGCTGCTGGAATCTCAGGCGCACAAGGCAAAAATTATCCTTTCACGCGAGGGTAAAGTGTTGAGCTGGTCGGAATACTGCAAGCTGGCTGTGAGCTGAACAGATTGGAGGAATCCGGAAATGAAACTTGATATTTCCCCCATGCTGAATGCCTACCCGGACAGTATGGGCGGCACCCTGCATGACATTGTGCAACTGCTGGCCCGGCCGGAATTTGAGAATGTGTTCGGTTCGTTCTACATCTTGCCCAGCGTGTTCAACACCGATCTGGACCGTGGTTTTTCAGTTATTGACTATACCCTGAACCAGGAACTTGCTGGCCCGCAGGATATGGAGGGGCTAAAGGCGCTGGGGTTAAAGCTTAAACTGGATTTTATCCTGAACCATGCTTCTGTGCTTTCGCCACAGTTCCAGGACCTGTTAAAAAACGGAAAAAACTCTGTCTACCGAGACTTTTTTTATTAACTGGAATGATTTCTGGCAAGGGTGTGGCTCCATGACGGAGCAAGGATATATCCAACCGGAAGCAAAATACCTGGAAAAAATGTTCTTCCGCAAGCCGGGTCTACCCATCCTGATGGCACGCATGCCGGACGGCACCGAGGAGCCGTATTGGAATACATTCTACCAGCAGGTGGATTATCTGCGCCCCACGGTGCAGCAACTGATGCAGATTTCCGGCTTACAGTATTCAGCTGCTGTGCGGTTGCATTCAATGCTGGCTGCAGCATTGAATGCGGGCCAAAAGCCGGATGAAATCAACTTTGGTAAATATGCAGCCTGCAAATCTGTTGTGATCAATTGGCTGGAGGAACACCGTGAATACCTGGGGCAGATGGACTTGAACATAAAAAGCCCCATAGTGTGGGAGTTCTACCGCAATACCCTGCAGACATTGGCTGGATATGGAGCATCCATTGTGCGGCTGGATGCCTTTGCCTATGCCCCCAAGGAACCGGGAGAGAAAAACTTTTTGAACGACCCGGCTACTTGGGAGCTGCTGGACAAAGTAAAGGTACTGGCGGATGAATATGGTTTGCAGCTGCTGCCGGAAATTCATGCATCTTACAGCGAAAAAATTTACCAGACAGTGGCAGATAAAGGCTACATGACCTATGATTTCTTCCTGCCGGGGCTGGTGTTGGATGCCATTGAAAATAAGGATGGCAGCTACCTGGCCGCTTGGGCTGATGAATTGCGCGATCATCAGATCCACACCGTAAATATGCTGGGCTGCCATGATGGCATTCCGCTGCTGGATTTGAAAGGAATGCTGCCGGAGGAGCGCATTCAGAGCCTGATCGGAACTATTGTAGCGCGCGGCGGTATGGTGAAAGATCTGCACGGACAGAAAAATATTTACTACCAGGTCAACGCTACTTATTACAGCGCCCTTGGTGCTGATGCTGACAAGATGCTGCTGGCCCGTGCGATTCAACTCTTCATGCCCGGCAAACCACAGGTGTGGTATCTTGATCTGTTTGCTGGAAAGAACGATGTGGAGGCCGTGCGCCATGCCGGTGCGGGCGGCCACAAGGAGATTAACCGAACCAACCTGAATGCGGAACAGATCAACACAGCATTGCAGCGTGATGTAGTCCAGCGCCAGCTGGATCTACTGCGTCTGCGCAAAACGCACCCGGCATTCCACTCGGATGCTGAGATCACGACTACGTGGAGTGCACCGGTGCTGAGCATCTGCTGGAAACATGGTGCGGATATGATTGCGTTGAGGGCAGATTTGGTAAAGGATAAGTTTGAAATTCAATAAATTAGGGGGTATCTGAAAAGTCAAAAATATCGTCTATTTCTACAAACGCAGCGGAATTTTGCGTTAAAAGCCTTGGAATCCACAAAGGATTCCTGCGGCTCTTTGCCTTAAATTCTGCTTGTGTTTGCGAAATATCCGTCATTTTCTTTGTTTTCAAATACACCTTAGAAAACATATAGAATAAAAAATAACTGCTATGCGGGAATTTTAGGCCTGCATAGCAGTTGTTGCTTCAATAGGTTCCCGGGAATAATAACGTTTCTTCTGCTGTGTAGGATGCACTGGGATGTATGATGCAAAAGCAGACGTGCCATCGGTACAGACTGTAAAGAAGTGGGAAGTCTGATACTGAAAATCGATTCTCTCCCAGCCGATAAAGGAGCAACGTTCTCCATAGAAGAAATTAGCCTTATGCGAATCACCATAAATCAACTGAGAAATGAACGGCTGTCAAAAGGACAGTACACCGATGCGGCAGATGATATGCTACTAAAATTATTCTAAAATCTGAAAAAAAGCGCATTGCAAAGTACATTGCAATGCGCTTTTTGGCGCGCCCGAAGGGATTCGCCAAGCCGCGCCCTAGAAACGCCCCACCGGGGCGTTTCTGCCCCGCGGGACGCAAAGCGCGGGGCACGGGCTGTTCGAATCCCTTCTTTTACTGCCCCATAAAATCCGCGCAAAACAAAAAGAGCAGCACCCCATAAGGTACTGCTCTTGGTGCGACCGGGAGGATTCGAACCTCTGGCCTTCCGGGTCGGAGAACTACGACAGGACGGTATAGACAGACGCCGAAGCGTGAAATTTGTTGCTCCTGCATAGGTCACACCCAAAACAAGAAAAAGCCCATTGTTGGTTGGCTTAACAGTGATAAGGAACTAATTTACTTATCAACTGTTAGCTGACGGTTTCCGGGGTGCATACGGACAAATCCCGTCTGATTTCTAACAGGAAGTCAGACGGGATTTTCGCTTTATATTACGAATTATGGAGGACATACCATGAAAACCTTAATATCTTGTGCCTACAATATGGATAATTGCTGTGTGGAAGTGAAATTCAGCGACGGCAGTATGATTGCGATTGACACTATCGCCGTTGAGAACGAGATTGCTGACAATATGTATCAGCGGTCAGAGCTGGATTATTTGATCTACAACGCTCCTTTGGAGTATGCAGACCTTATCTTGAACGGCGATCCCGAAACCTATTTGAAAACTGTAACAGAATACAAGCCTTGGGATAGCTGACAACACGCTGCCCGCAGGAGAAAATCCTGCGGGCGTTTTTCTGTTTATATTATTTCCCTCCGTTGGATCTCAATTTAGGAAAGAAGATGACAATCTTGAAGCCCTTTCCCCACTGGGAAGCTGCTTCCAGATGAAGATTTAGATCGTCGGCCATCTTCTTAACCAGGTAAAGTCCCATACCGGTAGCCTTCTTTCTGCTGTCAGTAGAATCCCCGGTAAAGCCCTTTTGAAAAATGTACGGCAGATTATATTTTTTTACGCCAATGCCGTTATCTTCAACAGAAAGGATATCTGCGGTCTCCGAATGTATCACGGAAATTGTAAGCATGGGACTATCGCTGCTATATTTGATGGCATTGCTAACGATTTGTCCCAACATAAACTGAAGTCCTCTACGGTCTGTATAGACTGTTTCAGATTGCAGTTTGTTGAGAATGACAAACTGCTTCTCTTCAAGAAGTGGGGCATAGTCCTCCAGAACTTCACCCAAGCAGTCATTCAAATTGACATCCTCAAATCGGTAATCCTTTGTACTGCTCTTCAACCGGGCATAGTACAGCATCTGCGTGACATCCTCCTGAAGCTGACTGCGGACATAATCCAGCTTTGCTTGCAGGGAAGGAGAGATTTCATCGTTCCGGTTATCCAAGAGCATGGTCAGCAACGATAGGGGCGTTTTTCGCTTCATGTGCCCAGCCCTCCACATATTCTTCATAGTCCTGTAGGGCATCTGCCATACTGTTACTCTCAGTTTTGTGTTCCTGTAAAACTGATGCCAGAAGCCGGATAGATTCTCCTTCTTCCCGGCTGATGGCACTGAGCAGCCGTTCCTCGTTGCAGATGGTAGGATCACTGAGGAAATCCCGGAACAGTTCTCGGCGGGTAGTCTCCCGCTTGTTTAGTACAAACAGAATCGCTGAAAACAAAAGGAGGCTTGTCAGAACTACTAACCCAATCAAGGGTTGAAATGCCTGAATGTCAGAAATCCAAAGAATGATAGCACAAAAGCAATCCACGCCCAACAGCAACAATAGCCAGGGGTAGTATCGCTCTGTTATGCGCCAAAGCTGCTTCATGGAGCCACCCCCGTTTCCAGACGATAGCCCATCCCACGAACCGCAACGATTCGCTGCTTCATCTCAAGACCGGACATCGTCTTTTTCAGCCTGGTCAGATTAACCTGCAAGGCATTTTCGTCTATGTATTCCGTGGTTCCCCATAGTGCTATGCAAAGTTGCTCCGTCGTGACCAGAGCATCGCCGCCGGACAAAAGAGCAACCAACAGTTTTCCCTGATTTTTTGGAAGCACGACAGAGGTATTATGAATATAAAGCGTGTAGGTCTGCTGGTCTAACAGGAAATCTGGTCCCTCTATGAGATTGGTACGGCCTTCATACCTTTTGAGAATATTGGATACCCTGGCAAGAAGCCGGTCTTTTCTGCACGGCTTCGTCAAATATTCATCGGCACCCAAGTGGAACGCTTGCAGTTCATCCTTTACCTGATCTCTGGAAGTTAGTACCAGGACGGGGATAGCGGTTTTATTCTTTAGTTCCTGGCAGATTTGAAAGCCACTGATCTCCGGCAAATTCAGGTCTAAGATCACAAAGGTCAGGACGGAGGGGCTGCCAGGAGCCGAGCGGCATCTTCAAACTCGGTGATTGCCTCCGCAAGATACCCGTCCTTTTGGAGCATATTGCAGAGTTCTTCCCGCATATAGACTTCATCTTCCACAACAGCAATTCTTTTCACGACAGCACCTCCTTCCAATTATTCTTCTCTCTGCGGCTGCATCAGTGTCAGCAAATACCGATCACTGGAGTGCTTGACCACTCTCATATAAATATATTCTATCACGCAAAGCAGCAAAATCATAGTAGCAGATACAAGCAGCATTTCAGGCACTGTCCCACGGGTTCGGGACGAGAGTATCCCTGTAAACAACGCTCTGACTCCAAACAGACTGCTGACAGCTGCAACCAATACAGGAAGTCCCATAAACCACGCAATCTGCTTTCCGGCAGACTGGCAAAGGCTTTCGTAAGTGGCTCCCAGGCGGATCAGGGTCTGGTATCTACGCCCGGTTTTCTGCTGGCTCATCAGGAACTGAACACCCACAATGGTGTTGGCAACCACCAGGAACACAATCGCCAGATAGAGGGTAATATAGATGGATGCTACGGTGTAGAAAAGCTGGCGGCCCATATTCTGAAGATAGCTTTCATATTCGATACCTATTTTGTCCAGCTTCTCGTTCAGATCGGAATAGGCAGTCATAAGGCTATTTCCATTCAGAGCTTGCTCACTGAGCACCGCATTGACATAGGTATCATACATTCCCTGACTATAATATAGGAATGCTTCATCCGGAAGAATCAATGCAAAGGACAAGGTTATAGAACGGTCCGTGACCAAATTCACAGACTGAACCTCTCCTGTAAGATGAATCGGACTACCATCCAGTTCCACCTTGGGCTGCCCGGCCAATACTTGGTTCAGCATTGCGGTACGGCTTGCCGTAGTAAACTCTGTATCAATATAGACAGTGGCCTCCTTTTCGCCTAATTGGAGAGCCGGATTGCCGGACAATTCCAACAAACGATTATAGTCCGATAAACAAATCAAATATGGGTATGTGGCATAACCAAGATTGTTCAGAAGGACATCCCGGTCTTCCGACTGGGGCAGGCTCCGAAGAGAGTCCATAACAGCGTCCATGCTGTAGGCATTATCATAATCTTCTGTGGTGCGAATACGCCCAACCCTCATTTCAAAAAGCTCTGAAAATTTGATTTTCCAAACTGTTTTCTTTCAGGACTGCCTTTATATTCGGAAGAACCTGCGATGAATCTTCTGCAGTATGATCTTCAAAAGTATAGTCGATTACATGGCCAGAAGACAGGCTATTCGTTCCTGCAATTCCTCGCCCGCACCAAAACAACACAGCGCCGCCAGAATCAGCAGGGAGCTGATGGCCATGGAGTTTGACTGATGAATGACATTCTCCTGAATCTGCCGGAAGGTAAATACATGAAGCTGCTTATTTCCTTTTCCTTTCTTAACAATCAAAGCAATCAGCGCACGCATCCCATAGAAAAGCAGCATCGTACCAACTATGCCCAACAGCAAAGTCAGTCCCATCATACTTACCTTTGTCCATGCAATTCCCTGAATCGCCATGTAGTAAGCCACTGCCAACATCACACTTCCGCATATAGCAGCCAGTCCATAGATAACAGATGGCATTTGCTTTTTGGGGCGGTTCGTTGGCTGGGATAGCAAAGTACCGATCTCCTGGCGGCTGATTCGTCCACTCAAAATCAGAAGTGCCGTCAGCTTAATTGCCAGAAATCCTGCCAGCGTCCATTCAATCGCAGACCAGGATAAAGAAAACTGATGACCGATGATCCCCATGCCTACCAGCTTGGCGGTGACAAGACTGACAATTTCTGAAAGCACCACAGCCACAGGTAAGCCTATGAGCATGGCAAGAATACTGGTCAGGCAATCTTCCGCCAGAAGCATACCAAACAGTTTACTTCTACGCATCCCCAACATTAGATAAACACCAAGCTCATGCCGTCTGCGCTCGAACTGATACTTGCAGGCAAAATAGATCAAAAAGAACAGAATACCGAGGGTCATTCCATAAAACGCAGGAATCAGAAGCAGGAGTTTGTCAACTGCGTCACTCTCCATTTTCTGCAAAAAGAGCATCACATCTTGAGTGGAGATGGAAAGAATCATGTAAAAGGCAACAATAGAAATCACCAGGGAGCTGAAAAACAGACCGTTTTCCTTTCGGCTGCGGCGGCTGTTCCGAAGAATGAGATTAGAGAACATTTGCGCTGCCCCCTCCCAGTTGCGCCATCACCTTCAGGATGCGCCCGTAGAACTCCTGCTGGCTTTCGTCTCCACGCCGAAGCTCATGAAAGATCACGCCATCCTGGATGAACAGGATGCGCTTACAGAAGCTGGCGGCATTGGAATCATGGGTTACCATCAGGATCGTAGCTTGTTCGTCACGATTCAGGCCGGACAGCTTCTCCATAAGACTTCTTGCGTTCTTAGAATCCAGCGCACCCGTCGGTTCATCGGCAAGGATCATTTGGGGATGTAAGATCAGAGCCCTTGCTGCCGCAACACGCTGACGCTGGCCGCCGGACATCTTGGACGGAAACTTATCCAGAACATCAGTGATTTCCAGATAGTCAGCCAACTGCTTCAGCCGCTGGCTGCTTTCTGCTTCGGATACCCCATGCAAGGAAGTCGGGAGCAGGATGTTTTCCCTGCCAGTCAGGTTGTCCAGCAATTCAAAGTTCTGGAATAGATAACCAACTTTTTTGCCACGGTACTCTGCAAGAGCCTTTCCCCTGAGGGATTGCAGAGTATCGCCCTCCACCTGAATGCTTCCACCGGTGGGCTGAATCACAGTTGCAATACAGTTGAGAAGCGTGGATTTACCGGAACCACTGCTTCCCATAATGCCGAGAAACTCTCCCGGCATCACCTGGAGGGTGATCCCATTCAGTGCATTTGTTTGACTTGGCACATTGCCATAGATTTTTGTTAAATTTTTCAATATTCAAAATGGGTTTCATGTGAATACCTCCTATCATTTGTAATAAAAATGATAGCATGGGAACACAGCAAATACCACTTACAGTTGTTGTAAGGATTCAGGATATAAGTGGCGGCTCAAGGGGGACGAGCATATATTTTTTAAGAGCATCAGGCGACAATGATAAAATATACCGGATCGCCTCATTGGCAAACCAGTTCGTTTTAATTGTATCCCAATCAGCAAGCCGAATGATTTCTGCTGTGCCGTTCTCAAAATCAACTGACATTTCGCCCCATTCGCCGTCGCAGTCTGCCTGGTATTCGTAGATTGCGGCGGTGATTTTCTTTTTGCGCTTGGTTTTGGATTTCTGTTTCAGCCGGACTGCATGGATAGCACCCTCGGCAACCAAAAACTCCGTCAGCTTGTCCACTGCTTTCCGGTAGGCTCGCTCTGCACCGCTGGCTGTGCTGCCCTCAAACATAACCGCCAGTTCTTCAAAGGTGGGGCGGTTCTTCCATGAGCCGACACGCCCACAGGTCATACAGATCGCCAGCCGCTTTTCAAGCAAGGTTTGCTCCCGGTAATTCAGTTTCTCAAATGCCCGCTGCACCTTTTCAGCCTGTATGCCGTTCCAGAGGATGTCGGTATAGTTCCATGTATCATCAAGGGCAACATCTTCACCTGTTTCCTCGCCATCCTCGTCCGTTACATAGAATGGCTGCTGATTGCGGATGCCACGGACTACTTTCAGGTATCCTTCCGCAAGGGCAAGGTCGCAGTTGTATTTCTTTGCAAATTCACTGACCGCATCCTTGGTGTTATGGTACAGCCACGCCATTGACCGCACCATTTTGTAATTGGTCAGAGAGGATACCGACCATTTTTCTTCGCCCATGCGGAAACGGAGCATAGCATCCCGAATGAACGGAAAAATGTATGTTGCATACTCCGCACCTTTGGCAGGAGCATAGTCCATCAGCTTTTGGAGCATTTGCTCCCGGCAGGAGATCTTTATATCGATAAATCGGTCTGTGTCGTACAGATTGCCGCCGTCCACACTGAGAAAGCCTTTGATGCGCTTGTTGAGCTGCGTTTCGTAGTGGTGCAGAAAGAACGAAAAATATAGCAAATTCTTTTCCCGCAAAGCAGACAGGATATATTCATTCAGACTGTCCACCGCTGGCGGTTCCGGTTCCAGTTGGAAGATGCGCTCTGCCACATAGGGGATGATGCCGTCACCGTGTGGATTAACTTGGTGCTTCGGTATGTATCCGGTCATGTTCCACGAAAAATCATTTAGCATAGCGCACCTCCCTTCTAAGTAATCAGCGGGAATAATTAACCATAATTCCAAGTTTGTCTTGCAGCATTTATATTATCCAGAAGAACAGATGCAGGATTTGCCTCGTAATAGTACGTGCTCATATCCAAAATGCCTTCTTCCATTTCACCCCACTCTGCTGTGCGAGAAACAAAGATTCTATTATATACACACCAATCGCATGTGGTGGTGAAAGCAGCAATATCTGCAAAGTCTTTTGGAAATACAATTCTTCTTCCATTTGATGTTGGCTTAAGATAGTTCTCCATTATTTCTTTGAAATTCTTCAGATCATAATCCGTAGCGTTTTCCAAAGCTTTACAGACAATCAATTCTTCGTGCGTGAATTCTGTAAGTGTTTCTAAATGGTTTGCAAGAATTAGACCATAAATAACGCAAACCTTTGGGCATTCTGCATTTACGGTTTGTTTGAACAGATTGGCTACGATAATAGCCTTTTCCGGGCTGGAGTTTACATAGTTGTAAAGCTCGTTCAATCTTCTTTCGAGATTAAAGCCAGATGCAAGACCGTTCAGTAGATGGCCGAGTTTGAAGGTATTGTATTCAGATAGAAGATCATTTCCTATTCCGCCTACAATTCCCGCAACTGGGTTTACTACGCCCAACACACCAATAGAGCCAGAACGGATTATTTTGGTCATAGGATTGTCCATAACCCGGCTAAGCGCATTCCCAATATCAGTTAAATCATATTTCTGTGCCATTACATATTCCTCATTTCGTCCGTAATTTTGCTTCTTTCTTCAAAGCAGCCTGTCCCATCTCTTTTTCGTAATCACCTTTGGCATAGGCGACATTGCTCAGCGCTCGAAGCATTTTATCCTTTGCCAGCTTTTTCATAACCTCTGCAAGATCAGCGTCCAGAGTACCACGCTTCACATAGCGGTTTATGGTGTTCAGCCGTTTCTCATAAATCTGTTTCACCGGATGATCGTCCGCAAGCTCCCGTTGTTCTCTGCCTTTCAGGTTGCCGATCTGTCGGCAAGTGCGGTGCAGCTTGTCCCCCGGTGCATAGCCGCCGCAGTATTTGGTGTGCCTTGCGTTGGTGGTGAGGAACCACTTGCCGCAGATTTTGCATTTTTCGGGGCATGACCAACACATAAGCCCTCAAAAAGATCAGACCGGAACATCCCTACAAAGGATACATAGTGCATCCGCTTGACCAGCTTCGCAACTTTTTCGCCGGGACGGATGACCGATATATACTGAACGGAATTATTCAAAGTAGACATCCAGGCATTGCCCTCCGTGATGGAAAACTCCGGCGGGAAATAATTGCCGAACATTCTGGCAAAACCCTCTGCGGTGCGTTCTGCTTCATTGCCGTCTGATTTTTCTGCAAAATCAAGCATGGCCGTTTGGTATTCCCCAAGGGAGTATGCCAGATGCCCGAAAACTGCGGTATAGCGTTGGAGCATCATCGCATCGGCAAAGTTCTGGATTTCTTCAAATTGCAAAGAATTGGTTGCGGCTTTTATGGCAAACTCCACATATTTCAGCGCATTGTCCACAGTAAAGACTTTTTCAATCCGTTCTCTGTGCTTTGAGATATTCATATAGGAGAACGGCGGTGTTTGACTGAGAATATCAAGCATCGTCAGAGCAGCTTCCGTTGCAATAGGACAGAGTGCAGAAGCATCCTGTCCGGCGTTTAATATTCCAAGCAGCAGATTGATTTTCTCGCATTGCTCGTTCATCTTTGCGATGGTATCCGCAGGGACATTCAGCGCATCACAGGCAAGAGCGCCGACAGGAAGTGTTTTTCCCTCATATATGACCGTATCCTGCCAAAAATCCAATGTCATCAGTTCTTGGTTCATGCTTGCCCCTCCTGTCCTGTTTTTTCATTTTCTTAATTCTATCATGCTAATGTAAAGAAATCTACATCTATCCATAAGTTGTCCTGTTTTTTGAAACGGGGTTGTCCTCCGATTAGCCTGTTTTTTGAAAAATCCGGCATAACCATAGTAGAAGGAGCCAAACCCCTGCCAATCACGGCGGGTGTTTCGTGCTTTCTAAATACTATGAACGGAGGTTTTTCTATGACAATCTATGAAATCATCAAGGCGGCAATCAGCGTAAAGCAAGCCGCAAAACACTACAGGCTGAATGTCAACCGCAATGGTATGGCTTGCTGCCCGTTCCACAACGACAGGCATCCGAGCTTGAAGCTGAACGAGGATTATTTCTTCTGCTTCGGCTGCGGAGCCAAGGGGGATGTAATCGACCTTGTGGCAAGACTGTTCGATCTGAGCAGTTATGAAGCAGCGCAAAAGCTGGCTGCGGACTTCGGGCTTGACCCGAAACCGCCCACTGCCGCAGCTATGGTCAAGCCAAAGCGTCCCTATATCCGTCAGTTCCGGGAGAATGAAATGCTGTGTTTCCGGGTGCTGACGGATTATCTGCATCTGCTGGAAGATTGGAAAATACGATACGCACCCAAGACACCGGAAGATGCTCTGGATGACCGTTTTGTGGAAGCCTGCCAGATGCACTGCTATATCGAATATATGGCAGATGTGCTGACGGTGGGTGATCTGGAAGAACGGGTGGCATTGGTGGACAAGCTGATGCAGGACGACAAAATTGCTTTTCTGCAAGAGTATACCGCACGAAAGAAAAAGGAGGTGGCGCACCGTGGCGAAGAACCGGAAAACGCCTAATATGAATTTTCCTGTCTGGTTTGACGGGCAGAACATCAACGAAGCTCTGTTTTGTGAAGAATTTCTGCATGAGCGCAGAATCATCTTCGCAAACGGAGCTTTTTTCACGCCCGATGGTCGAGTGACGGATGACCTTCCTCTGCGTGGGGAGATTTACGACAAGCTGAAATTTTGTGCCGTGAACAACATCCCACGGAAGATCACCAACATTCTGGAAGTGCTGAAACTGGAAGCGCAGGTGTCTGACTTCCCTCCGGAGCAGGATCGCATCCATGTTGCCAACGGTACGCTGCTCTTGAACGGCACTTTCACCGAAGGCAGACCGGCTATCGTGCGAAGCCGTCTGCCTGTCGGCTATAATCCCGATGCTCCTGCACCGGTGATCTGGCTGAACTTTCTGGATGGGTTGCTTTACGCCGAGGACATTCCAACTTTGCAGGAGTTTATCGGCTATTGCCTGATTCCCTCCAACAAGGGGCAGCGCATGATGGTGATTAAAGGCAACGGTGGCGAGGGTAAATCTCAAATCGGTGCGGTGCTGTCCACCATCTTCGGCACGAATATGAAAGACGGCAGCATCGGGAAGATTTCTGAAAACCGTTTTGCCCGTGCCGATCTGGAACACATCCTGCTGTGCGTGGATGATGATATGCGGATGGAAGCTCTGCGTCAGACCAACTATGTAAAATCCATCGTGACTGCACAGGGCAAAATGGACTTGGAACGCAAGGGCAAGCAGAGTTATCAGGGCTGGATGTTTGCCCGGTTGCTGGCATTCAGCAATGGTGATCTGCAAGCCCTATATGATCGCAGCGATGGTTTTTACCGCAGACAGCTTGTGCTGACCACCAAAGAAAAGCCCATGGACAGAGCCGATGATCCTGACCTTGCAGAGAAGATGAAAGCTGAAGCCGAGGGTATCTTCCTGTGGGCATTTGAAGGCTTACAGCGGCTTGTTGCCAACAACTTTAAGTTTACGGAGAGTGACCGTATCCGGAAAAACCGGGAAGCGGTCAAGCGTGACAACAACAATATCTTTGATTTCATGGAGTCGGAGGGATACATCCGATTGAAAGCGGATGCTTCCATCAGCTCTAAGGATTTCTATGAAATCTACCGGATGTGGTGTGAGGAAAACTCCCTTGCACCGCTGAAAGCCCGTAGCTTCAGCGATGCCATGATTGCCAATGCCGGGAGATTCAATCTGGAGCATTGCAACAACATCACCAACTCTGCCGGACGGCGGGGTGTGGGGCTTTATGGGCGTGGAAGCTGTGGCAAGACCTCATATAAATGGATTTTACGATGTTTCGCCGTGTACGTACGTACCGGAGGACTGGCGGGATTGATTTTGCCAGTCATGCTCTGTACGTATGTACGCAGCATTTACCCCTGTTTTCTTCCGTTATAGGAAACAGCAGCTTTCAAAGCTGACCTGTTTTCGGGCATTAAAAATCAATGGTAATGGAAACAGCAAAGTTTTTGACCGCAGGACGAAACTATTTCACGAAATCGTGCTTCTCTGAACCGTGTACCCTGTTCACGGAACAATGGGTGTTTTCACTGTTCCAGACCAAACCACACAAAACGGCAAAGTGGGATATGGTCATATATGGACAGGACATCACAAGCGAAATTCTGAACGGATTTCGGAGATTACAGATTTTTCACTGTTCGGTGCATCCACTCCACCTTGGAGCGCAGAGGTTGCACCGACACATGAACTGAATTATGGAGGATTTTATCAATATGAATATACGCAACGAAATAAAGGCACAGATCATCCGTGCCGGGATGACCATGCAGGAAGTTGTTGACCTGCTCTCGGACGAGTACGGATGGAGCGACAGCGTTTCCAACCTGTCCGCAAAATTACAGCGGGAAAGTATACGATACAAGGAAGTATTGGAGCTTGCCGCTGTGCTTGGTTACGACATCGTATGGCAGAAAAGACGGGAGAAGTGATACCCCGGCAACAGCCCTCCGCATCTCCCGTCCCCATAGGCGCACCGCAGTGCTGCCCATGGACAGGCAGTGAAAGATACGGTTTTCGCTGCCATCGTCTGCAAGAAATGTTCCGCAGAACAGCTTCATGCAGACGGGCTGACCAAGGTAAAAGGCGCAGACATTTTGCCTTGGTCAGCAGAGGTCACCGCAGTGACCGCATTCCCCCTCGGGAGAGCCCTCGGAGAGCACGCACTTTGTAGCCAGCATGGATGAAAGTGTAATAGTGGGTTAATTACACTTTGAAAAAGGTGCCTGATTCCTCAGCCCTTCCGACTGCTCTTGCAAATCTAAAC
>ENA-OQAR01000255-OQAR01000255.1-human-gut-metagenome-genome-assembly--contig:-NODE-255-length-15450-cov-2.502121_pt1 | contig 15450 bp, 18 predicted proteins | sample MGYA00242738_ERZ504533 | MGnify/ENA primary metagenome ERZ504533 (study PRJEB26092, sample SAMD00036276) | human gut metagenome | host: Homo sapiens | study: EMG produced TPA metagenomics assembly of... | reverse complement strand
TGGCCTTGCCGTTCGCCGCGGGCGCCTTCAGCGGGGTATCGGCGGTGACGAGCACGACCTTGCCGTGCTTGCGCGGCGCATCGGGATTGCTCTTCAGGTAATCGAGATAGCCGAACGCATCAATCTTCTGCACCAAGCCGTACTGGCTGGTGAAATCCTCAATGCTGGTCACTGGAGTCCTTTCTTGAAGCCTTCCGCCAGGCGGCGTCGAGCGCCGAACATGGCCGGAACAACACAGATAAGCAACATTCTAGTGAACGAGCGTCAGCAATAGAAAACGGCTCCCATACAGCGGACGCCGTCCGGCCGTCATACGGAACGGACGGTGGCGAGCGCAGTGCGGGAGCCGTTGATCTTGGCGGTATTTCCGGCGTTATGCAACGATATGCAATCGCGGAAAAATACCGGCCATCCCATCAGGGAACGATCAGAAGTCGGACATGTGGAAGCCGTTCTTCATGTTCATGCTGGTGGTGTAGAGCACGGAGTCGAGCAGCTTGTCGGTTTCCTCCTTGAGCTGCGCGGCCATGGTCTCGTTGGCGGCGGCGAGCACTTCGCGGGCTTCGCCGTTGCGCACGGCTTCGATGATTTCGTCCGGTTCCATCGGCTGCACGTCGCCGATCTCGTCTTCGGCGTCGAATTCGTCGACCACGCCTTCCACCAGTCGGTCGATCTGCTCGTCGGTGGCGGCTACCATGCGGTGGCCCATGCCGCCGGTCTTCTCCTGGTAGCGCTCCACCGCGTTGGCGGTGTCGGCGAAGCTGGCGTCGCACAGGGCCGCGATGATGCGGTTCTCCCAGTAGAAGTTTTCGGAGGTGACGCGCGTGGTGGTGTCTTCGAGGTACTTCGGCGTGGAGTCGACGTTCGGGAAGAACGGCACGAGCGTGTTGAACGGGTTGGAACCGTAGGCAATCCACTGCACGGCACGGTTGACCTGCGGGCGGTACGGGCGAATCTGCATGACGGACAGCTGGCTCTGACGGTTGATGCCGATCGGACGGAACATGTGGCGCGAATGCTGGTCGCCGAGCTTGCCGTACGGATCGTACGGGGTGCCCTGATAGTGGGAGCTCAACACGTACTTCACGTCCTCGATGGTGATCTTGCGATCGGGCTGGCGGGCCCACGGAATGTCGTCCGAAGTCGGCTGGTGGTCGGCGTCCCGACCGTCCCACTGCTCGTCGTACGGGTTGAGGAAGCGCTGCATGTACCAAGCGCGCGGGGTGTTGTAAACATGGTCGGAATCAGAGTGGGAGCCGAACGCGTCACGCGGATTGAACGGGGTGACGTTCTCCACGGCCAGGTCGAGGTGGTTGCGTTCGATGAATTCACCGAGGTCCGCGGAGCACATATGCTCCTCCTGGTCGCCGAGGGCATCGTCAAGGTCGAATTCGTCGATGCCGAGCTGGTTCGGCATGGTCACGTATGCTTCGTCCGGCACGCGCTTGGCAATCCAGTGGTGGCCGCCGACGGTTTCAAGCCACCAGATCTCATCCACATCGGAGAAGGCGACACCGTTCATCTCGTAGGTGCCGTACTGTTCGAGCAGCGCGCCGAGACGGGTTACACCTTCGCGGGCGTCTTGACATACGGCAGCACGATGGTCAGGAAGTCCTCTTCGCCGATACCGCCGGGCACTTCCGGCTCGTAGCCGTCTTCGCCTTTCTTGCCTTTGGCTGGGGTGAGTTCCACGAACGGGTCGGCGCCGAGCACGCGCTCGTTGGTGGTGAGGGTTTCGGTGGCGCTCATGGCCACATTCGCCTCATTGACGCCGGCTTCGCCCCAAATGCCTTCCTTCAGATCCGCGTTCGGCACGGCCGTGTACTGCAACGGCTCGTCCGGCAGATCCACTTCCACATGGGACAGCACGCTCTTATAGTGGCGCGGCTGCTCGTCCGGCTTGACGACGATGAAGCGCTTCGGGCAGAATTCGCCGTTCGCGCTGTCCTCATTGCGGGCGATGATGGTCGATCCGTCATAGCTTGCGTCCTTGCCGACCAGAATCGTGGTGCATGCCATATATGTAGGTTCCTTTCGTTTGTTTTGTTTACGTTTGCGGTATTCTTTGGTATTTTCTTGCGATTACGCGGTTTGCGCCTTGCCGGCTGTTCTCGCCGGTTTCGCCGGTCACGCCTTGCCGGTCAGGAAGATAGCGCCTTGGTCCGCGATCGCACCGGAATTACGCAACGCGCGTTCCATCTCGTTGAGCCAGAAGCCTTGGTTGAGGCCGTTTCAGCGGGCGCGGTGGTACCCCACACGTGCAGGTAGTAGTCGTGGTCCTGGTCGGGCGGGTACGGGCCGTTGTAACGCATGGTGACGGCCGGATCGCTGCTGCGGCCCTTCAACAACGGCGATGCGGCGGACGTGCGTCCCTGCACCGTCTCGGGAATCATCGCGGAAACCGTGCGGGAAAAATCGGCCGGAATCGCCAATGCATGTGAATCGTTGAAATCGTACATCAGCGCGTCCACGGGCAGATTGGCGAGCGACCAATGGTTCCACTGGAAACCGCACACCGGAATGGAATCAGGATCGACGAATTCCCAATGCAGAAACTGCACGGACGGGTCGAGCTCGTCGATATAGAAGGGGAAGGAAACGATCGGAGTGCCGTCGATGCAGTTCTCAGGCGGCGCCGCCTTGGCGAACGCGTCGGGAATGACGGTGAAATCTGCGGAAATCTTCATGCTTCCAGTATCGCGCATGCGCGTGACGCGGCGCGGCCGTATGACGCGTCTACGCCGGTGGCGCAATCGACGCAATCGCAGCAATCGACACAACCCGCAACCGAAACGACCCCGTCCGCGCGCGATCGCACGGAACGGGGTCATTCCGGGAAACAGGGCCTATCAGAACCGAATCGCTCTCATAGGCACATTTGCAGTGGCGGAACCCTGCGGCCGCGATGACGCAGCCGCAAAGTCCGGAATAGCCGAGTGAAGGAAAGAAGGGAAATCACTCGGCCGGCTTGTAGAAGTCGCCATTGAGGGCTGCAGCCGCCTTGGCCTTGGCCTCTTCGAAGGTGACTTCGGCGAGGGAGGCGCGCACATCGTCCAGCGCCACCGGGGTCATGGACAGCGAGTTGACGCCCGAGACCGGCCAGCACGACCGCCAGATCCGGATCGGCCGCGGCCTCGCCGCACACGCCCACCGGCATGCCCTTGGCGTTGCCCGCGTCGCAGATCATCTTGATGGCGCGCAGCACCGCCGGATGCCATGCGGTCTGATAGTTGGCCACGGAGCCGAGGGTACGGTCGGCGGCAAGGGTGTACTGGGTCAGGTCGTTGGTGCCGATGGACACGAAGTCGGCCACGTCAGCCACCTTGTCGGCCATCAGGGCGATCGACGGCACTTCGGCCATCGCGCCCACGAACTTCAGACCGAAGCTCTTGCCGAGCTTGACGAAGTAGTCGGCCTCATGCTGGTCGGCGACCATCGGGGCCATGACCCACAGGTTCGCGTCGGTTGCGGCGTCGGCGGCGGCGAGCGCCTTGAGCTGGCCTTCGAGCACGTCCATGTGGGCGCGCAGGGTACGCAGGCCACGCAGGCCGAGGGCCGGGTTCGGCTCGTCTTCCGGAGTCAGGAACGGCAGCGGCTTGTCGGCGCCGGCGTCGAGCATGCGGATCACGACCTTCTTGCCCGGGAACTGGCTGAGCAGCTCGGTGTAGGCCTTGGTCTGCTCTTCGACGCTCGGCGGCTCGGAGTTGCCGATGAACAGGAATTCGGTACGGAACAGGCCAACGCCTTCGGCGCCGTATTCCAGCGCCTTCGCGGCATCGGACGGCTTACCGACGTTGGCGAGCAGCGGAATCAGATGGCCGTCCTTGGTGCGCCCGGCTTGCCACGCAGTTCCTTGGCTGCGGCGGCACGGGACTTGGCGGCTTCGGCGGCGGCGATCTCGTCTTCGCTCGGGTTCACCACGATCTCACCCTTGGCTGCGTTGACGATGACGTTGGTGCCGTTCTCAAGTTCGGCGGCTTCGGCGGCGGAGACGACCGCGACGATGCCACGGGCGCGCGCCAGAATGGCGGTGTGGGAGGTCGGACCGCCCTGGGAGGTGACGATGGCCAGGGTCTTGCTCATGTCGAGCGCGGCGGTGTCGGCCGGGGACAGGTCTTCGGCGACGAGCACGAACGGGGTTTCGCTGACCGGCAGGCCTGGGGCGGGAGCGCCCATGAGGTCGGCGATCACACGCTGGCCGACGTCATGCAGGTCGGCTGCGCGCTCGGCCTGGTAGCCGCCGATGGCGCGGAACATGTCTTCGACCGCGCCGAAGCCTTCCAGCACGGCGCGCTCGGCGGTCTTGCCCTGGTTGATGAGGTCCTTGATGGACTGTGCAAGGGACGGATCGGAGGCGAACATGGCGATGGCCTGCAGGATCGGGGCGGCCTGCTTGGCGCTTCGTCGCCGTTGGCGGCTTCTTCGGCGCGACGGTTCAGGTCGGCGTTGACGAGGGCGAGCGACTTTTTCGACGCGGGCGATTTCGGTTTCCGCGGAGATGCTTTCGGCGCGCGGAGCGTCCGACGGTTCCGGCAGCGGAGCGGCCATGCGAATGACCGGGCCGACTGCGACGCCACGACCGATACCAACACCCTTAATGTTCATGAGAACTCCTTTTCCTGTTTCCTTGGGAAAAAATATGGATACGCAAACGATTGCAGGATTATGCCCGCCTTGCGTAGGTGAGTTACTGCAATGATCCCCACCGTCTTTGCCGGTAAATCATTTTCAGCCTGCGATTAGTATACACGAAATTCCCGCAAAACAAAACCGGTAAACGTTTTTCTGTGTTTCGTAAAAACTGTGCTATGATAATCGCAAGAAATGCAGATGCCGGCAAAAGCCGCATAATGCAATCGATATGCAAAAATCGATATACATCGACGTGTAAATATCGAGACAACCCAACGTAAGCAAACCAACCACCAACCACAACAAAGGAGACCATTATGGCAACCCGCAATCTCGTCATCAACGATCCGGTCGGCATTCACGCCCGTCCGGCCGCCATGTTCGCACAGGCCGTCACCGCTTCCGGCCAGACCGTGACCATCGCCAAGGAAGGCGGCAACGCCGTTCCGGCCGGCTCCATCCTGTCCATCATGGGTCTGGGCATCAAGCAGGGCGACACCGTGGTCATCAACGTCGAAGGCGACAACGCCGAGGCCGTGGCCGACAACCTGGCCAACATCCTCGTCAACGCCGAGTGACGCACCGCGCATAACGCGCTGACGCACTGACGTACGAACGTTTCGACCGCCCGCCATATTCGACGGGCGGTCGTTCTATTCTTAATAGGTTCTTCGCGGCTCGAACCGGTTCATCAGACCAGACCTTTGACCGAGAAGCACACAGGGGTTCAGGGCACCCTCTAGGGCATTTTGAAAAACACTTAGGGAGCCGGCAAACGCAAGCCGGACACGACGGAAAGGACAGCGCATGGCAGGCAGAACCGACAGCGGCAGCTCAATCACCACGTCGCGGCGACGGCCGGCGTGTCCATCGCCACCGTCTCACGCGTGCTGTCCGGCAAACGCGGCAAGGACGACGATATCGCCCGCCGCGTGCGCGAAGCCGCCAAACAGCTCGGCTATTCAGTCAACTACGCGGCGAGCGCGCTGCGCAGCGACGTGACGAAAACCATCGGCCTGGTCATTCCGAGCGCCACGGAACCGTTCGCCGCGCAACTGCTCGACGAGATCGAGCCGACCATCGACACCGAATCGCAGCAACTGCTGCTGGGCATCGGAGCCACGCAGGAAGCGCAGGCGGAACGCATCGAATCGCTGGCCAACCGCCATGTGGACGGGCTGATCGTGGTGCCCGCAGCCGGCACTGACCTTGCCGGAACGCTGAACCAGTACGCGAACACGCTGCCGATCGTGCAGATCTGCGGACGGCAGACCGCGCCGCGCGTGTCCGTGGTAGGCATCGACGAACGCCGCGATGGAGGCGATCGTCAAACATCTGGCCGAGCAGGGCATCGCGTCCGCCGCGTATATGGCCGGTAATGAGCTGTCTTTCGAATCGGCGGAACTGTTCGCCACATTCCACACGCATATGCGCACTTACGGGCTTGCCACCAGCGAAAACTGGAACCAGTTCGGCGAACGTACCGTGCAGCGCGGTTTCGATTGCGCCATGCGGCTGTTCAACGGGCCGCTCGTACAGCCGGAAGCCGTGGTCTGCGCCGACGATGCGATCGCGTTCGGCGTGATGGTGGCGTTCGACGCGTTGGGAATCCGCGTGCCGGAGGACGTGCTGGTGGTCGGCTACCATGATTCCGCCATCGCGCGTACCACCATGCCTCGACTGCGTCGGTGCGTGCGCCGTTTGAGCGTATTGTGTCGGAATGCTTACGATTGCTGGCTTCCGGTCCTGCCGGAGGCGCGGCGGAGACGGCTGCTGCGCCAGGCGGCAGCGTGCGCGCGCCCCGTGTCATGCTTGCCCCGCAGCTTATTGTGCGGGATTCCTCGGTGTTCCGCCAGTGATCGCGAATCGAATCGCCGGTAATTACTGGAAATTACGAAAATCACGGAATCAGCGCGCAGAACAGCGCTTCGAACACCAAAACCGGATTGCCGTTGCCGTTGAGCCTGCGGCGCGCGGTGGCGATGTCCTCCAGCCGGCGCACGGCCCCCCGTACGGTCGAGCCGTACCGACAATTCCGTGATGGCGGAACGGTTTTCGAGGTTGATGAGCCCCACCGCGTCCTCGGCGTTGTTCTGCAGCACCGCCACGTCACGGTAGATACTGGCGACCGAATTGAGCGCACGGTCGAGCACGTCACGCGTGAGTCTGGTGGCGCGTCGTTTGAGCTCGTCTTTTTTTGGCGATCGCATTGTATGCGCCACGCAGTTTCGGGGGGTATGCGGTCTTTGGGTCCGAGCCCGTTGATGCGGCGGAAATCGGCTTCCGCTTCGGACGCTTTGACGTTGACTTCCGCTTCGGCCTGCGCCTTCGCGTTGTCGATGAGGTTGCCGGCCAATAGCACGGCATCCGACGCGCGATGCAAGCCGAGCACGCCGACGATGAGCTCGTCGCGGTCCGTCATGACGCGTTCGTCCTTGGCATACAGGCTCGCGATGCCGATGTGCCCCTCCGACAATCGTGCCGCACGCGCCGCGATATTCGGCTCGAAACCTTGCGATTCCAAGAATTTCGCCACCGCCTGGTTGGACGGTACGGCCAAGTTGACGATGCGCGTGCGCGAGCGGATGGTCGGCAGCACGTCTTGGGCGCTGGGCGCGCACAGCAGCCAGATGGTGTGCGGGCTCGGCTCTTCGATTTCCTTCAACAGCACGTTGGTGGTGCGTTCCATCATGCGGTCGACGTCTTCGATGATGATGATGCGCCACGGCGCGGTGCCGGGCATCTGCTCGGATGTGGTGATGATGTCACGCACCTCGTCGATGCCGATGGTCACTTTGTTGGTGGCCAGCACGCTCACGTCGGGGTGGGTGCCGGCAAGCACCTGCTCGGTGGTTTTGGTCGGCTCATCGTTCAGGCCATGATCGGGGCTTTCGAGCGCGGCGGCGAACGCGCGGGCAACGTTGGAACGGCCCGATCCGGGAGGGCCGCAGATCAGCCACGACTGCGCGATGGCCTTCGGGTCGCCGCTGGCGACGGCCTTCAGCTGTTCGACCACCTGCGCTTGGCCTACTATGGAGTTCCACACGCTCATGCGATACCCCCGTCAGCGGTGCTCACGGTGTCGAAATCGGCTTTGATACGCGCCCACACGTCTTCGATGGACTGGCTTGCGTCAATGACGTGGAACCGTTCCGGCTCACGTTCAGCCAAGTCGAGGAACGCGACGCGTGTGCGACGCTGGAAGTCGTTGCCGGCCGCCTCCATGCGGTCTTCGGCATGCTGCAGCCGCGCATGCGATTGCGCCGGATCCATATCCAGCAGATACGTGCGTTCCGGCAGCAGACCGTTCGTGGCCCACATGCTCAGGTTTCGGATTTCCGCGGCCGTCAGCTCGCGGCCGCCCGCCTGGTACGCCAAAGAGGAATCGAGATACCGGTCGGTGATGACCACCGCGCCGCGTTGCAGAGCGGGCAGAATCACTTCCGCGACGTGCTGCGCGCGGTCGGCGGCGAACAACAGCGCCTCCGTACGCGGGGCGATGTCGGCACAATCGTTCTCATCCCCCGTATCCACGCCGTGCAACAGCATTTTGCGAATCGCCACGCCCAATGCGGTGCCGCCCGGCTCGCGCGTGACCACGCATTCGCGGCCCTGAGATTCAACATATGCGCGCAACCGTTCGACCTGCGTGGTCTTGCCCACGCCGTCAACGCCTTCAAACGAGATAAAAGTGCCCTGCATGCCTTTCACTGTACCGTGCGCCCCTGCCGTGCCCGGCCATTCGGCCCACGGTTGGTGTCGCACGATGCCGATTGTCTTGCGGAACATCAGATCGTGCGACGTTTCGCGCGCCACATAACGTCAGCGTGCGGGAACGACTTCAGGACGCGCGTAGCCTTCGTTGGCGGTCAGCCAGTCGACGTCAGCCTTCACGGTGGACGCGGTGGAGCCGATCTCCTTCGCTATACGCGTATTCGCCCAACCCTTGTCGGCCAGTTCACGCACCTTGGCACGGCGGTCGGCACGCGCCTGTTCGGTCGCGCTCACCTTCTTCGCGGATTTCGCTCCTTTGGCAGCGCCCTTCTTGGCTCCCTTCGCAGCCGTCTTGCGGCCACGACGCTTCGACGGCCCCTGCGCGCGCTTCTCCGCCAGCAGGCGGAACGCCTCGGCCGGTTCGATCGATTCGGGCGCATACTGCTTTGGCAGTGTACGGTTTGTCTCGCCGTCGGTGATGTACGCGCCGTAGAAGCCGTCCTTGATGGTCACGTGCTTCTGGGTTTCCGGATCGGTGCCCAAGTCGCGCAACGGCGGCTTGGCCGCGCCACGTCCACGACCGCGTCCGTACTTCGGCTGCGCGAACAGTTCCTTGGCCTTCTCCAAGTCGACGGTGAAGATCTCGTCTTCGGAAGCCAGCGAACGCGTGTCGGACTTGCCGTCGGCACCGGTCTTGGTCAGGTACGGGCCGTAACGGCCATTGTTGGCCATGACCGTAACCGTTTGCATCTCGCCGGTTTCGGCGTTCGCCTCATCGTAGGAGCCGACTTCGCGCGGCAGGCTCAGCAGTTTCAGCGCGTCTTCCAATGTCAGCGATTCGGGACTCATCGTCTTGAACAGCGACGCCATCTTCGGACGGTCGGAAGCCGCCTTCTTACCGCCGGAACGCTTCGTCTTGCCCACCTTGCCTGCGGCGGACTCGGCAGCGGTATCGCCGGCATCTTCCGCGCTCGGCATGACCAACGCCACGTACGGGCCGAACCGGCCATTGCGTACCTCGACGGTGCCGCCGGACACCGGGTCCTTGCCCAGTTCACGCGGCCCACCGGAATGGTTTTCAATCAGATCGTGGCCGACCTCGACGGTCAGCTCATCCGGAGCGAGCGTATCCGGCAGCGAGGCGCGCTTCGGATTGCCTTCCGCATCCAGATGCTTCATGTCCTCAAGATACGGGCCATAACGGCCGACGCGCACGTGCAGGCCATCGCCGATATCGATGGTGTTGATCTCACGCGCATCAATCTCGCCAAGCTGCGCCACCTGCTGCTGCAGGCCCTCATGCGCCTCGTCGGCGGACTGGGCCGCACCATCGCCGGAACCGAAGTAGAAGCAGGTCAGCCACGCTTGCCGGGTCTCATGGCCACCAGCAATCTGGTCGAGGCCGGTTTCCATATCGGCGGTGAACTCGTAATCCACATACTTCGGGAACTTCGTTTCAAGCAGTTTGGTGACGGAGAATGCCAGCCAGGACGGAATCAGCGCACGGCCACGCTCGTACACGTACCCGCGGTCGATGATTGTGGAGATGATGCTCGCATACGTGGACGGACGGCCGATTTCCTTCTGTTCCAACGTTTTGACGAGCGACGCTTCGGTGTAGCGCGCCGGCGGCTGGGTCTCGTGGCCGTCCGCGGCAACGTCCACGGCGGCAAGCTCGTCGCCCGGCTGCATCGGCGGCAGGGAAACGTTGTCATCGGTTTTCTTCGAAGCCTTCGCAGACTTTTCGGCCTTATCGCCAATCTTCACGCCCGCCGCCTCGGCGCTCTTCTTCGCGTCGGCAACGCTACGGCGGCCCTCGCCGGTGGCCTTCATGAAGCCGGGGAATTCGATGACGGTGCCGGACGCCTGGAACATGGCCTCGCCGTCGGATTCGGTCGGCGAGGACAGACGCACGGTGGCGGTGGAACCGGTCGCATCGGCCATCTGGCAGGCCAGCGTGCGCTGCCAGATCAGGGTGTACAGCTTGAGCTGGTCGGCCGGCACTTGGTGGCGATTTCAGCCGGATCGCGGAAATGCGCGCCCGCCGGTCGGATACATTCGTGGGCTTCCTGCGCGCCCGCCGTCTTCGTGGCGTACTGCTTGGGCGCATCGGACAAGTACTTTTCGCCGAAGTGCCGCGACACCGCTTCACGGGCGGCCGCGATCGCCTCCTGCGACAGCGTCACCGAATCGGTACGCATATACGTGATGAAACCGTTTTCGTACAGCCCCTGCGCGGCACGCATAGTCTGGCGCGAGCTCATGCCAAGGCGATTGCCGGCCGTCTGCTGCAGCGTGGACGTGGTGAACGGCGGCACCGGACGGCGACGGTACGGCTTGGTTTCCATCGACGAGACGGTGAACGTCGCATATTCCAGCGATCGCGCGATCGCATTCGCGTGCGTTTCGTCCAGCTGCACGACGTTGTCTTTGCGCCGGCGGCGGTCAGCTGGCCATCATCGCCGAAATCCTTGGAACCGGCCAAACGACGGCCGCCAAGCGACACCATGCGAGAATCGAACGCAACATTGTTGCCGTCGGCGTCGGGCGCTTCCAGCGTGGCGGTGACATCCCAATAGGGGGCACGCACGAACGCCATGCGCTCACGCTCACGTTCCACGATCAGACGGGTGGCCACGGACTGCACGCGGCCCGCGGACAGGCCCGGACCGACCTTGCGCCACAGCACCGGCGACAGCTCATAGCCGTACAGACGGTCCAGAATACGACGGGTTTCCTGGGCGTCCACCATGGCGGCGTCCACATCACGCGTGTTGTTCAGCGACGCCTTGATCGCTTCCGGCGTGATCTCGTGGAACACCATGCGCTTGACGGGCACCTTCGGCTTCAGCGTCTGCACAAGATGCCATGCGATCGCCTCACCTTCGCGATCCTCATCAGTGGCGAGGTAGAGGGTGTCTGCCTTCTTCAGCGCGCTTTTCAGGTCGGCAACGGTTTTCTTCTTGTTGCCGTCCACGATGTAATACGGTCTTGAATCCGTCTTCGATATCCACGCCGAACTTGCCGTACTTGGCTTTCTCGGCCGCCGGCACCTGGCTGGGCTGGGCAAGGTCGCGGATATGGCCGACCGATGCCATGACCGTGTATCCGGAGCCCAAGTATCCGCCAATCTTCTTCGCCTTGGTAGGAGACTCCACAATAACGAGCTTGCTGCCGGTAGCCATAGCCACTCCTTATTACTAGCGTTTGCAACGCAATAATACTCACTGAATACGGAGAAATGGCAAACCGCCCGTGTGGCGTATGGACGGCAGCATGCCCGGAACCGGCTGTTTTCAGCGCTTCGGCGGTGCGGGCGGCGCTCCCACCAAACCCAGTTTCGTCAACGGCGAGGCGGTCAGCTGACGCATGGCGAGCGTTATGCCAAGCACCAGCGCGGAAACGGCGGCCGTCAGCAGCGCCGTGGAAACGTACGCGCCGGCATTCGTCCATTCGGCGCTCATGGCGAGTCCCGGCTGAATCTGCCAGATGATATACGCGCCGTACAGGATGCCCAATACGCCAATCGTCAGCATCACACTGCCGACGATCTGCACGCTTGCCGACGAGACGCGCGTGCCCGGCTCATCCATGCCGCTGGCGAACGTGGTGGCAAGCGCCAGCAACGCCAGTCCGCCGACGATCAGCAGCGCCATAATCACGTCGGTCGGACGATGCCATTGCGCCGCGATCACCGACAATCCGACCAGCACCGTATACGCCCAACCAATCACCGCCACCAGCGCACGCAGCACGCGCGGTACGGCGCACAGCAGCATCACGCTTGCCGCAGCGGCAAGGATGACATGCCCGGAAGGCGCGGAATTATTAGGATTCGATTCCAAATTAATAAGATACGGGCGTGGCAGCAGCGGCTTCAACAGTTCGGCCGCGGCGAAACACAGGCCTCCGAATACGGCGAGCTGCGCGATCGACAGCCACCGTTTGCGCACGATCAGCACGGCAAACGCGATTGCCCCCATGATGACGCTGACGGTGATGACCACTGCGGAAATGGCGAAGACGTGCACGACCGGCGCCAGCCAACCCGGCAACGCGGCATCGAATTTCGACCAGACGATATCCTCATAGCTTTGGCCGTCCATGGTACGCACGCCAAGCCACCAGACGCCGGCGGAAGCGGCAAGCATCAGCAGACCGAACACCACGCACAGCACGATGCTGGACACGCGCGGATGGCGGGTCAGCGGATCCGCCTGAGCCAAGCCTTTGTTGACATCCTGCGGAGAAAGCACCGCCTCGACTTCGCGCATATCAGGGAACGACAACGATTCCAACGGTTCCGCAGGCGTTGCTGCCGTGGGCTGCTGAAGCATGTTCACAGGCTGCTGTGGATCTCGGACAAGTGGCTTGAATTCGTTGGTCATAGTCACCGAGAATACGGCATCGCCCCTACTGTGGGGAACGAATCGGAGAAGATATAGAAAAACCTCCACGCACCCGGAAGAGGCCACTTACCCTGCTGCATTCCTGCCCTGGGGGAGTTGGGTGACATACCGCCACGCGGAGGCTCTTGCCATATTACACCATGCCCGGACCTCGCCGCACCGACTAGACGCACGGGTACACTTGAGAAGGAATCGCACGCCACCCCTGTGCGTTTGCGTGGCTGCGATAAGCATCGATAACGTTTGGAAGGTTGTTTTGTTATGACTGATGCGGTGGAGTATCCCGATCTGGTGGTCGTGGGCGCGGGCCTGTTCGGCCTGACCGTGGCCCAGCAGGCCCGTCGAGCATCTGGGCGCGCGGGTCGAGATCATCGACGTGCGCGACCATATCGGCGGCAACGCGTACAGCTACATGGACGAGGAGACCGGCGCGGAGATCCACAAGTACGGCGCGCACCTGTTCCACACGTCCAACAAGAGGGTCTGGGACTATGTGAACCGTTTCACAAGCTTCACGGACTACGTGCACCGCGTGTACGCCACGCACGACGGCGAGGTGTATCCCCTGCCGATCAACCTGGGCACCATCAACCAGTTCTTCCACGCGCACTACACGCCGGCCGAGGCGAAGGCCTGGTCGAGAGCCAGGCCGGCGAATTGGCGGGCACGGACCCGCAGAACCTCAACGACAAGGGCATTTCGCTGATCGGCCGCCCGCTGTACGAGGCGTTCATCAAGAACTACACGGGCAAGCAGTGGCAGACCGATCCGAAGGACCTGCCCGCGGGCATCATCAACCGCCTGCCGGTGCGCTTCAACTACGACAACCGGTATTTCAGGGACACGTGGGAGGGCCTGCCCACGGACGGGTACACGGCCTGGATGGAGCGTATGATCGACGATCCGCGCATCCACGTGACCCTCAGGACCGACTTCTTCGACGAGTCCCAGCCGTACAACAGGAAGGCGCTGGCCGCGGCGGGCGTGCCGGTGGTGTACACGGGTCCGGTGGACCGCTACTTCGACTACTCGCTCGGCGAGCTGAAGTGGCGCACGGTGGACTTCAGGGAGGTGCGTTACGACGAGGGCGACCATTTCGGATGCCCGGTGATGAACTTCTCCGACCCGGACGTGCCGTACACGCGCGCGATCGAGTTCAAGAACTCAACCCGGAGCGCAGGGCTTCGCAGAACCCGGACAGGACCGTGGTGTGGGAGGAGTACAGCCGTTTCGCCGAGCGTGGCGACGAGCCGTACTATCCGATCAACACGGAGGCCGACAAGGCGTTGTACGCGAGGTACGAGGAGCTCGCGAAGGCCGAGCCGAAGACGGTGTTCGGCGGCCGTTTGGGCACGTACAAGTACTACGACATGCACAATGTGATCGACACCGCGTTGACCGCGTACGAGGAACAGGTCGAACCCCTTCTCAAGAAGTGACGATACGCATCGTTTCCAAATCGTAATTAAAAATCCCCAATCCACCGACGGTAGATTGGGGATTCCTCATATCAGGCGAACTAAAAATCAGCGCGCCACACATCCTTGCCAGCTGCCTTGGCGGCGGCGACATCGGGCGTCAAGCTGCTCTTCGCTGCCTTCGACCTCGCCCTTGATGAACTCCTCCACCAAGCGGCGGGCCTCGCCATCCTCGTGCTGCACGGCCGGCGACTTCATGAAATAGGAGCTCGGAGCCAGAATCGGGCCGGCCAGATGACGGTCGAGCGCGATCTTGGCGGCACGCACGGCATCGATCACAATACCGGCGGAATTCGGGGAATCCCACACCTGCAGCTTGTATTCCAAGCTCAGCGGCACATCGCCGAACGTAGTGCCTTCAAGACGCACGAACGCGAACTTGCGGTCGTCAAGCCATGCCACGTAATCGGACGGACCGATATGCACGTTATGCGGATCCATATCGTGCGGCACCACGGAAGTGACGGCGCGGGTCTTGGAAATCTTCTTGGATTCCAGGCGCGAGCGCTGCAGCATGTTCATGAAGTCCATGTTGCCGCCCACGTTGAGCTGGTACGTGCGGTCCAGACGCACGCCACGATCCTCGAACAGACGGGCGAGCACGCGGTGCGTGATGGTGGCGCCGACCTGCGACTTGATATCGTCGCCGACGATCGGCACACCGGCGCACGGAACTCTGAGCCCATTCCGGATCGGATGCGATGAACACCGGCAGGCAGTTCACGAACGCGCATCCGGCGTCCATGGCGGCCTGGGCGTATGCCTTGTCGGCCTGCTCGGAACCGACCGGCAGGTAGGAAACCAGCACGTCGACCTTCTTGTCGCGCAGCACCTGGGCCACGTCGACCGGCTCGGCGTCGGACTCTTCGATCATCTGGCGATAGTATTCACCCAGACCATCGTTGGTCGGGCCGCGCAGCACTTCGACGCCCAGATTCGGCACGTCGCGAATTTGATCGTGTTGTTCTGCGACGCTTCGATGGCTTCAGACAGATCCTTGCCGACCTTCAGCGCGTCCACATCGAATGCGGCGACGAATTCAATGTCACGCACGCGATATCCGCCGAAATTGTTGTGCATCAGACCGGGAATCTTATCCTCGTCCTTCGTGTCTTTGTAGTATTCAACGCCCTGCACCAGCGAAGAAGCGCAATTGCCAACGCCAGCGATAGCTACACGAATGCTCATCTGTAAACGACTCCTCTGTTATATATATG